>JAABUR0100008432.1_pt1 | contig 11891 bp, 15 predicted proteins | sample 5560091 | NCBI WGS metagenome assembly JAABUR01 (sample SAMN10711879, study PRJNA513375) | rock metagenome | isolation source: Antarctica rocks | place: Antarctica: Victoria Land, University Valley sud
CGGGCGTCCGGTCACCTAGCGTCTGGCTACGGTGCACCAGCAGCGCAGCAGTGGTGCAGCAGCAGCGCAGCAGTGGTGCAGCAGCAGCGCAGCAGCGGCGCAGCAGCGGCGCAGCGGCGGTGCAACAGCAGCACGCGGCTCGCGCCGACTGACACCGCTCGCGTGCACGACCTGCACGCAGGGGCGCCCCGCGCGCGCTTGCGGAAAAGCTGACCGCTGTAGCAGAGCGCGGGCACCTTGGTGGCACTGTATGTGAGATGCTCCACGACGTGTGCCACGCTGCGCCCATGCTCCTCCCCGCCACATACACAAGCGTACCTGCTGGCGCCGGACCGGCTGACCCAGTCCGCGGCCCTGCTGTCAGGCGTCGGCGCCCCTGTGCGCCGCGCTGGCGCATTGCTGACACTATTCGGCGCTCGGCTCAATAAGGCCTTCCTTAAGTCGTATGCGCGAACAGCACACGAGCAGTGCAGCCGCACCAGGGCTCGCAGCGGTGGGCGCACGCGGGCGCGGCAACGTCAGAAGCAGTGCGCGTTCACTAATGTGGGTTCGTGGACTGCGCTGGCTGCCTGTGCTCCGGCTAGCACGTTTCAAAACCACTGGTGGTCGAGACGGGCGCAGGAGCGCACCGCGAACGCAAGCGCTGCGACGCAGTCCGCCGGTGGTGCGCATCTTGCAACAGAGTACCTGCACGGCAACCAATCCTGCAGGCCCCTGTCGCAGTGCGTGGTGCCTATCAGGCTGCGTGCTGCAAGGGGCATGCCTTGTCCCGTTGATGGCCGTGGTGGTCAGCAAAGAGCGGCAGCAGCTGCGCTCAGTGTGGGTATGTAGTGACCAGGTCCAGCAGCCCCCTGAGGACTGCAGTGTTGGCCGCCATGGCCCGGTACCCAGCAGGACTAGCAGGTTCAAAGCAGGTGCTCCACTTGCTAAGGTGAATGAGAATATCAGTGAGCGATTTAAGCATATTTCCCATAAGCAAGCTGGGCTCGCAGGCCTAAATGATCCAACCGCCCAGTAGGAAACAGGAGAGCTTGATGAGGTTGCTTTCAGGGTTTCAGCAGAGCCAGAACAGGCTGATGCACGGCTTTGAATAAATGTAAGGAGATCGGCGCTGTGCATATACACCTGAGGCGTAGCTATGCTGCAGCGCCTGGACGACATATGGCAAAGCTAAGCGCTGATGTGGAAAGAGCGCTGGGCATCCACCGCAGAGTGACCAGAGCTGACAAGCCCATCAGGAGGCTCAAAGACATCATCATTGCAGCAGACGGTGTCATTGACACCACAGCGCTGTTTCTGCTCAGCAAGGCGGCCCTGCACCGCGGGGCGGAGATTGCGCTCTTTGAGCTGGGCAGTGACGACCCCAGCCATACAGCCTCCTCCGCCCAGGACGCGCTGCGGCCCCACTTTCTGGCGCCTGAGGCAAAGGACTTGATCGTGCTCGCTGGCAAGCTTGCTTGGCGCGGCGTAGTACGGGGCTCATTGCTCTGCGCGGTGTTCTACGTGGAGCTCGTGTTCCTCGTCGGTCAGCCGGACGCTGCGCTGAACCTTCCCTTTCTCCTCCAGCACCTAGTCGGGTGTGTGGAATGGAGAGACATGTTTGCAGACGTCATAGCCGACAGTGAGCCGGATACCTTCCTGGAGAAACTCCTGAAGGTGATGCACTGCCCCGGCAGGCGCCAGTGCTGCTGATGGGATGTCTCTTGACAGGCGCAAAAAGTTTGTGCGACTGTGCACGTATGCCCAAGCACAAGCTTTCCTTGCCCGCCTGACATATTGTGGCGTGCTCTGTGCTTAGAGCTCAGGTCACAGCAAGGTTGCAACCTATGCAGTGCAAGGCATGCTCATAACAGCGTGGGTTGCTTTGGCCAGTGCAGCACATCGTGCCACTTGCGCCGCCCAGGGTGCTGACTGCCGCCACTCTCGTGCTCTATGAGGCTATGCCCAGCCGCTCTTTGCTGCGTTCTTTGGCTGACGTGCCAGCTTTGCGCCCGCGCTCGAGTGCCGGGACACATGCGGCACCGTTGCCCGCGCTTGCAGCCTTTGCCTGCAGGTAGTGGGCACATAGGAGACATGCCGCGATGCATCCAGCCCTTGCCAGTGCTGCCTGCTGTGTCTTGAGAGTGCTTCACGGGCGCACAAAGGTCAACGGAGTGTCTGCCTGCATGGCGGCACGGCAAGGCTGCCGGCCTGGGCAGCCACCGGCTGGCTGACCAAGCTCTCAAAGCATCTGCACCTGGAGCTGTGCCGGGGGCGCGCGCGTCTGAGCAAGCCTCCAGCCCTGTCTGCCTCGCGCGCAGGACGCCCCCACCCCCGAGGGCGGCGAGCGGGGGGGCGACATACAGAAGAGGTTCCGGTCCGCCGCGGTGGCGAAGGGGGGCATCCTGCTGCGTGAGACGCGCGGTCAGCACTGGTCCCTGCCGCTCGCGCAGCTGCAGCTCAGGCAGCGCGGCCCGCTTGAGCCGGAACAGGTCCTCGCGCTGAATCAGAGCACGAGGACGCGGCTGCTCGCGCAGCACGACGCGCAGCGCCGTGCGCTGAGCGGCATCAGATGTGAGCTGACGAAGCAGTCGCAGCGCCGGCAGGCGCAGCCGCGGGTGCGCAGCGGCGCCCAGCCTTGGTGCTGCATGCAGCGTGGGGCAGTGACTTCCGGCCACTTGCAGTGAGGGAGTGCTCAATTAAGGGCGGGACCTGCCTCTTGTATGTGCTGCGGTCCCCTGTGTTGGAACGCCCGTACGAGAGGGTGGCTTGGGGTGTGGCATGCTCCCGAACATTGTCATGCACAACGCGGTAGCCAGCTCGTTCTGCGTGGCATTTGCCGGCGCCCTACCATCCGCAGCTCCTCCGCCTGCGCCGCGCGCGTCCTGTTGCGCCAGCGCGCGCGCACATTGCAGCACGTACTTCTGGCTGTGCAACTGGCTACGCGATGCAACGGGCTGGAGTACTCAGCCCGGCGCGTGCGCAGGCGCTGCAGCCCGCGGAGGAGCCGCCGCAGAAGCGCGGGTCGCGCGGCAAGAAGCAGGCCGCGCGCGCCGCTGTCAACCCGCCCGGCGAGGACATCAAGGAAAGCGAGGCGCGCCCCTGCCATTTTGGGGCGCGCGCTCTACTTAAGCACATGCTCACACCCGCTGACAAGCGTCTCCCGTGAAGGTAATGGAAGCACTGGAGGCCGCCGCCCCGGAGGGCGCCGAGGTGCGGCGACCACCAGTGTCCTGCGTGGCCCCTACGTGCATCATGTCATGCGAATGCGCTGTAGCACCTGTCGCGCTGCGGCCTCTCGGGCGGCGCTGGCTTGCCTGCCTGCGAGTACCATGACCAGCACCTGCCTCCGCGGAAGTGTCTGCCTGCTCTGCACCAGCAGCACACGCTATCTCACCGGGCTGGCGGCAAGTGCGGGGCGCCAGACTGGCGACGTGCGTAGGGCCGCTGGGCGGTCTGCCCAGACATGCGCCCGGCCGCGCAGGAGCGCGCTGAGTGGTTCCGCCTGCTGCAGCTGCCGCTGGCCGACATGGAGGCGGGGCTGCCGCACCGGCCCGGGTCGTGCAGCAAGCAGGAGTTGAGGTGCGGCGCGTACAGTGACATTGCACAATCACTCTGAACGCTTTGAACAACATGACGCTCCTGGGCGACCACAGAGTCACCATCCCTGCCCGCCCGAGCGCCGCTGTGGACCTGGCGCTGCGCACCAAGCTCGGCGGCTGCCTGCTTGCGCTGAAGCGTGCGCTGCCCAAGCCTTCTCTGCCTGCACAAACCTGGCAGCCCAGGAGAGGGTACCAGCGTTGCGCCCGCAGACCTAGAACGCAGGTGGCGCCGCACGGGGCCGTGCAGCATCGTGTGTCCATGTCATGCGCTGTTGCCGGCCGACACATGCAGTGCCTCCCACAGCATGCGCCAGGAAGCATTGGCTTCAGTTTGTGTCTCTTGACAGCGTACACGGGCCAGGCTCACGTTACAGTTCTGCAGCGCTGCATATACAGGTATGGTCTCTCGTCGCATGCGCGGGCTTGTCAGCCTGTACGAGTGTGCATGTGCAGAGTGCCAGAGGCGCGTTTGGTGTTGGAGCGGCAGTCAAGTGGTCGCGAGGAACTAACCTCGCGCATGGGAGCACGCCTTGGCGGTCAACACCTGGCTATGCGGACAAGCACACAGGCGGCCCATGGCAAGCAGAGCGCGCGCACGCTGCATGGAGCCCTGCAGAAAGCTGCCCGTGCGCATGCGCAGGCAAGTTCGCAGAGGCGGCGGGGGAGCAGCTGCTGGGGTCGGTGGAGGCGGAGAGCGAGCGCGAGAGCGCCAAGCGCCGCGAGAAGGCCAAGCGCAAGGCGGCCAAGGAGCGGCGCGCGGCCGAGCGCCGCGCCGAGGAGGCCGCGCGCAAGGGCGCCGAGGAGGCCGAGCGCGAGCGCGTACAGGAGGAGCAGGCGCAGGTGCCGCCGCCGGCCCTAGCTAGAGCTAGGGTCTGCAGGCGGAGGTGCAGCTGCCGCATCCAGCCGGCCCGGGTTACACCCGCGAGCCCGGCCGCCGAGCGCACCTCTGTGCTGGCGCTCGTGTGTGCTTGCAGGAGCGGCCTTGCCACTGCTTCCCACTGTCGTTGCCTGCTGTGCGCGCCTTGCAGGGGCACTCATGCCCATCGCATGTGCGCATTCCCGCCCTTGCGGCGCCGCAGGGCTCTGAGCAGCTTGAATCTCAACAGGCGCAGTGTACGGTATCCCTGCATGATCCAAGATATGTGCAGGGCCCTGACACAGACAGCGTGCATGCTCGCAGTTTGCAAGGCCGCAGAGGAGCGGGCGCGGCGCCGCCCAGGCCGGCGCATGACAGGACTGCCAAGGATGTGCATGCGTGCCATGACACGTTCTGGGCCCTGAGCCGGGCAGCGCGCGCCTGCAGCGCAAGCGCGAGGCCGAGGAGGAGCAGGAGCGGCGCCGCCAGGCGGAGGCCGCGCAGCGGGCCGCCGAGCTGCAGGCGCTCAAGGCGGAACTGGCCGCGCACCAGATTGGTTGCAAGTAGGCGCCCAGCCCAGTATTTGTGGATTTTTTTGGGAGGCCAGGCTGACTGTCGTGGAGCCTTGGTACCGCCAAGCACGCCAGTCCCGGCTGCTGGTTGTTGAGCCGCAAGCCGTGATTGGCGCGAACGTCTGTTTGTTGGTAAGGATCTCCAGCTAGCTTCTCAACAAGTATGACAAGCTGATGGACGCCCCGCTCGCCTGGGCGAGACGCTTCAGAGCGATGTAGAGCACACCTCTGCGCCGCCATGCCATATGGTGGTTGCAAGGCAGTCTCCAATGTGTGTTACTGCTCCTGCAGTCACATGCCAGCGCCCAGTTCCTAGGTCAGCAAACCCTACTTACCCTACTCTACCCTACCCTACACCCTAACTCTAGGTCAGTAAACAACGGGTGCGCTGTTGCCCTTGCGAGCAGGGCCGCGGATGCGCAGCAGGCGCCCAGGTCCGCCGCCGCGCCGCGGCCAGTGTCCAGCTGGGCGGCCGTGGTTGTGCGGGGCGCCGGCGCGCCCGCGCCCGCGCCCGCGCCCGCACACGCGCCCGCACCCGCGCCAGCTGACCAGGCTTGGCCTGCAACGGCAGCGGAGGCCGCGGCGCCTGCGACGCGGGGCGCAGAGGCCGGGCGCGGGCGCAGCGGGCCGAGCGCGCTCCCGCAGCCGGCGCAGCCCGGCGGCATGCTGGCCAAGCGAGCGGTCGATGGTGCGCAAGACTGGCACGGTCCGCGAGTGCATGGCATAGGCAGTGACGTCCTGCATGCAAGTAGCGGACCGTGCATGAACCTGACTGCATGTGGGCTCACCCTTTTGGCCGGCCGCGACGCTCACTTCTGATGCATACGGTGCCGGACGCCTGGCTGAGGCTGCCCGTGTCAGTATGCCATCAAGCCTGAGGGTCGGTGCCTGCAGCACCAACAACCTGGCGCCGATACACAGCCATGCGTCGGCACTTGGATGCTGGGCCCTGCCTGAGCCTTATTGCAAGCAGACCGTCTGCCGCTGTCCGCGCTGACGCCTGAAGCTTGCGGTGCGCGCAGCGGCCGCGCCAGCCCAGCAGCCGGCCCCGACGCAGGTCGCGCCGCCGCCCGCGTCGCGCGCCCCCGCGCGCGCCTGGGGCGCCGACGAGCCCGTGCAGCATGCGGCAGTCATGGCGCCGCTCAGGAGCGCCCCTGCAGGCGCCTGGGGCGCCGACGCGCCCGCGCGGCATGCAAGGGGGTCGGCGGCGGACGGCGGCACGCCTGCAGGCGCATGGGGCTCCGGCGCGCCCGCGCGGCTCCTGGCACCTTTGGCGGTGGATGGCCGCGCGCCTGCTGGCGTCTGGAACGCCGACGCTACGGCTGTACAGAGCAGCAGGCTTGTGGGCGCCTCGGGCGCTAGCGCGCCACCGCAGCATGCGGCGGCAATGGCGGAGGGCGGCCGCACGCCTGCAGGCGCCTGGGGCGCTGGCGCGCCCGCGCGGCACGCGGCGGCGCCGGCGCCAGACGGCCGCACGACCGCGCGCGCCTGGAGCGCTGACGCGCCCGCGCGGCTTTCGCTGACGACGGCTGCAGAGGGCGGCGCGCGTGCGCGCGCCTGGGGCGCAAGCGCGCGGCTGTGGCAGCCAGCGGCTGCGGCGGCGGAGGTGGGGGGGACCAGCGGCGGCGCGGGCGACGCTGAGGCGGTCACCGCCGACGAGGAGGCCGCCGCCGAGGAGGAGAAGCAGCTGCAGGCCGCCATCAAGGCATGGCCTCATAAGCTGACCGCCAGGGAGGGAGACCTTGCAGCAAGATGATTTTCCGACGAGCTTGCCGCCCTGCAGCGCGCATGATCCTGTGCAGCGCCCGCGTCAGAGACACATGTGCGTGTGTGGCGCGCTCTGCCGTGTGTACTTGCAGATGTTTTCATGCAGCTGTGCTGCAGAGCTCAGGCAAGCTGAACATGGGCCGCGCGCGCTGGGCGCAAAGCCGCGGGCGCCGCCACGGCCGCGCGCTTTTATCCTCATGGGCAGCCCGGCGCAACGATGCGCCAGGCGGGCAGGTCACGGCCTGAGCGCGGCGCCGTCGCGCGCCGCCGCAGGCGAGCCTGGCCGAGGTGAAGGCGCGGCCGCCCAAGCGCCACCCGCTGGGCGCGGGGCGCGCGCCGCCGCGCTCGCTGGAGCCCGGCGCTGCGCCCGCGGCCGCGCCGGGCCTGCAGAACGAGGCGGGCGAGTACAACTGCTTCCTGAACGTGGTCGTGCAGTGCCTGTGGCACTGCGCCGCGTTCCGGGAGGGCCTGCTGCGCCTGCCGCGCGACGCGCTGGCGGTGCGCCGCCCGGCCCGCCCGGCCAAGACCCGCCTGCAAGCGTGCCTTGTCTCTGCCGCGCTTCATGCTGCTCCTGTGACCGCAATCAGAGCAGTGTGACCTTTGCGGTCCTGCACAGTCAGCGGGTGATGCTGTGCGGCAAAAGCTGCACCTGCTTGCTCTTGCCGCCCGCAGCCGCAACAGCGGCTGTGCGTCCGGGCCAAGAAACAGAGCGCTTATCTCTTGGCTGCGTGGCCCCATACCTGGCGGGCCTCCTTGATCTGACACAGCCGTCTGTGGCCGCCCCGCGCACAGGGCAACGCGGTGACGGCGGGCCTGCTCGCGCTGTTCAACGCGTTTGCGCAGCAGGAGGCCGACCGCAGCGGCGGCGGCGGCGCGCAGCGCCAAGTCGTGGACCCTACGCAGCTGCGCGAGGCCCTGGCGGCGTTCAACGCCGCGTCCTTCAGCCAGGGCACGCCCTCCCCGGCCCCATGGGCTCTCACCGCACATTGCGTCGCGCCAAGCTGCTTCTGTGGCCCGCAGCGCAGTGGGGCGTGCCCGTCCGCCCTGCGCCTGCGCGGGCCTGCTCCCTTGACAGCTGGCCCCTCTCAGCTCAGCTGGCTGGATCGTGTGGGCGGACGCCAGGAACCCACGACAAGCAGCTTTGCAAGGCCTGTCCTTGAGGAGCAAAGCCTGTCCTTGAGGAGATCCTATCTTGTGCACCAGACGCCAGGCTCTTGTGTTCCCTGCGCCTGCGGGGCACCGCGCGGCAGCCATCGAGCGTACGCGGGGCGCGCAGGCGAGATGAGCGACGCCGTGGAGGTGCTCGGCGCCATCTACGACAGCCTGCGCACCGCGCCGGGCGGCGGCGCGCTGGTGGACGCCGTGTTCGGCCTGCACGTGGCCGAGCGCGTGCACTGCGCCGCCTGCGGCCGCGACACGCACGCGAGCGCCTACACACAGTACTTCTACAACGCGTCCGCGACCGCGCTGCGCCTGCAGGCGCGGCGCCCGTGCGGCCGCTCGCCCAGGCCGTTGATCTCTTGTGCTCCTCACCCTTTTCAGTCCTTCCCTGGCAGCCTGGCTGCCGTCTACCGCCCGCCCGTTCTGTTACCGGGCTGCGCCTCCCCAGAAGCCCATGCGGTGCCTGCATCTACCCAGCAGCATGTGCCAGCTCTGAGCCGTTTGCGGTGTACATTGTGGTCGCCCCTTCCCTGGGTAGAGTAGCGTCCTGCCAGCAGTGACGACAATTGAGCTTCAGGCAGCATACGTGTCGGCGCCGCAAGGGCGCGGTGCCACATCGCTCTCTGACCACCCCATCAGGCCATGGTGTTGCGCGCCCATGCCCCTGCCCCTGCCCCATCCCAGCGCGCGCGCCGCGCAGGCGATGGTGGCCGAGGGCGACGCGCCGACGCTGGGCCAGCTGCTGCGCGGCCTGGAGCAGCAGCACCGGAAGACGTGCGACGCGGACGCGGCTGGCTGCAACCGGCCGGCCGCCGTGCAGCACTTCCTGGACTTCGGCAGCCGCGGGCTGCCGGCCATGTTCGCGCTGCAGTTGGCCTGGGAGTCGCAGCGCGAGCGGCCCGAGGACATCCGCGCCACGCTCGCCGCCGTCCGCGAGGCGCGCCCCGCGCGCTCCCGGCGACGGCCTTCCCCGGGGACCCTGGACGGCTTTGCATAAGGCTGCTGTCTGCCAAGTGGCTGCCCAAGCAGCCTCACTACAGGCTTGGCGCACCACACCGTGCACAGCGGCCTGCAACGCCAGCCGCCCGCTGCCGGCCTTGTTGTTCGTTGTCCTCGCAGCTGTGCAAGCATTCCGCACGTGCGCCCGCCGGCAGCGCGCGCGCCGCCCCGCTGCTGCATGCACGTAGCTCAACACGCGTCCAGGAAAGGCGCCGACATTGTAGGCACATTCTGCGTGCTGACGTTCTGCCATCTTGCAGACCTCCTGCATGCTTCTATCCTGCCAACATGCAGCCCGGGTCGGCCTGTGCGCGCGCACAAGGTGGTGGACATGGCCCAGGAGGTCCAGGCGCCGAGGCCCAGGGGAAATCCTAACCCTCCGGGCGCGCGCAGGAGGTGGACATCGGGCAGGTGTTCCTGGGCCTGGAGGAGGGCCAGTTTGCGTACGCGCTGCACAGCATGGTCTGCCTCTACGGCGCGCACTACTTTGCGTTTGTGTGGAGCGCGGCGGCGGGCGCGTGGCTGCTGTTCGACGACGCGCACGTCAGCCGCGTCGGCGGCTGGGACGCGGTCGCGGGCAAGTGCTTCCTGGGGCGCATCCAGCCGAGCGTGCTGTTCTTCACGCGCGCGGGGACGCCATAGCGCGGGGCGGGGTCTGTGTGTGAGCGCGTTGCGAGCCTGTAAAAAGCATCTGGCTGCTGGTTGTACATGTGTGCCGAGCGCCGCGCTCGTGGGCGCCGCATGTCGGGGTGCGGGTGGGCAAGCGCTTGCCGGTGGGCGGAGCCCGAGCAGGCAGGGCTGTGGCGGCGGCATTGCGTCTGTGAGGCTGAGAGGTAAAAAGGGTTTTCCGCTGAGAGGGCTGTAGGTTGGTGGACCCGGGGGTGGATCATGAATGCAGCGCTGTGCTTGTGTAGCAATAGACTGTCCAAGCGGGCCTCCGCCCTGCGGCCTGTGCCGACCGCCTGTGTATAGGGTATGGTGAACGAAATAGGGTTAGGTCATGGCAGAACCATGGGAACTGAGTCAAACTTGGTTTTTTTGTTGTCCTGAGCAGACATAGAATCGGACGGTGTAAAGAAACTGTCGCATGCACTGAGATAGCCAAGGTCAAGGCTCTTTTACAGGATCTCTTCAAGCATATCCTCTAGCATCTAGCACCTGAAGGTCAGCATGGCGAAGTCCAGCTGCCATGCCTTGCATAGGCGCGCTGCATGTGCCATGACCGGATGGCACGCGCACTCGGAGCCTTCCTTCCTTCATTGCGTCCTCTCAGCTGCACGGCCGCTGCGCTCTGGCACGCCGGCAGCATGATAGAGGGCGCCCCACCCTAGGCCAGCAGCAGGGACTCTCTACCATAACCTGACAACCAGGTCCTGGCGTCTGCCCGGCCATTCACGCAGCCGCCAGCGCGCAGGCGGTGGGGCATGCAGCGGATGTGCTGCCGTTGATGAGCTTCATAGTGGGCATGAGGCGGCCGCGCCGGCCGCCAAGGCGCTGCGCTCGACGCTGGCCAGTTTGCTCGCGAGGGCGGACCAGCTGGGCTTCGCGCTGCGCGCAGGGTCCCGGGTGCGCCACGCCAACACATGCAGCGCGCCTGCGGGTGCGACGCTGCGCATGCATTGGGATGGCATGCTGTCATAGATGCATCGGCGCGCCTGCCTGTGACCTACACTGTATGGACGGCGGCATGACGCGCTCTACGGCTGGGTGCCCGGCCTGCTGCGACTTGCGAGCATCAAGAATGCGGCGAGCCCCCGGACGCCGGGTAGACGCTGCTGGCGGCGCTGCTGCCGTACGCGGCGGCGCACTCCTGCCGCCCGAGCGCGTGCGCGCTGGGCCTGCCGCTCCTTGTGCCCGCGGCCCACAGTGCCCATGGCGACCACGCGCCGACCTTCCTCGCCGACGAGGTGGTGCGCGCGCCGCAGCCCACAGCCCGGCCACTCGTGCAGCGGCCGAGCCGCGCGCGCCGCTGCGGACGGCGCGCATCGAAGGTATGGCAGGGTTTCACAGGGTACAGGTGCTCCCTGCGCGCGCAGAGCGGCATGGTCCGGCTGATGACCGTCTAGGGCCCGGCGGAGTGCAAGGCGCTGGTGGCGGCGGCCCTGGGCCTGTCGGCCTTTGTCGTCGCCGCGCTGCGCAGGCTGGCGGAGCCCTGTGCGAGCTCTCCTGGCGCACCCGTCCGCGCCCGACAGGCGGGGGACTCTGGCACGCTGCAGTGACAGGTGGGCGCATTGTTGTGAGCAGCAGGCGCAAATCGAGCGCGTGCGCACCTGAACGCGAGACGCTCCAGGCGCGTCTGCATGCCCGCCTGGGGTCACCTACAAGAGCATATCAGCACATAGATATGCGCGCACGCGCAGGCCCCCCCAGCTGGGGTGACAAATGCAGCACGCCGCGCACAGACGCAGCCCCGCCAGGCAGCCATGCCACAGGCAGCGGAGCGCCACGCCCAACGCCAAGCCCGCCGCCATTGGCCTGTTCACCCCCAAGCGGCTGCCGCCCTTCACGCCCGGTGCTGCAGCGGCCGCCGCAACCAATGAATGCCGCACAGACCCTGGACCGCAGCTCATGCAGACCGGCCTGGTGGACAGCCTGGCCAGCAGGCCTGCGGGCGGGGGGGGGCGCGCGCGTCGGCGGAGGAGCGTGTCTCGGCGGAGGAGCGTGCGTGGGGCGCGGCGGCGCGGAGCGCAATGATCCTGCGCACCATGGCAAGCGCGCCCGTGGGCAAAGGCGCGCCCTGCAAGCCCAGTAACACGAGGGAAGTGCACGGTAGCTTGCCTATGTAGTCTTGTGAATGAATTACAACCGTGTGTCGGCCGATAACTGGCCCCTTACGGCCAGTAAAGAGCGAGCTACACCACGCATGCAGCTGCTGGACATGTATATCTGGAAGGCGGTGTCTGTGACCGGGTCTGGTTGACTTATTCTGTACCAGGCAAATTGAGACGAAACTTG
>JAABUR0100008433.1_pt1 | contig 11890 bp, 8 predicted proteins | sample 5560091 | NCBI WGS metagenome assembly JAABUR01 (sample SAMN10711879, study PRJNA513375) | rock metagenome | isolation source: Antarctica rocks | place: Antarctica: Victoria Land, University Valley sud
CAGGGCTCGTCCAACCTGCGACCACCCCATGATCTCGTCACTCAGACCCGCAACGACGCCGCCGCGCCGAGCAAAACCCCTGCCCTACAACGAAAGTTGCTTCGACTTCTTCAGGTCGAAGTACCTAGCTGACGCCCACCCCCCGGCTGGCTGGCTGTTCCTCGACCGCACCAAAACCAGCCAGCTCTCCTACGTCACCGCCTACAAGCTGATCCAGCGTCTCGCCAAGCGGGCGGGCGTCGAAGCTGCGGCGTCGATCACGCCTCACAGCCTGCGACACACCTTCATCACCGAAGCCCTCGCTGCCGGCTCTCCCCTTCAAGACGTACAAGACGCCGCCGGCCACGCCGACCCCCGAACAACCAGGGGCTACGACCACAGCCGGCACAACCTCGACCGCCACCCCACCTACTTGCTGACCGCCTACCTGCGGCGGGCGGACACCTCGTCAGCGCCCTGAGCAGCACAGTCAACAAGTCAGGTACCTGTCATGCTGACTTGTCAGGCAGGGGACTGGGCCACTGAGCGCCCGGCCGACCGGATCAGCCGATGGCGAGCCGCCCGATCCGGTCGGCGTGGACGGCATAGAGGAACGGCCCGGGCCGACTGCTCGCTTCTGCGATGGCTTCCAGGTTGGTCAGATACCGCTCAGCCATGACCGGGCTCTTGAGGCTGCCATTGGCCATGCAGAAGCACCGGGCCGCAGAGCGCTGCAGGGCCTCCCGTTCGGCGGGACGACGACGGATGCGCTCGTCTTTCATGAACGCAATCCAGCCCCGCTCCGCAGACTCCTTGATCCACGTCGTGTCGTCGATGCTTTCGTCTGCCGGCATCCCATAGTGCTCGGCCAGCGTCACGAGTTCGACGCCGCCCGCTCGCAACAACTCCGGTACCTCGAGGCGGCCCAGGCTCCGATCGACGAAGACGAACGGCAGGCCGCTCGGCATCGACTCAGGCGGCGAGATGCGTGGCGACACGCAGAGCGTCTTCGAGCTGCTCGACGGGAACGCCAAACTCCTTGGACACCTTGGCGAGCGGTTCGCCTGCTCGGAACAGCCCGAGTGCGTCTTCGACCCTCGCTCCCCCACGCATGAACGTGGGCTGACCGAAGTTCCGCCGAGGGTCGGCGATCACCTTGGCCTCCTTGTAGCAGGGCAGGCGGATCGCCTGGGCGTAGTTGTCTTCTGCGAAGTCGACCCGATGGAGGTAGCCATCGACCACCTCGTTGAAAACCCGTTGGTTGTTGCGGACGGTCACCAGCTGGCGAGCGCTGTGGGCTTCTGGTGTGTCGCCGGCTTGTTCGGCAAAGTCGTAGAGGACCTCGGCCCCGTCGGTGTAGAGCGACCTCGACGCAAGGACGTGCTCCAGGTCGAACTCGTCCCGCAGACGATCAAGAGCCGGGCGGATTCGTTGCAGTGGCACTCCCAGTTCCTTGATGGCGGCAAGCACCAGCCCCTCTGCCAACCCCACGAACGGCACCACAGCCGAGCCACGAGGCTGACCGGGAACGGTCGACACGATGGCTGCGCCACGGACCTCACGGCGTCCCTTTGGACGCCGGACATAGCCCTTGGCCCACGAGCCGAACGTCGTCGGAGCAACGCCTAGGTAGTGCGCCCCCTCGCTCAGGTTGTAGAGCGGGGTCGTGAAGCGATCAACACCGGTAGTCGTCATGGCGCACCTCCCATCCAGATAACGAGCAGTGTGGCACCGCACCGGGCCGAGACCGGCCATGCTCGCCCGGCGGGGGAGAACCTATCGGGCGGCGGTGACACCTTCGGCGGCCTCAACCCTTGACACCAATGCCAACAAGCCAGACATCTAACAACCTGACAAGCTTTCTAACTTGTCAGGTTGTTGGCGAATCATCCTGACGATCTAGGTAATGCTCGATCGCTGCCTCGGTGATCGTCTGGATGCGCTCGCCTGAGCTGGCGGCGTACATCTTCAACCGCCGCTGCGTGCTGCGCCGCAGCCGTGTCGAGAACAGAACGCTCGACTCTTCGGTGCCCTTGGTGGCAGGCGTAGGCAAGGCCTTTTCAGTCAGCGCGGTAAGGGGAACGACAGGGTGACCTCTGGTAGGAGCTTTGACGATCGCTGGTTGCGGCTCGGGCTTGGCCATCACGCATCCATCGATGTGAGCGCCAGCAGCCGGCCAGCCAGAGCCGCATATATCTCGTCGACGCCCGAACCGCTTGCCCCGAAGTCCGCGACCGGGGCCCTGGCACCCATTGCTGAGGCTACGACAGCCCGGGCCGGAATGTAGGGCTGCCACACCTCGGCCCCATACGCCTCGACGACCTCAGCCACACGCAGCGCCGACTCATTCGTGCGGCCCTCGTGGTTGACAATGATCCCGCCGAGCGCGATAGCGGGGTTGTAGTGCTCCTTGACGACCTCCAACGTCTGGGTGACGTTCTGCACCCCTCGCAGCGACCCGACCGATGGCTCCGTGACGATCACAAGATGGCTAGCGGCCACCAGGCCCAAGACCACCAGGCGCCCGACGCTCGGAGGGCAGTCGATCAACACTAGATCGAAGTCGCTCACCCCGTCGAGAGCCTTCTTGAGCCGGAACTCCGACCCGGTACTGGTGTCGCTCTCACGCTCGGCGAGGTCGAGCGTGGCGCTGATGCAGTAGAGCTGGCGACCCCACCCGGCTTGCTTGACGGCAACCTTGGCGCCACCCCGCTCGTCGGCGTGGATCACGTCGTTCACGTTCATCTCGGGGGAGAAGGGATCAAGACCGAGCCAGCTCGTCAGGTCGGCCTGGGGATCGAGATCGACGCACAAGACCCGCAAGCCTTTGCGGTCGAGAGCCGAAGCGAGACCGATGACGGTCGAGGTCTTGCCGACCCCGCCTTTTTGGTTGGTGAAAGCAACAGTGAGCACGTCAGGATGTTTACAACCTGACGGCCTGACACTGGGGGATCTTCGCCCGGCATGCCACCGTGTCGTCCCCCCTCGGCTACCGCCGCCTATATATGTAGCCGGCTTGCGCCAGTGCCGGGGGAGCGTGCGAGCCAAGCTGAGAATCTGTCGGGCGGCCGTTGCGGTGGAGGGGACAGCCCTGCAAGCTCCTGGGATCGCCTGGTGCAGGTCGGTGCCGGCCGCAGGCCGGCGCTGCACAGCTCGTGGCCGTCCCGCCTAAGGACGGCAGCCCCGCCTCAGGCACTCGGTCGGAGGGACTGCTGGCGTGAGCTCGACCGGTCGTGGTGCCTGCCTGCTGTGGCGCCGCGATGACGACGTGGGGGTGGGCGCAGCTCGAGGCCGGCAGCAGCCGGGACCGGTTGTTGTGATGAGGCTCGTGGGTGGGACCTGCTGGTGATCGGCGCCCCCAAGCCGGACACCGTCGACGGCGACGGGCTGCGCCGGATGGACCCGGCGGCCTACAGCTCGCGTAGGGAGTGCCGTGGTGGACCCGCACTGTCTTCGGCGGTCCGACCGCGCAGGCCTTCCACGACCAAGTGCACGCCGCCGGCCGGCTGCTGCTGCTCACCGGCGACCTCGCCGCCTACTCGTCGGCCCGCCTCCCATGTGTTGAAGATCTGTTCCAGGGCGGGAGCTGGGCTGCGTGGGTACCGCTGTCAGTGCACCTGTATGACGACGGCGCCGGGACCCGCCCCGACTGAGCGCCGACACTCGTCCCGGGTCACCCGGCGTGGCCACACAACATGCGACCGTGGGTCGTCTACCACCGCCGCACCGGTCACGCCGCCTCCCGCCAGCCCCGGACGACGGTGGGTCGGTGCAGCCAAGGGGACTGGTCCGCGGTCCCGGTGGCCAGCACCCGGCGGGCGGCGGCGAAGTCGGCGCGGCCGTCACCGCGACGGGGGTGCGCCGGCCAGGCCCGGGGAGTGTCGGCGGCGTCGGGCACGACCAGCTGGCCCATCCCGGGTCGTCGGCTAGCGGCGGTGCGACGGGGGGCGTACATCCAGGTGAGCTCGCCGGTCCACCAGGCGAACGCCTCACGCTCCAGGGTGTAGCGCCGGGCCCGGTCAGCCAGCCGACCGACGACCCCGAGCCGGACAGCGGCCGAATCGCGCCGATCGACTCGAACCACAGACCACCCTTTCGACGTTCGTCGCGCCAGACGTGCGGCTCGAAGTGCTCCGAGTCGGATGCCCGTGTCGTCGGGGGAGTAGCCCAGTCGGTGAGCAAGCTGACTGGCACTGACGGGCTGGCTGGTAAGGGTGGCGTACAGCTGGCCGGTGACATGCCCCAATCCGCCGGCGGGGGTGAACACGTCGTGGGCTGCGGCGCCGAGGCGGGTGCGCAGCAGCGTCAGCCAGCGGTTTCGTTCGGCAGTACCAGCGCCAGGGGGGCGCGGGTCCGCTTGTGACCGCCCTGGTTCGTCTATGACTGTGGACAACCCCCCGTTCAAGATCCACAACGCGCCGCGGGGTCCCTCGGCCGGCGCATGGCGAGCGATCCAGCCGTCCCTCGCGAGGCGCAGCAGCGCGGTGCGGGCGGTCTCCCGGCCGATCCCGCAGATCAGCCCCAGGCGGCGGATGTCGGCCTCCACCACCGCGCTGACCGCCTGCAGGGAAAGCAGGCACAGCGCGTCCAGCACCCGCCGGTCGGCCGGCCCGCCCGGGCCGGCCCACCGGCCCGCCGCCGCATCCGCGCGAGTCTGGGTGGCGTCCACCTGGGCGGCCAGGGCGGCGGTGCGGGGCTCGAACGTCGGGTCCTCACAGTTGCTGGCCCGGGGGTGGGTGGCGACCCAGCGCACCGCCCGGTCCCACTGGCGGGCCAACACCGCCCGGCCCTCACCCGGGCCGCGCAGCCGGCGAGCCGCACCCGGTCCCTGGCCCTGGGACCGGACGTGCTCCAGCCCAGGGGAGTGGGCCACCAGCACAGCGACGTCGGCGCAGCGCCACCGGGCTGCCGCCGCACCCACCAGCACCCGGCGCAGCACCGTACTGGCATCCACCGCATTCGCACCCACCGTGTTCGCACTCAGCGCATTCGCGTCCAACCCGGCGGCGTCCACCTCAAGGGCTTGCGCGCTGCCCGCCGACAGCTGCCGGCGGACCCCCGGCAGGTAGAGCCGCCCAGTCCGGTCGGTCGGCAGCGGGACGGTGGGGTCCAGCGGGGCCATCGGTTCGGGCTGGTGGCAAGCAGCCAGGACCTCCACCAGCCGGCTCACGTCGGCTGCGGTCACCGTCGGAGTGGTCAGGGCGGCCGGGTCCCCGGCCAGCACGGTGGAGCTGCCGCCCGCCCGGTGCGGCGCGCCGGGGGGGCGCACGCAGCCGGTGACCGGGTTGGCAAGCGGGGCGATGTCCAGACTCGGCAGCCGGGCCCGGACCAAGCGGGCGAGGGTGTCCACTTCGACGGCGTCGACGGCGTCGGCGAGGCCGAGCCAGACGTGCCGGCCGCCCGAGGGCCCGGAGCGGGTGAGCAGGTGGGGGAGCCCGGCGCGGGTGAGCCAGCCGCACAGGGCTGCGGCGTCGGCTGCCGGGTCGCCCTTGGCGGCGTCGAAGTCGAACGCCAGTAGCCGGAAGCCGCCCGCCTGGTCGGTCAGGTAAACCGCCCACGGCGCGTCCGGCCGGACGCCGGAGGTGCTGGCCTGGCGGGTGTAGGTGTTCACCACCGTGCCGTAGGCGTCAACGTCGGCTACCCGCACCAGCGGGCGGGGGCTCACCGCACAGGTCAGCTGCCACGCCTGCGAGCGGGACAGGAGGCGGCCGGAACCGGCCGCCGGTCCGGTCACCGCCTCAGGCGGCGCCGGCTACGCGCAAGATTCAGCTGCAGGTCACGACACACCAAAGCTCGCTGGCTCCGGACATGCGTGACCCGCCAGTCGGCGGGGGGTATGGTTCCTCCTGAGGTACTCGACGAAGCCCTGCACCCACAGACGCTGCCAAACGACTTTGGGGTGTGGGGCTTCGTTATGTCCCCGGGCCAGCCAGCTGGCATGGCCCGTCAGCCAGCCGCTAGGCGGTCAGCTTCATTTGGTCGTCCTCTGAAGGACGCCACCAAGGGCGGATGCCCGTAGTGGGCCGCCAGGGCGTTGGCGATGACGTCGCTATAGGACAGGTCAAGGCGTTCAGCCTCGCTGCGGAGCGCCTCCGCCACCCCGGGAGCGACCCGCGACATAACGCGAACACGCTCGCCCTTACTAGGTCGACCACCACCATGCGAGACGCGCTTCGGCATGCCGCGAAATCTCGCACAGGGGTCGCTGATACCCCGGGAACCGTGCCGGCGTGTCGCGCTCCAGTCGATCTGCTACGTGCGCGCTGCTGGCCGCACCAACCCCTGGACGGTGAACCGGACAGTCCGGGGAGCGGGCAGCTGCCAACGATGGCAGGGATTCCCGCCTGGGAGGCCTGCTTTCGCGAAGGGCAGAAGCCAGGTAGGACGACGGCGCCGACCAGGCACTACTTATCGCGGCCGGCTGACTGTCGCCGCGGTAGGTCCCTCGCCCGGCCCCAAGGGACGCGGCGGCCGTCCGCGCTGTGCTCGCCGCCAGGAACCACACTCGGGCTGAACCGGCGATCTGGCTGCGGTGCGGCATTGGGCGCAGACCTGGCACCGCCGAACTCGGGTAGCCGCCAGTGGCTGTGTTCTAGCGTCCGAGGCTGGGGCCTGGGCGCCGTCCGAGCTGGCGGCTCGGCGGGCGGTAGCCGGGCGAGCCGTGCCGGGCTGCTTGTTGTGCCTCGGCGGCTGCGGCCGCTTTGCGGGCGGCCTGCTGGGCGGACTGGTCGTCGCGGGCCCAGACGGCGCGGGTACCGGCCAGGAAGGTCTTCGGGTCGGGCTGGCTGGTGATCGCTGGGTCTGCGGCGCGGGCGGCGACCCGCTCGCCGGCCGCGTCCAGGCGTTCCCGGGCGGCCCGGGTCTGCTCGGCGAGGCGGTCCACGTCGGTGGCCAGGTCCCGCCAGCCGTGGGTGGTGCGGGCGATGAGCAGCCGGTGCTGGGCTGCGTTCGAGGCCTGGGTGTAGGTCGCGTCGGCGGCGTCGGCGTGCTGGCGGGCCTGGTCGGCGGCGGCCAGCAGCCGGGTCTGCTCACCCAGCTCGGCCCGGGCCCGGGCCTGGGCGTGGTCGGCGATCGGCTGCTGGACCTGGTCGGCACCGGAACTGGTCAGGGCCAGACCGACCTCCGTGCCCGGCCGCAGCCTGTCCTCGCCGAGCACCGGCCGCCAAGTCTGTGCCCATTGCTCCAGCTGGGCCTGGGCGGCGCGGACCTGACCGCGACGCATCCCCAGCCGCCCCGGACCGGCCAGCACCCGTTCCGCTGCCTGCCGGGCCGCCGGCGCCTGCTCGTCCCACGCCCGGGAGAGCTCGGCGGCGATCTGCCCCGCCCGGCCGGCCAACACCTGCCCGGCGGCGCCCGCCGCCTGCTCGGCGACCTGGCTGGCGGACCGGGCCGTGTCCAGCTGCTCACGCAGTGGCGCCAGGGCCTGCTCGGTGCGCCGCTCGCGGGCGGCGTCGGCGCGGGCAGCGGCCAGCCGCGGTTCGAGGGCGGCGAGCTGCTCGCCGGCGCGGGCCTGCTCGCTCCACGCCGCCCGCAGCCGGGCGACCGGCCGGGCGGATTCGACCAGGCTGGCCTCCTGCGCGGTCGGCTCGTCTGCTGACTCTGCACCGGGCGGCTGGTCCGGGTCCCGCCGCGGCCGGCGGCCGTCCGGGGCGCGGCCGAGGTCGTCGTGCACGGGCCGGTCGTTGGCGGTGGGTGAGCGGGTCCGGGCCTGCTCGGCCAGGCCGGCGACGACCCGCCGCTCGAGCTGCTCGCCGGTGGTGGGGATGCCGAGCTCATGGGTGTCGGCCGGGGTCTCGAGCTGGTCGCGGCCGGCGAACAGGATCACCTTGTCGCGGTGCCGGCTGGTCGCCACGTGCAGCCCGGGTTCGTCCATCCCGGCGGCGTGCACCAGCACCGTCCCGCCCTGCCGGGTCCCGTCCGGCAGGGACCAGTCCGCCGTCACGGTCAGCCCCTCGGCCTTGTGCCCGGTCATCGCATAGCCCAGCGACAGGCCGCCGCCGCCGACGAACTCCGCGGACAGCGTCGCCCGGTGGGTGACCAGCCCGTCCGGACCCTGCTGCTGCCAGACGACCCGCACCGCCCCGCGATCACCGCCGCCGCTGCCGGTCCCGCTGTCACCGCCGGCGGGAGCGGTGTCGATGTGTTCGACGATCCCGCGGTAGCCGTTGAGCACGTCGGGGCCTTCGTGCATCCGCTGCGCCCGGTCGTTGAGCCGGACCAGCACATGATCGCCCTGGCGCAGCCGCAGGCTGCGGCCGCCCTTGACCGCATAGACGTGTTCGGGGCCGAGCTCGCCGGCGGCGGCGCGGACCGCCTGCGCCGCGTCGTTGAGCCGTTCGACGGTGTCGTTGGCGGCGGCGAGCATCACCACCCCCCGCATCTCGGCATGCGGATCAGGGGCACCGGCCCGCTGGCCCATCCAGCTGGCGACCAACGCCGTGACCGCCTGACCGCCGGTCTCGGTCGCCACCAGCCGGCCCCGCCCCGCCCAGCTTGACAGCGCCTGGGTGTACCGGCCGTCGCGCCACGCGCCGATCGCCGCCCGCTCGTCCTCGCTGGCCTGCCGCCGGTTCTCGGTCAGCTCCACCCCGCCGACCAGCTCGTGGACCCGGGCGAACAGCGACCCGCAGCCCACCCCCCGCAGCTGCTGGGGATCGCCGACCTCCACCACCTTGGTCCCCGCCCGGCCAGCAGCTTGGTAGAGGGCGGCGCGGTCCCGGTCGTCGGTCAGGTTCGCCTCGTCCAGCACCAGCACATCCACCCCGGAAAGCCCCCCGCCGGTGCGGATCCGGTGCACCCACTGCGCCACCGTCCGCGAGGCGATCCCGGACTCGATGGCCAGGTTCTGCGCCGCCACCGCAGCCGTCGCCGCCCCCGCCACCACCAGACCTTCGGCTTCCCAGGCGGTGCGGGCAGCGCGCATCAGCGTGGTCTTGCCGGTCCCCGGCGGCCCCAGGACCGCGTCCACCATCCGGTCGCTGGTGACCAGCCGCAGGACCACTGCTGCCTGCTCTGCTGACAGGGCGAACCCCTGGCCGGCCTCGACCGCCGAACGGGCCAGCGCCGCCGCCTGGGCACTCACGTGCGCGCCGCCCTGCCCGGGCTGGGACGCTGCCGCCGCAGTCAGGATGACCCGTTCGGCGGCGAGGACGTCGGCGGTGGTGAACCGGGCCGCGTTGGCCATGTGCCCGGCGTCGATCTGCCGCCGGGCCGGGTTGCCCGCCGCTGCCAGCACCGGCCCGTCCAGCACCTGGCCGTCCTGGTCCTGTGCCGGCCCGGCCGCCGGTGCAGCGCTCACCGTCGGTGTGACCGTCTGCCTGGCGCCGGGCGGGTTGGGCAGCGCCACGATCCCCGCCGCCGCGAGCGCCCGGTCGCAAAGGGCCTCGATCTCGGCCACGTCGCCCGCCCCGGCGGGTAGCGCGTCGGCGACGGCGGCCAGGGCGTCGACGCGGGTGAACCGGCGCCGGCCGGAGGTCAGCCCGTGCTCGGGGTCGGTCAACCGCCCGACCACACCATCGAGCAGCTCGGCCTGCTGCGCTCGCTGCTCGTCCTCACCGCCCGGCCCGCTGACAGCCGCCCCTGCTCCCCGCAGCACCGCGGCTCCGGGCAGTGCGGCGGCGGCGAGCCGGTCCGGGTCGACGCCCAGGGTGCGGGCCTCGGCCTGCCAGATCGAACGCAGCGTCGCATCGGGTGCCGCGGTCTGCTCGGTCTTGTCGTGCCGGGTCTGCGCCGCCGCCAGGTCCTCGGCCCGCCGGGTCGCCAAAGCGGGGTCGAACCCCAGCTCGCGCAGCATCGCCTCGATCGACGCGCCCCGCTTGGAGAACGCCCGCAGCGTCGCGTCGGGGATGGCGGCGACCTCCCACGCCCCGGTCCGCTCCGACCGGGCGAAGGTGACCCCGAACTCGACACTGAGCCGGCGGCGGACCAGCGCCTTGAGCACATGATCGGCCGCGGGGGCGTGGCGCATCAGGTCCCGCCCGCCGGCCGCCACCGTCGACCAGCCGCCGTCGCTCCCGCGGGTCATGTTCGCGATGGTCACGTGCACATGCCAGTGCGGGTCGCCCACCACCCAGCCGTCGACCGGGCGGGCGGCGCGGTGCACCATCGACCAGCCCAAAAACCCGCTGCCCCGCACGGTCTGGGCGGTCTTGCCCTCGCCGTGGTGGCCGCGCATCCCGTACGCCGTCTGCGCCTCCAGCCAGTCGAACGTCGCCCCCACCCCCGCGGTGTAGAGCTGCTCGACCGACGCGGCGGTGGTCTCGTCGGCGAACGCCAGCAGCAGGCTGTGCGACTTGGGCAGCGTGAACGACACGTCATAGCCCATGTTCCCGACCACCCGCCGGCGCGGCACCAGCCGCTCCACGGGCTTGCCGTCCGGGCCGGGCACCGTCCGGGTCTCGGTCAGGTTGCCGACCGCCGCCGCGTACACCCCGGCGCCCCACACCACCTCGACGTCCAGCCCGGCCCCATCAGCGACCCGGCCCGCGTCGTCCGCACGCAACATTGCCGCGTCGCCATCGCTGGCCACCGCCCGCACCGCACGCCCGTACGCCCTGCCGACCTTCACCGCACCGAACAGCGCCTCCGGAGCTACCCCCCGCGCCGCCGCCACCGCCTCCACCGCGTGCACCAGCGGCGCCAGCGCCAGCTTCGCGTCTTCGAACACCGCAAGCTTGGGCTCCACCAGCCGCTCACCCGTACGCGGATCCAGCCCCGCCATCAACGCCCGCGCCACATCGAACTGGCCCTCATCCAGCACCGAACCCGCCGTGATCCCGACCTCGGCCAGCCCCCGCCCCGTCCACACCAGCGGCCGCTCCGAGCCGTCGGCGTGGTAGCTGAACCTCGCCTGCTCCACCCCCGGCCGGCCGCACCCGTGATGCGCCGTCAGCCGGTACTCCACCTGTGCCGCAGCAGACCCGATCGGCGTCACATACGCCACCCCGGCCCCACCCCCACAGCGTCAGCCGGGCAGTCAAGCTCGTATCTCCAGCAGAAGATACCTTAGTGCACAAACTCGTCGCGGTGAAAAAGGGTGTCGGTGGCTGTCTGGCCGGCCGTCCCTAGGACGCTGCTGATGTATCGGCTGGGCCCGGCGCGCCTGCGTGCCGGGCCTGACACTGGTTGAGAAGATCCTTTATGGGGAGTGGCAGGTCGGGCGGGCAGGGTCATCTGGATGATGCGGCGCTGGTGCTGGGCGAACGGCTGGCGGCTGGGACGTTGTGTCGGCTGCTCGCCGATGAGGGTCATGTGCTGTTCGCCGATGACTACTTCGCTGACCTGTTCAAGGCCACGCGCCGGGGCCGCCCGACCATTGCGGCTCGGGTGATCGCGACGGTGATGCTGCTGCAGTCGCATGAGGGCTTGAGCGACCGTGAGGCGATCGACCGCTTGGCGTTCGACCTGCGCTGGTCGGCCGCGGCCGGGCTCGCGGTGGCGCCTGAGACTTTCCACCCGACGGTGCTGGTGGGGGTGCGCAACCGGCTACGGGGCTCGGCGCGGCCACACCGACGACGCAGCCGGGCGACTCGTGCGGTAGCGGCACACGCGTCATGCAGTCCCTCAACGGCAGCCTGCGCGACGACCCGCACGAGAGAGCCTCTGGGCCCCGAGCGCCGGCTCCGGACCGCGGCTGAAGGTCGTTTTGCCCGCTAGCCTGAAACCTCATGGCCGCAGACGGGACGCAGACGCGGCGTGTCACCGAACCGGCTGCCGCCCGGCAGGTGGTGCAGGCGCCTGGGCTGGGGCGCACCTGGTGGGTGGCTGCGGTGCGGGGGGTACTGCGTGCACGGGTCGTTCGGTCTGCAGCGCTACAGCGGGATCATGTTCGCGTCCCGGGCGATGACGGTCGCCGACTGCCGGCAGGTCCACGTGCCCGCCTACGAACGCTCGCTGTGCGTCGCGTTGCCAC
>JAABUR0100008437.1_pt1 | contig 11885 bp, 4 predicted proteins | sample 5560091 | NCBI WGS metagenome assembly JAABUR01 (sample SAMN10711879, study PRJNA513375) | rock metagenome | isolation source: Antarctica rocks | place: Antarctica: Victoria Land, University Valley sud
ATGGCTGTCATGGCTGTCTAGTGGCATTCAAATTATAGATATTTTATAAATAAAAACAGTTAAGTAGATGTGTGTAAAGTAAATATTAAACAAGCAAGTCGGTATGATACGCAAATTAAATAAATTTATGTGAAAACATTAATTTATACCTTCTTTTATCCTGCTTAGTAAAAAGTTTTTTTTTAGTGGTTTGGCCTGCGCATACCATTTTTTTCAAAAAATGGTATGCGCAGTAAACAGCATGAAATCATAGAAACAAAAACTCGAAGCTTTGGTGTGACTTGATTATTTTTTAATAACAAATAGACAGAAATCTAGCCATGATTATGTTATTCATGGGATACGCATTCTGCAGGATTTGAACCTACGACCCACAGCTCCGAAGGCCGTTGCTCTTTCCAACTGAGCTAAGAATGCTTTTTTGCGGTTGAATTTTATTTTACTTGTTACCTGCTTTGTTATTTTCCTAATTTAAAGGTGCTTAATAAGTATTTACCGGCCATTGCAAATCAACAATAATATAAAACAAGTTGCCAGTCTATTTTACTCGCTAAAGAGTAAAAAATTTAAAAATTTTGAATTGGAGATAATCGGATTTGAACCGATGACTTCATGCGTGCAAAGCATGCGTTCTACCATTTGAACTATACCCCCATGGTAACCTTGCTTTTTTATAAATTATCAAAACAATGGTCGTCCCCTTTTCCAAAGCGCAAACGTTAAATTTTAATAAATTTTTTTATCTACAATTTATATATTTTGTAAAAAAATGTCTAAGACCATCATACTATTCAATTTAAGGCCTTTTTTGCTCTATAAAACCCAATCCACCTTTTTACTTTTCGCTTAACTTTCTTACTCTTTTATAAAAAATAATAGGTATACCAAATTATAAAACAGCCCAAGACAAGCAGGAGGTAGGATAACAATGAAGCCGATGTATTACCTAGACGATTTTGCTTTTCTTTGTTGAGATGAAAATGGTAGCCTTAATTTTGTGGATCTTTTTATATGATTCCATTAAAATTATTAGAAATTTATAGAAACTAAGGGCGCAGACAGACTTAATTAGAAAGGGTTTAAAAAAAAGTTTTCTTTTTTATGACGGCCAAGAGGATCGACAACGAGATATAAAATAAAGGGCGATCTGTATTATTCCTTTTTTTTAAACAAAAAAGACGCGCTTTATTGGTGCTGTTAAGAAAGCAATGAGCAAGCAAATCGCGTCTCTTTGAGTCTTGTTTTATCGCCTTCCTATAAATTAGAAAAATTTTTGTATTTAGGACGCAAGTCTCCTTCTGTTTAAACCACAAGTAGACTTGACTTTTGACCCTTTCTGCTTGTTTTTGAGTTCTACCAGTTTTATTTTTCTTTTTACTTTAATATCTGTTTAAAGTATAGTAGAAGTAGTGAAGCGTAGAAAATCATGTTTTAAATCAAAATTTTGTCTGTTTTGATACGATAACTTTTTTTAGATAAAAGATAGAGTGGCTGAGTGGTAAGCTACTTGGATCTCTACTTGCAGCAGTGTTATTTAATAGTGTCATCGGAATAGTTGTGCCCATTTTTAGGCTTTTTTTAATTTTTAATTTATATCACGCTGGTCAGAATAGGAAAAAAAATGACATTTTCTTTTATCCAATCCTACCTGCTCTGGTTGTTGGCTGTGGTAGAGATAATATAAAAAAAGAGCAAGTTTTGGCAGAGGTAGGATTCGAACCTACGACCTTCGGGACATGAGCCTGACGAGAAAGACCGCATCTCTTCTCTGCCTAATAAAATTTAGACAAATCCTTTGCAAGGATGGATTTGTTTTAAGGCGTAACAAAAAAAAATGTTAGATTTTCTTATTAAAATAGAAATAAAAAAATAATATTAAAAGTATTACAGAAGGGTTAAGCAAAGACGGGCAAAGAATTTTATTTTGCCACTAAATAGTGCGTTACTATAAACAAGATGTGGGTATGGTAGGATTTGAACCTACGGCCATCAGATTAAAAGTCGGATGCTCTACCAGCTAAGCTACATACCCTGATATTATGTCGTGAAAAAATCAGTTTTTTTATGTAAATAACATGAATAATGGTAGAGTATTTACATTATTATCAGTTGAAAATCGACACTCTCAAAGAAGGTTTGCACACACCAAATCCACCAAAAAAACTTTTTTATGCGCACCTTTATTAAAAAATTATAAGTAAACCGAAACAAATAAATTATCTCCTTGTGTCTATGACACAACCCTCTTCAACCAACAAGGGTTGTGTCATAGAGACAAAAAGGGTTGCCTTTGCCCATACTTGCTTTTTTTTACCAGAGATTATGACAAAATAAAAGGGCAAGCAGCAATCAAGCTGGTACGGTAAAACATCAAATAAAGACAGCCAGGCTGGTCTACTATGCAAACCGCATTGCTGCATTCTTTCTTTTTCGAAACTTCCATTTGATTTTTTCTCTACTAAAATAGAAAAAAAGGGTCGAATGGACTTCCATTATATACCATGGGCAATTATTGTAAATAAAAAGTGGAAAAAAAGGCTGATGGCCAATGCAAAGCTGCCAAAGATATGCTTTTTAAACTGTTCTTTTTTTTTGAAAATGATCTTTCCATCGCAACTCGAAGTAACCCAGAATGGCAGCATTTTTTTGACTAAATTGTTCATTTAATTTTATTAAATTCTCAACCGGCCATGTGGCCGCGAGTTTAGCTGCCAATTTACAACCGCCCCAAGATATCCCTTTTTTTATCCTGCAATGAGATGGGTCGTTGAGTGGCTAATTTTTGACAAATCAGCCTCGGCAAATTTTTTACTATATGTAATGGTCTTTTTCATGATTCAGGCCATTTATTTTGCTTTTCAACCTCTTTTTTACGTATAAAAATGGATGCTGGATCTCCTGATTGCTTTGATTTTACTAGTAAAAGAACAAATTTTTATCTACTTGGCCGCATACCTTTCTTTGAAGAAGACGGTAGGCAAAATACCAAAGATATAAAAATTTTATTAGAATATATGGTTTTGATAGAAATTTTAAAATAGAAAATAGAAAATGTCAAGTGTCTAGGGGAAGAATTGAACTTCCGACACAAGGATTTTCAGTCCTTTGCTCTAACCAACTGAGCTACCTAGACATAATAGTGAAAATATTTTGTCCCCAAATGTAAAATTTAAATTAAATGTGTCACATCTACTGGATCACTAATAAGACTGATTGCAAAAAATAAAAAATATATATTATAAAAATGTGGGCTGTAAATATGCATTCTACTTAATTTAAAGGCATAGGTCCAATGGCGGGTCAAAACCAGACTGACTTGTTGCTCAGTTACTGTATCGATAAGATAAAGATTTGAAAAATTACTACCATCAAATACAATTTAAGAATCTATACGTCTACAATTTTTTGTGTCTAAAACAGAAGAATTTTTCCTAACATTTTAATTTTTATGACTTATTCTATGCAGCAAGCCTTCTATCTATGACACAGGCCTGTTCAACCTTGCCCTTGATGGGCATGCATGCTTTTGGTGGGCAAAGAGAAGGCTCCTTGCTTGCTGCTTTTTTAAGGGCAGCCCAGCAACCTGCCTTTGATTTGTTAGTTGGTTTATTACCTGGTCCATGGTGCCTTAAAAAAAGAGTCAAATTAATGAGAACGCATGATACTACTCTCTAGACCCCTGATTATATTCAATTTTATTTGCTCGGCTTTACTTCGAGTTACAAGTTACACCACATACTTTTTGTTGCCATTGCAAAGAGAGTAAAAAAGAAGCTTTGGCAGAGGTAGGATTCGAACCTACGACCTTCGGGGCATGAGCCTGACGAGAAAGACCGCATCTCTTCTCTGCCATAGAAAGTTTACACTCTTTTTTTGCTTTCAAAGATGGTCTTTAATCCAGTTTACATTTTTTCCTTTTTTTAATAATTTTTTCACGACCCTGATTGACCCACTGTTTCACTACCCCCATCTTTCTTTAAAGTGCATCCTCGTTGGCTTTTAATTAAGCTGATGTACTTTGATACAGTAATCTTTTTAAACTGTTATCCACGCGCACGCGCCAATGGAGCTTATTGTTAAGTTCGCAACCTCTCACCAAAGTAATCAACATTTTTAAAAGGACCCATCTTCCACTTTTTTATATACCTTGATTTTACCTCCACTATGCCTTCACTATGCCTCCATTATGGCATCACTACGCGTTTAACTATGTTTCACCATGTCGTTGCCCCCTATAAACTACTTTATAAAGTAGTTTATAACATAAAAGAGCCAAAATCCAAACAAACAGAGAATAAAAGCAGCGAAAAAAAAAAGCATTTAAATCGAAGCAGAAAATATAAAAAAGACCCCGAATTGGGTAGAAAAGACCGAAAAGCATATAAAAACAGCTAAAAATAAATAAAAAACTAATTTAAGCAAATAGGGAATTTAAATGGCTTTAACAAAGGACTGGAAATTGAAAAGAAAGAATAAACCAATGGAATTTTTATTCAAAGCAAAAAACAGGTGATATTTTAGTAATTTTCTACTAAAATAAAAGCATACCCCATTTTTTTTAGCAACAAAATATACTTTAACTTTTAACTGTGTGGTAAAAAATATCAAAGAACTTTTTTATAAACCTCATTAATTTAAGTAATGGAGGGGGATCTAATAGTTGCCTGATTTATTTGCAACCGTTGGCAGGATTATAACCTTACACTGCAACCAAGCAAGCTACTCTAGCTTGAACTCGCATAAATCAAGATCCATTGGGTCACGTTAAAATTAAATAAGGTAGTCATTGAAATCAGGCAATTATTCAATCTGGTGCTCAACTTAAATAATAATTACCTGGCCAATAAGTCAGGCCTTAATTCCCCATCGTCTAAGCCCCTCTGCAATGCTGGAGTGCCTTACAGCTCCGTTGTACCCCTGCACTGCCTTACATTTCTGTTACACTCCTTTTAAAGTAATCATCGCTTTACCCAATGACAGGCAATGACATAGGACAGCGACGATCAGCACAGGTTTTGGTCTCTACCTGAGAACGAGCGGATTACCATTCAAATCAGGTGTTGAGAATAAAAAGACCTTTTCTGTGTACCAATTTATGGAGCTCTATTATGCTGAGCGTCATGTTATTTTAAACAAATAAAAGAGAATCTTTAAAACCACGATTCAAACAAGTTTTTCAATATCTTTTGCCCGTCTTTGGCTAGCAAGCAGTCGATGGTGTGATGATAATAGATCCAAGGCAGAGTCGTTTATGATTAATGGTTTACCAAGTAAATAAAAGAAAGCAAGGCTCCTTGTGTATAGAACGGAGGTTTGTTCGACCAAGTAGGCCTCCGTTCTATACACAAGGAGCCTTGCTTTCTTTGATGCTGGCATCAACTTACCGTTTCTTCCGTCTTTCTTTTATTTAAATCATAAACTCGAGCTATAATCTGCTGTAGATAAAGGTCGACCAATTCCATTGATTTATATTTTTCTAAAATCAAGATTGTGATGCCACAGGTGATCTGCATATCTCTCTACTTCCATTGTGGGCTCAACCACATAACTTGCAGCCTGACCAGCATAATGCATAGAAAGTGATTGACAGATGTTAGTCGTCAACAAGTAAAAGTCAAAGCAACCCTTTTACTTGCTGACGACTAAAAAAAAAGAACAGTTAAAAAAAGCCTATCTAACTGACCTATATAAGAAAAATCTGAAAGGGGAAGGCCGTTAAATAAAGTTACCACAACCCAAGCAGAGCAAAGGTATCCGCGATCCCTCACCCTAGGTGAAAGGGTAGCAAAGGCATCCACTATTTCAGGTAGATTGGTCGCCCTAAGTGGAGGAGTCGGCAGATTTCCAGGAAAGGGAAATGGAGCAGTTGTATTGTGGTTGTCAAATATGTCAACCCACCAGGGCGGTCTCGCCCTATAATAATTATGCGTTACAACTTCCGAGGCCCCATTCCAACAAGAAGATTGAAACATATTGTCTCGAATTGCCCAGTCGAATTCCTACTAGCCTGGATACGTGCTTTGTCGATAAAATAGCCCCACTTCTCGCCCTCGTCGAAGAAATAGCGTTCGAGCATTGTGCTGACCGGCCAACTACGTATAAAAGTGAAGGGATGGTGTAAAATTGGCTGACTCAGGGTGGCGTGCCACGACCAAATTGCTCCTGGAATGCATAATTTACTTGCAATACCAGAAGCTAAAAGTGGGCAGCTTTTAGTCGCTACCTTGTATATCTATTCGGGTCCACTAGTAGAGAAACAATGACATTTGATTGACTGCATCCAAACATGGTCATGGCAGCATCCATGTCGTCATTTGCAACACAATTGGTGATAATTTGATATAAGATTATTCTCATTTTTTTTACCTTTTTTTATTCTATGTAAAGATTAAATGTCTCGACGTTACAACTGAAAAGTAGACAGATTTTTTGTCTTGACATGGAAACTATTTTTGGAAATTAAGTCTATTCTAACAGTGCTGAAATTCTACTAGTTTTAATGTCATCATGAATTGATGGCGGTGTCACTTTCAAATAAAACCTTTTTCTTCTTGATTTGCTTGTTGGTCACGAGTAAAAAGAATAGACAAGATTTATTATTCTCTTCTTTATAAATAAAAAAACAAGGTTGAAAGGAGTTTCTAGTAGACACAAAGAGCCTTTTCTTTTCCTTCTAGACACAAGAAAAGAAATACTTGTTGTGAAACGCATCCATGACGTCAAAGTTTTGATTTTAAAGTGGTGCCTTGTTCACGCTTTTCTAATAAAAATCTACGTTTAATCTGATATTAACGAAGAAAGGGGATTCCAGTGGCTTTTGTTTTAGTAATAAGATTAGGCTTTTTTTTCTATACAATTTAATACTACAGACAAATAATAACTAATTTTAATTTTGGAGGAAAAGGGATTCGAACCCATGGTACAAATAAAATTGTACTTTGATTTAGCAAACCAATGCTTTAAACCACTCAGCCATTCCTCCTGGCTGTTTATCCTGTATACATAATTCAAAACTATTATAAAAAATATACTGTATCTTTAATAGATTCCATAATTTAATGATTACCAGTGTTTAAATCTATTTTTTATGCTGCCTGGTGGTTTTGAATCTCTGCTTGCCTTTATTTTGTTTGACCCTTTCTTTCATTATTTTCTATTTTTTAAGCGTAAATTGTTAGAGAAAAGCCTTGTTGTATTAAAAAGGTAAGATTCACTGCTTTTGATAAGCAAAGAGAAGGCTCCTTGCTTGCTGAGCAAGCAAGCAGTCCTTGCTTGCCTACCAGACCAAGGCAAGCAAGCAATCTGGTGCATAGAAGAGCGACTCCCTTGATAAAAAGTCAAGAAAGAATTGTTCTGCCTTTTTCTTTTTCAGATAACAAAAAAACAGTATTTTTAAATAAGATAAAATAGTTTGTGGGCCAGAAGGGACTTGAACCCCTGACTTTACGCTTATCAAGCGTATACTCTTACCAACTGAGTTACTAGCCCTGAAAAAAGCATTTTTAAAAATTAATAAAAAATGATCTAATATATAAAAAATATATTTTTATACAAACAATTAACGACTAGTTATATTATACCTTATTTTAAAAAGTTATTAAGCAATCCCGAGTTATTATATTAAAAAATGTGAAATGTCATAAAACCTTGCCATCATTTCATTGATGGGAGTAGGCCCGCTTCCAAATAAAAGAAAGCTTTCTTTGCATGATTACTTTGGTTAACATGAAATGGTGGTACAACAAAGCTGACAATACTTGTTTTTTAGTGCTTTAATAAAATAAAAATTTGTGTTGGGCAGTGGACCATGCTTTCTAAGGTTTAACTTGGCCAACTCTGCTACCTGCTTTGTCTCAGACTCGGCATCACCACTGGTCTTATCTAAACCTTAAGCTTACACAGTGGGGTAGCTACTCAATACAAATAATATTAGAAGATTAAAAATAAATGCATTTCAACAATGACAATCAACAAAAACAGACTGAATCACTCATTGTATTGGCGTATTAGCCAGAAATGTTAGTTTCATTCGAATTTATACTTTGATTTTTTTTATTTTCAAAAAAAAGGGTTATACCAAATTTACATTGGAAAAGTCGGAGTTAACATGACTAAAGGTTAAAAATCTATTTTTAGCAGCTACTCTAAGTACGCTTTTTTTCTCTTTTTACTAGTAAAGTTATAACTGTTCGTGATTAATTTTTATTTAGCCAACAACATATAGCGTTGAGAAAAGAGCTTAAAACTTGTTTTAGACAAATTTAATAATAATTTACATTCTTTTTTCATACAATTTACATATATTTATTTGCTCTAAAGGGCATCGTCGGCGACACCCATCGGTCTCTATTTTGTTTTCCTATTTTGATCATTTATATTCAAGTCAATGCCAACCATGGGTTTTTACCCCGTAGAGTCGGGTTATAATCTTTTTCACCCTCTATACTATCCTTTGATATAGACCTTTGATATAGAATGGTATGTAATCCCTTGTAGACCTGTCAGAGCGGCCTTAAACGCGCTTGATAGTCTCTGTGACGCCCCTTTGATGAATGGGTCTGGGCATGGCAATCTCTGTCATTGTATAGAATCCGGTCATATTGGAATTGATTGTTATAAACATTTATATTCCTGGTGGAATCGGTGGAATGGGTGGGTTTTATATCTATAAATGCGCGTAGGCGGAATCTAAGATTCTATAAAAGATCGCTGGATTGCAGTGGGTGGTGGCGGATGGATCCAGCAAATTGCGTAAAATTGTGCAAACACTTACAACGTAAGAAAGTAGATGGGGAACGGTTTCGATGCGCGTCAAGGGTAAATTAAAAAAGAAAAAAGAAAGAAGCTATCATGGCAGCTGCCCTTCGATGGGAGCTGTCCTTTCATGGGAGCTGCCCTTCCATGGCCATGGAGGGTAAAATAAAAGTCTATTTTTGTTAGTACAAGAAAGACGGCTTCGATGGCCGTCCAGGGTAAAATAAAAGTTTATTTTTGGTAACTGGTTTAACCATAACTTTCCAATGATGGTGAAACCACATTAAAATTGAGTGCGACTCTCTAGGGCCGCCATCACACTTTTATCGTTACTAGAGATTGGCCCAATTTAAAGCCAATTAGAAACAGCAATAAATTCAAATTTTTACGGATAGCAGGACTTGAACCTGCAAAGCATCAATGCTCCAGGGCCTAAACCTGGTGTGTCTACCTGTTTCACCATATCCGCACCATAGTAGTAGGCAATAGCGGACTCGAACCACTAACCATTTCGTTGTAAGCGAAACGCTCTACCAATTGAGCTAAATGCCCTTCCGTTTTTTAGACACAAGGATGGTTGATTACTGATTTATTACCTACTATTTAGTAGGTAAAAGGACAGTCATTTGACAGTTTTTTATTATCTACCTTGTTTAAACATAGTATTAATATAAAATTAATTGTCTAGACGCGTCTTGATCTTTTTCTCCTGCTACTATTTCTTTTTTTTATGCTACTGGATGATGTGATATAGAGTAGGTTGATCTGCCTATATTTTAGTAAAAAAAAAGAACCTTTTACTGGCATCTTTTTTTATTGTGCACTGCTTTGCTGGCTTTGCCAATGGAGACGCATTTTGCTCGTTTGGTCGCTTCGCCAGCACAAGACAAAGAAGGGCGTAGGTTTGTTTAAAAAAAGAGAGCAAAAAGCCTAATTAAAGAAGGGTCTCTGTGTTTTTATTAAAGTCATAGCAACGTCAAAAACAAATAAAAATCACGTGACAGTTTCATAATAAATTTTTAATCCTCTAAAAGGGCGGATCAGGGAGGATTCGAACCCCCGATACCTTTCCAGGCATGCCGGTTTTCAAGACCGGAACCTTAAACCACTCAGACACTGATCCCACTTTCTATGCATTAGATAGTAATTTAGAGGAGGCGGTTTAATTTTGGAAATAACAGTCAATTTTGGCCATCGGCAAACTATATCACCATAATTTTTAAATTAATGGTTTGCGTTGGGGGCATAAGGAGCCTTCTTTTTTTCTCAAAGAAAAGTTTCATTGTAGAAGTTTGGCCTCTACAATGTCAGTCTTTGAGTCTTTGACTTTACTTGCACAGATTGGGTATCTACAAAACAAACCTTTTGTTTTCACTGATTTTACAAAAATTTAGGTTTTCTCCATCAGAGACTATTTTTTAATTAGTAATTGCTTTCTTTTTAAGAGCATTGACCAGCTAAAAGATCGAAGAGGGTTGTGTCTAAAACAAAAGTACCGCTTGCTTGCCTTGGTCTAGTTGACAAGTAAGGCTCCAAAAGGCTCCAAAAGGTTGTTTATTATACACAAGCACTCCTTACTTGGTGAGCAAGCAAGCAGTCTTGCCTTTGCCCAGAAAGAGCAAGGTCGACCAGGCTTCTCTTTTTTACACAAAGATTCTTCCTCTTTTAACACAAGGAAACCAAAAGAAATAAAAGATTACAACAAAGCAAGACGAGCAGGCGATATTTCAATACTTTTTTACTAAAACAGAACAACTTGACAAAGAATAACAATTTTTGAAAGGTGACAACAATTATTTAAAATTTACAGACCACTGAAAAGCCTATCAAGTTAGGGTTACTTAATGGTATTACAAAAACTTAAAATATCTTGATTTTTACCACGTCTTCCGCCAACGGCAGTACATATGGCAGCAAGTGATTTCACAAGTCGAATTCGATAAGGGTTCGGGTGGATCACACTCTCTTTTGAAAAACCAAGATATTATAAATTTTTGATATGAAAATTATCATACTTTTTATTACAATACTTTCTTGGTTGTGTCAGTCTCTTTCTCTTTTTTCTTGCTTTTACTAAGAAAGTAGTTAAAAATCACTTTGCTATCTAAAGGAAACACAGTCTTGACGTTATGCGTATCCAATTTATATTTTCTATGCCCTGTAAAGAAGGTGACATTGTCCTAGACAAGTAGTAAATGTGATATTTTATTACTTTTCTAGTAAAATAAAAAAACTTGTGTTTAAAAAAAAGCGACGCCAAGCAGAAAGCAAAGACAAACAAAGAGATGACAAGGGAATTATTAGTGTCATTTGAAATTTATTTTATATTTATATGGATGGTTTAAAAAAAACATAATTTTACCGCCGTCTTCAAACAAATGTCCTTTCTTCTTTTTACTTTCTTTGCTCTCTGTTGCTACTATTTTATTACTTTTATACTCAAATCAAAGCACAACAACAATGTTTATCCTACCAGGGAAAAGGTAGATGAAAAGTTGAGGATTTAGGTAAAGATATTAGATTTTTACCTAGGAAAAGTAAGCAGATAACATTTTTTCTTTGTGTACAGAGAGTAAGTCTGCTGGCTTACCCATCACAGCAAGGCAAGCAAACCATTTTTTCCCTTGATGGGCAAAAATCTTTAGATTCCTCCCGTCTTAGACACCAGGACCTTTGTGTATAAAACGGAGGTCTGGTTGTGTATTATACAAACCCTGTTCCACCTTTGTGTCTATGACAGAACTTTCTTCGACCTTTGTTTGTTCTAGACAACCTGTTTGACCCTGCCCTTGATGGGCAAGGCTCCTTGCTTGCTTGCTCAGCAAGCAAGCAGTCCTTGTGTGGAAAAGACAAGCTTGCGTTGTATAAAAGGCAAGCCTCCTTTTCTTTTTGAAAAAAAACCTACTAATGGAGTAAAACCTTTATTAGATACCAAAATATTAGATACCAAAAACAAAGGCATTAGCTGTTGTTTTTTTGCTCTTTGCAAAAGCAAGTAGCAAAAAAGAAGGCAAGTAGAATATGGGCTTAGTAGGGGTCGAACCTACAACTGCGTCGTTATGAGCGACGTGTTCTAACCATTAAACTATAAGCCCTTGTGTCTATGACAGAACTCTCTTCGACCTTTGTTT
>JAABUR0100008438.1_pt1 | contig 11884 bp, 20 predicted proteins | sample 5560091 | NCBI WGS metagenome assembly JAABUR01 (sample SAMN10711879, study PRJNA513375) | rock metagenome | isolation source: Antarctica rocks | place: Antarctica: Victoria Land, University Valley sud
ATGCGCCTACAGGTGGCGCATTCGTTGCTTGCTTACAGTCACATGCTTGGCCTCCTACAGAAGACACACGGATTTTTTAAGCGGAGTGGGGCCTGTGCTTTTGGAGTTGGAGCCTTGGCCCCTCTACGCTCCCTCTCCCTGCAATTTGTGCACGGCTGGCTGCCGCAGCGGGAGGATGCACTATCCACCGGGGCATCCTCGCCAATGCACGCATCTGCATCGAGCCTGCTACGGAGCAGCGAGCGCCGCACATGCGCAGGAGCGCAAGGAGCCGCAGCGCCGGCGCCGATCGTTGCAAACCGTTTGGACGCGGCCAGCCGCTGGCTGCCGGGCTGGACGCCGCAGCAGTCGGGCCTGCCGCTGGCGGCGCTGTCGGCCGCCGCGGCGTGCTCGCGCGCTCCGCCGCCAGACAACGCCACAGCGGCATCAGGCCGTGCTGCCGCTGGCGGGGCTCGCGCGGGGAACCTAACGGGCCACATCGCGGTGGTGCCGGGCGGGGCGCTGCCCATCAACTGCTCATACGCAGACGTGGTCGCGTGCGTCCCCGCTGTGGAACATGGCAGGGTGCCAGTGCATTGCATGCTGACGCATTCTGTCCGTGACGCACGCATGCCCCAGGCAGCAGCAGCCCAGCAGCATCGCCACGTGCGAGTCGCAGGCCTGCGGTCAACCGCACACATCGGCCAGCTGCCCGGGCGACTCGTCAGCACGCGCCTGCCGCTCCTGAGCGTGCGCGCCCGGCGCGCAGGGCCGTGCAGGCGGCGGGCGGCGCGGGGCTGCTGGTGGGCGCGCCGTCTGACTCGGCCGTGGTGCAGATGGACTGCACGGGCGCCGAGTGCGACCGCGACCTCGCCATCCCTGCCGCCATGATCCCGCCCGCCGCCGCCGGCGCACTGCAGGTGCCCCCGCGCGCGTGCTCGAGCGGCCGACCCCGTGCTTGTGTGCAGGCAGGTACGCAGAGGCGCGGATGCATGGAGTGTGGCCACCAAACTTTTCCGTGGGCACACAAATGCTTTGTTATGCGTTTCTTGTGGATGCTCATGGCATCGCACGGTGACAGGCAGGATGGCATGCGCGGACGCTGCTCACTGACACCAAGGCGTGTTGCCAAGCACGTCGGGCCGACATGCTGCACACACTACATCCGGACAAGTTTGCATGACGACCAGCAGCCAGGCGGACAAGCCTGGGGTTGAGTGCCGCGCGATGCGCGCAGGCTGCGCTGGCGGCGGAGCCGCAGCCGCGGACCGCGCGCTTCGGGCAGCACCAGGCGGCCTTCGGGCGGTACGCGGCCATCGACGGCCAGGGCCGCCTGCAGCAGGCGCGGCCGCGCTTGCGGCGTGCCCGGCCGCGTCGAGCCGCGCGGAGCTCATGAGGACCGCCATGATGATCTTGGCTGCGATGTGCCGCCACCGCTCGGGACAGATGATGGAAATGTTGTCACTTCAAACACGCGTCAGAGTCTGAGGGTTTGCCAGCAACAGGTCTGCACGTGCAGCCCCTGCACCTGTGGAGTGCTCACATGTGCCCGCCTGGGGTTGCGCCGCCTGGTCGGCGCGGCTGGAAGCAGCCTGCGCCTGCGCGACGCCGCAGCAATGCGCGCAGGTGGGCTGGGAGCCGGGGCCGACGCTGGCCATGCTGGCCTGGGAGGCGCAGTGGCTGCTGTACACGAGCGGGCTGGAGCGCGCGCTGGCGCGGCCCGCGGCCACGATTCCCGTCTTTGCTGACCAGGCGCGCCCCAGAGTGCCGCGAGGGCTGCATCATGCCAGCGCCGACTGCTGCCACGCGCTGACTGTGCAAGCTTGACATGGGGACTGCAAGCCATGGGCAGCATGAAAAGCAACAGATACCAGCATCACTGTGCTGCTAGAGAACAGAGAGCGGCATGGCATCGGTGTGCATCAGTGATCAGACGGATGCATGAAGGTTGAGAGGCTTTCAGAAGGACAAACAGTAGGAAGGCTATGCATGGCAAGCGAGCAAGCGGCCGCGCGGCGCGCAGCTCATGGACGGCGAGCTCGGCATCACCGCGCTCCTGCGCATGCCCGACAACCTGACGAGCAGCTCCGGCCTGGGGCTGTACATGAGCCTGTCCTGCGACGGTGCGGTCCCCATGCTTTGCCCTGCACTGGTGCCTGGGCCATGTGGGCGCACGGGGCACTGGCGGCCCAGCTAGCACCGGCAACATACTAGCCTTGGCCTGTCCAGCCCGCCGCCGCCCTTGGCAGCATGCTCTGGCTCGTCAGCATGGCTGCAAGCTGAATAAGCGGGAGAGCGCGGGCAGGCCCGGACGACAACTCTTGCCCGGCGTGGGACCATGTGGTGCAGGCGCACGCGTGCTGCGAGGGCAGCGCCGCCGCTGCCGCCGCCGCCTGCTCCGCCTGTCAGCCCACCGTCTGGCTGGCGCGGCGCGGCAGGTCCGCAGCTCTGTGCATACCTGGCTTGTGCATGCCCCGTTCATCAATCAGCGCAGGGCACGCCTAAGGATACCACTTGCTTGCAGGACCCGGGTCACCTTGCTTAGAGCAGCCACATGCGGGCATGCGAGCTCGCCGTTTGCCATCCTCCATGATGCATGACACCGAGCGCAACATGTGAATGTTGCCGTTGAGATTTCTTCGCTGTGGCGCAGCGGGCGCAGCATGGATGCCTTCGGCAGCACTTTCCAGGCCGGGTCCGATCGCAGCCCCCTTGCGGGCAGCCTCTACGGCGCCCTCTCCCAGCCAGCGTGGCGCCGCGGCGCACGCGATGAGGCCGGCAGTGCGTTCCTCGCGGACAGTGGGGCCAGCCCTGTGGCGGGCAGTGGGGGCAGTGACGGCGGCGGCGGCACCGCAGCCGCGGAGAGCGCCGCGCCGCACGACGAGCGCGATGCGGGCGCGGCCGCCTGGCGCGCGCGGCAAGCGGGCGCCGCGCTGGCGCTGCCCGAGCCGGCGGCCGGCTGCGGGACGGAGATTGGGCGCTGGGTGACGGCGTACCGGCGGCGCGTCGGCCGCTGGCTTACGGATGTGCGCGCCTGGGCCCGCAACATTATTGCATGAGCTTTTTCAGGGGGAGGTGTGGCGCACTGCTATTTGACCAGGGCCTGGCGCCTTGCTGCTGCCGTCCAGAGCCGGCAGGCAGCCCTGGTCTGATGTGACTGCAGACAACTGGCGCAATGGTGGCTCCTCGGGCAGCATCCAGCAATGTAGGTCATCATTGCGGTGTGCATGTGACTGAATGCAGGTGAGCCACCTGCGGCCGCTGCTGGTGGGACCCCGGGGCTCCGGCGAGCGCTGGTGCCAGGTCAGGCTCAAGACCGCGCCGTGGGCGACGGGCTGGCGCGCCTCGCTGGACCTGCGGCTGCGCTCCGACCCCGGCGCTGGCGAAGCTGGTGCGGCAGCCGGTGCTGCAGCCCTAGGTTCCTTGTAAACCAGGGTTTGCTGATGGCTGAACACCTGCATCGCGTGTCCTGCCTGAAGCTCGCCACGCCATGGGTGTGATCCCCGGGAGCCCCGGGTGGCGCGCAGCCGCCAGCCCGGTGGCGGCGCAGCCACTGTTCCAGGGCGGCACGTTTGACGCCGGCTACAACGCCAACCGCTCGGCGGCGCGCTTTGCGACGCCCAGCGGCACGCGCCGCGCGGTGATCGCGGCCACCATCACAGGCGCGCGGCGCCTGCCCTGCCTGTGGCGCGCTCGATGGCGGGTCGGGGCTGCCGGCGTCTTTCAGTTTCTGGCGGCGTGCACCACAGGAGGCATGCGTTGCAGTCCTGCAGCACTGTGTGGCACATACTGCGTCAGGCCCGCTGGTTTGCAAACGTGCTCAGAGCGCTCCTACTGCAGGCAGGGTTGCTTGTGCAGGTCATGTGCATGGCTGTGGCCAGCGGCGATGCAAGCACGCCCAGCCACTGATGCGCACCCTGAGCAGGGCACGCGCCGCGCCGCAGGCCACGGCAGCGACAACAACAACTGCGCAGAGTTCTGCCCCACCACGCACACGTTTGTGGTGAACGGCGCGGCGCACACACTCAACTTTTCGGTCGCGGGCGAGGACTATGGCTGCATGGCCCAGGTGCCCCTCGCTATGTGTGTGGCGTCACCTGCGCGCACGGCCCTGCAATGCGCAAACTAGCAGGCCGCCTGCACAGCGAGCTGGAGCATTGCACTTTAGGAGTGTGCCTGGTGGGTGCGTTTGTTCCCATGCATGGGAACACAGGGAGCATGCATGTTGGTGTCTGCTGCGATCATGCAGGGTGCATGCTGCTGACGGAGCCGCATGCGGGTTCTCCGTAGCTGCAGGCACCTTTCAAACCGCCGCAGTGGCTGGAGCGACATGCGCAGGGTGATGCTGCTGACGATGCAGCATGCGGGTTCTCCGTAGCTGCAGGCACCTTTCAAACGGCCGCAGTGCACAGAGCGACATGCGCACACGTGTGTGCCCGCAGGTGCCGAACGGCACCGCACCAAACCAGCACGGCACCTGGCTGTACGGCCGCGCCGGGTGGTGCCCGGGCGGCGCCGTGCAGCCCTGGCTGGTGGATATGACGGGCGAGCTGAGGAGACCTGGGGAGGGTGAGAACGTGGTGACCTACAAGGGTCTTTATGAGGGCGCAGACCCTGTCATTGGGCCCAACGCTACCGCTGGGTACATCATGATGACCTCGCAGATTGTCTTTTACCAGTAACTGCGTTTTTCAAAAGGTGCGACACTAGCTATATGTCTGAGAGGTGCCGCGTTAGCTATGTGTGCGGGAGTCCCAGGCGGCTTCAGCCTGATTTGATAAGCCTTGGAGAGGAGGGTTGCATGGACCAGTGAAAAGCACTGTCAGAGCCCAAGTGTGCAGCGCCTGAATTACCGCTGTTTCGTGGCGGGTTGCAATATGTCAGTGCCCCTGCTTGTGGGGAATGGGTGACAATTTCGACATCCTTGGGGCGCCACAGGACCAGAACGATCATTGCCATTGCAATGCATGGACAAGTGGTGTTGCTCCTGATAAAGTGCATGTGAAGCATTGCACTGGGTGCTCGCTGCGCTGACAGGAGAAGGCACCACCGCTTGCCTGATAACATTACATGATCCAGGCGCCTGCATAGTATACACATGCATGTTCCAGCATGCACATGATGCACAACTGATAGGTCTCCATGCAAGGCCCAAAAGGAATGCAGGGAAAAACAAGTTAGGTCAGACCATGCATAGTGCGTACATATGTCACTAGATGCACGTTCGCAGCTCCGAGGGCATACTTTCTGTACATCTACTGTAGCACAACAGGAGCTTGCAACAGTCTAGGCGTGAGCAGCAGTGCGACAGCGCGCAATGTGGGCGCGCATGGGCCTGGCAGGCGCGGCCAGCGGCGACGCGCCCAGCAGCGACTCCGCACTCACGCGCGACCTGCAGGCGGCGTCCAGCAGCGCGCCTGGCCCGCACAGGCCGCCGCTCGCCAGCGCCGGCAGCGAGGACATGCCTGCCCGTGAGCGGCAGGCGCAGGCGCAGCGGCTGACCACGCAGCAGGCCCAGGAGGATGCCGAGCGCCTGGAGGCCGCCGGCGCGGTGCCGATACGGCACTTTGAGCGCAGCGGCTCCGGGCACATTGGCGCCAACTCGCTCCGGCTGGGCGGCGGCAATGCGCTGCAGTTTGGTGTGCCTGACAGCCTCGTGCCTGAGACCTGCTGTCTTCTTTTGCCTGTACATATATTGTTATCCAGAGGTAGTTGTGTCAAAGCGAGGCTGTGTGCTAGTGCAGGCCGGTCGCCCATCGTGCGGGAGCTGTCATTCCAGGACCGCCCTGGTCCGCAGCCGCCGGAGAGCAGCAGCCTCATGGAGGAGGACATAGAAACGGTGCCCACTCTGCTCGAGTGCCACTGCGCTGCCTGCGCTCACAAGTGCCTTCACGCCCTGCATGCAAGCACTGTCCAGCGCGCAGTGTATGCAGACTCCGCTCCCTTGTCAGTGCTGCGTGAGCCAGGGCCGCCAGGCAAGCATACGTGGCCCTCGGCCGGGCCACAGTCTGTGCCTACTATCAGACTGTGACGTTGTTATGTTGCACAGAGATCGCGAGCCAGACCAGACATGGCGGGAGCGCCGACGGCGCGCGCTTGACCAAGACTCATTTCTCGCTGTGGTGGACACAGCCTGACACTTTGAACCGCTGCAGGGCCGCGAGCCGGACGCGGGGCCTGCGCCGGCGGCGCACCCAGCCCCAGCTGAGCCGCACGGCCTGCGCGTGGCGGGCCCGCGCCTGAGCCTGGATAGGCCGGCCCGCAGCGGCCCGCTCGCCACCCACACCACCCCGCTCGTGACGCATGAAGAGGCGCGAGGCGGCGGGGACGGCGCTGCCGGTGGCAACGGTAGGTCGCACGCCTGCAGAGCCGATGCTGATGTATCCATTTGGTCTGTACGTTCTGAACCATGGCGCTGGCCAGACTCAAGGAGTGGTAGTGGACCACTCATGCGTTGGGAATGGTGTGATTTTCGTATCGGCTTCATCTGTGCACTTCAGCTAGTGCACTGACAAGTCGAGGGCTGGTGCATGTCAGATTGCATGCCGCTCCATGAGCGCGTCACTCGCCAGCAATCGCACAATCTGTGCTAGAGTGAATATTGCATGTGGACACTAAGCATGACGTTGCCTGCTGTGCTGCAGCAAGTCAACATGGAGGCCGGCGTGCATGCAGGCTCGCATGTTTACTGATTAGCATGATGCACGCCGCTTTTAGAGCGCCCCTTTTACAGCGCGTCAATGCGCAGGCCTGCATCACGGCGCGCCCGAGAAGGAGCCGCTGCTGGAGGAGGCGCACGGCAAGGAGGCGCACGCGACCGGTATCGGCAATGAGATCACCTACGGCATGATCAACGCCGTGGTGCGCACCCGAGCGTCAGCTCACAAATACCCTAACCCTATCATGACGCGCTCGCATGCGTCAGTGCTGGCGCCTGCATGTCTTTGGCGTCCGTGCTCAATGTCAGTCTGTGCATGAGTGTTGCACGACCATTGCGCTGCAATCATAGCCAAGTCTAGCACGCGGACGCCGACGCCCCATGTTGCTGCTTGCAGCGTGTCGTGCCCTGCGCTTGCTTGCCCGCAGGTTAAAGTTCGTTCCGTGCGCGCCGCATGTGCTTTGACCATCCGCCCGCGCGCGCCAGGTGGGCATCCCGACGATGATTAGCTTTGCCGCCATCATCTTCAAAGGCGCGCTGGCCCCGTGTCCAAGCACATGAGCTGCATAATTGAACACCTCTGTACAATATGTAAGATGCAAAATTAAGTACCACTGTACAATCACAAAGCCGCGGGCAAGTGGCCGGGCCGCGCGGTCGCCGCCGCGCGCGCCGTGACGCCCTCGCGTTTGGGTGCGCAGACGAGCTGTACACTCCGTGGCTGGGCCAGCTGGCCAAGCTCGCCTTCCTGGGCTCGGCGGTGCACCAATTCGTGTTCACTGTCGCGTCAACGCTGCCGTTCGCCGTCGGGCAGGCGCGCGCCCTGAGCCGCCCGCTCTGTTTGGGTATCAGCAGCATGCCTGCGCGTACACGTGTCAACACACCATGGTGTGCTGGCGTCCATGTGCTGTGCAGTGTGCGTGTTCTTGTGTGAGTGCCCAAGCTTATCATGCACCTGTTTGCAACTATGTAGTCTGCAGCGCCGTATGAACCCGATGTCTTCCAACAATTGAATTTGGTCCAAATGCTATATGACCCCAACCCTAACCCTGTCCTGACCAGGTGCAAGACGTCAGCCTCATCTTCCAGAGCGCGATGGCGACCTCCATCGCGGCCATGTGCACCGCCGCGGGCTACGCGCCGGAGGAGGCGCTGGGCACCGTGCTGACGACGCTGGTCATCGCCACGTTCGTCGTGGGCGTGCTCATCGTGGCCGTGGGTGGGCGCGCCCGGCCCTCCCAGGGCTGCGCCCGGTACTCTGTTTCAGAGCATCACATGCTGTGCCAAAGTCAAGGAGGCGGGTCATTTGCAATCCTGTCATAGGCGTCCATATAGGGCTGTGATTGTTTAGGACACTCAGGTCCTTGGCTGTAGAGAAAGTGCTCAGGACATCCGGAAGCCACACCTATGAGCGCGCCTGCTGTTGCAGGCAGGTTCAAGCTCGCCTCGCTCGTGCAGTACGTGCCCCTGCCGGTGCGCAGCGCCGCCATGATTTGCACCCAGGCAGCTGATGAGGCTGTGCACTGTCTGCAGTTGCGGGCCTGACATGCGCTACAATTGCCCGGCGTACCAGCGACTGGGTCATGCAGGGAAGCTGACATGTGCCATCGAGTGCTTCTGACAGCATAATGCATTGACAGGCTATTGTGGCCAGCAGAGCTGGCCCTGACACTCTCCTGACAGAAGGGTGCTGTGTCGGAGACAGCGGCGGCCAGCAGAGCGTTTCGGGCGCAGGTGGTGGGCGGGTACCTGGGCTACGTGGGCTACTTCTGCATCGCAGCGGGCATCTCGCTGGCGTGCGGTGTGGAAGTGCGCGCGCCCGCGCTCATGATGCGTGCAAAGCAGCGGCCGCTGCACACGAATTGCTTTCTCTTTGCATGCCCTGACGTCCCCAGCTTTCGTGGACATGAAGGCGCCCATTGTCACTGTTTTGCCCCGCGCTAGGCTGTCGTTCCCGCCTGCGTGCACGCAAAGTCACGCCCGTTTAACAAGCACCGCGCACGCCCAATGCATGCGTGCCGGCAGGCCGCTGGGGCGCTGCGCCCGCGACGCCATTCTCCCTCCAAATAGGGTTGGGAAAGGGAAAGGGTCTGACTAGGGATAGGGTGCGCCGGCAGGTGGGCAGCTTCCCCAGCTGGGTCAACCTCGCCAACCGGGACGCGCTGGTCAAGCTGGCGCCCACGCTGGCCGCCACGCTGCTGGTCTGGGGCACCATGAAGGCGGCGCCGCTGTGCGGCGGCACGCGCCTCGCGCCGTTCGCGCCGCTCTTCCTGCCGGCCGCGCTCGTCTTCGTGCCGGCCGCGTTCCAGCTCGCGCTGCTCGCGCTGGGCGTGTCGCTGCAGGAGGCGGCCGACGCGGGCTGGGTGCTGCAGCCCAAGGCGCGGCGGCCCGCCCGCCGCGCGCCTCGCCCGCGGCGTGCAGAGCACATGGTACTGCTCGCGCATGCGTCCGGGCTCGGCCATGGCTGTGGTGGCTTGCCTTTGCTTGTTGCCGCTGTGGCTGCGGCGCTCTGGCGTGCGAGCGCAAGGCGGCAGTGGTGGCAGCGTGCTTCGAGAGTTACAATCAGAGGCCCTGGCCGTAACCTCCCTTTACGTGCGCTGCGCAGCCTGGCACGCCGTTCTGGGAGGTGTATCGCCTGTTCAACATCAAGGACCTGCGCTTTGACGGCGTGTACTGGAAGGCCGCGGCCTACCAGGCGCCCAAGGCGGGGCCCGCCCCTTCCCGAGCCCCTGCTGCGCACCATGCTCTTTGCTCTCTCAGGCGTCACTAGCAGGCTCGGCTCACCGGCCGTGCGGGCCTGAACACTGCCAGAGGCAGGCACTGCTGCTGCTTGGTGCAGGGCCGCCGCCGGGCACTTTTGATGGTCGCAGATGGTGGATGCTACATAATGGAAGAGGGTTTGTTGAGGGCTTCACACCCGCCCGCTTACGCAAGACCTGCTGGGGAGCAGGTGCTTGCACTGTTCTTTGTGGCAGCGTTTGGCTCGAGCCTGGATGTGGCGGCCATCCAGTCCGAGTCGCCCGAGCCGCTGGACTTCAACCACGAGCTGCAGACCGTAGGTGCAACCCGCGTGCCTTTGGCTGCTTTACAGGACTCGCATCCCTCCTCTGCCATGTGCGAACATTGCGCGCACCTAGTGAGCTCCAAGCTTGCTTGGCACGTGCCCAACGGCATGCTTCAGGCCGCTGACCGTCGACACACCCTGACATCCTTACCTGAGCGCCTTGGCCTGTGCATGTGGCGCACATGCCTGCGCATGCCAGCCACGGCTTGCCGGCTGCATTGCCTGAGCGGCCGCACATAGGCTGCTGCTGCGAGCAGGGCTGTCCAACATCATCACCTCGCTGACGGGCGCGGGCCTGACCGGCTCCTACATCTTCTCGCAGACCATTTTCAGCATGCGCGCCGGCGTGCACACGCGCCTGCACGGGTATATCATTGCAGGTGCGGCCAGCAGGGAAGGCTGGTGCTCTCTTCATGCCACCACCCCTTCACAATCAATGTCAGCGTCAGTGTCAGTGCCCGACCTTACAACGCTCACCTCTGCAAACGCAAAGATATCAGGACGAGCAGGCATGCAAAGTACCAAAGCTTTGCTCCAAAGCTGCGCTGCTGTTTGGAGATGCGCGCTAAGCTGCCTGGTGCGCCAGGCGTGGAGCTGGCGGTGTTCCTGGTACCGTTCAGCATCGTGCAGTACATGCCCAACCTGTTTTACGGGTCCCTACTGTGCGTGCCCACCTTTCTTCCTTGCAGTTACACTGTCACTGTCTGGTCATAGGGCAACTTCAGAGCGGCTGGCAGCCAGCTTTTGGTGCTTTGTGCTGTCTGTGAGATTAGGCTGAGAGACTGAGAGTAAAGACTGTGCATAGCGTCTCCTGAAGACCTGACTTGTTTGCTTGTGCGCAGAGTGACTTGGCACACAGACTTGCTGTCTGGCGCGCAGGAACCTGCTGGGGATCGAGATCACAACAGACTGGCTCTTCCACTCATACCACAAGGCGCGCCTCTCGCCGGCAAACCAAGCAGCCCGGCTGCCTTGTCCCTGAAGCTCATGGTCCGCGTCGTGAAGCCCCTGACGGCATGGGCTGGCGCAGGTGGCCCGGTCAGAGTTTGTGCTGCTGTGGATGACCTTCCTGGCCATCATCGCGACCGACCTCCTGACCGGCATCTTCGCCGGCATCATGTTCTCCGTCGTGTACTTTGCCTACCGCTACTCGCTGGTGCGCAGGCCCGTGAGCAGCTTCACGTGCGGAACATGTCAGGCAGGTGTAGTTCACTCGACATCCAGGCTTACAGGCTGATTTCAAGCATGCATGGGCTGAGATTTGGAGTGTAGATGTTTTAACAATGCCGGGTGAGCACCCCCGGGCACTGCACGGACTGCAGGTATGTTGAGGCATTGGCTGGTATGCCGGTGCGGTCGGCGGTGCTGCGCAGCCACCAGGAATGCGCTACGCTCGCTCTGGTTGCTCTGGATGCATAGTGGTATCTTCGCATCACCCGCTCCGCGCGCAGGTGACTGTCAAGGCATCGGCAATCGTGCCAGCGCGCTCGGCGGTGCTGCGCGGGCCCAAGGAGCGCGAGGTGCTGGACCTGCTGACCGCGCGCCTGGCCGCCGTGTCGCTCGCGGGCTACATCTTCTTCGGCTCCTCCGTGAACATCAGCGACCAGGCGCGCTGCAGCCTCGAGTGTCTTCTGTTTCTGTTTCTTGCATGGCTGCGTGTTGGTGTTGCACGACGTATTGCATTTCTGCATTGTGGCTCTTCTGGGTGGCTCGCAGTAGGCTCCGGAAGAGCGCAAATAGGCTCCCTGCCTTCAACTTTGCGGAGTTGACCTGTGCGCTTAAGCTCAAGAGAATCTGCATGGCTTGTTGCCACCACTGTGCCAGCCAGCCATCTGCAGGCTGCCATGTTGCAGGTGATGGCCGTCGCTCGCGCGCTGGTCTCCTCCGACGAGGATGTGCTGGAAGCCAGCACGCCGCACGCGGTTGGGCAGGGCGGCGCGGACGAGGGCAGGCTGTGGTCGCCGGAGATGCGCGCGCACACCAAGGAGGCCTTTGGCGCCGCGCCGCAGTTCCTCATGCTGGACTTCAGGCGCGCTGCGATATCATGCCGTGGGTGCTGCATGCGGCAGTGATGTCCATTGAAGGTGCAGCTGTGCATGTACCTTAGCCAAGCCACAGAGCTGAGAGCAATACGAGTTAGCAAAGTCCTCCTGAAGAGTCAAGTCCAGGCCTTCATCCCATCT
>JAABUR0100008439.1_pt1 | contig 11883 bp, 8 predicted proteins | sample 5560091 | NCBI WGS metagenome assembly JAABUR01 (sample SAMN10711879, study PRJNA513375) | rock metagenome | isolation source: Antarctica rocks | place: Antarctica: Victoria Land, University Valley sud
CTGGCCAAGGACTGGGAGTGCCTGAACCGGAGGGCGCTCGCTTTCCTGCGCCTGGCCTCCATCCGCCTTATGGTCCGGAAACTATGCCAAACAAAGGGATGATCCCGGACAGACACTTAGGGGGGAATTGCAGCATTGGCTTCTCCAAGGATAGCGGTGATGACGGGGACGACCGGGTTGCCGTCCGCCGGTGATGGTGCGGGAGGCGCTGCCTGCCGCGCACTGCACTGCGCGAGCGCCCAGGCGTCCCAAACCGGCGCACAGGGCGGCGGAGCGGGAGGCTGCTGGGGCACGGTGGTAAGGGGGGTGGGGGATGCGGGCAGCCCCGATTGTTGCGTCCGCACGCGGTTCAGCACCTGTTCGACGCCAGCCGCATAGGCGCCGCCGCGTTCGGTGCCGCCTGTGTTGTAGCGCCGATGCGCCAGGGACCAGACCGCTTGCACGTCGGCCGCGTAATGGTCGGCGCCGGCTGCCATGTTGCGGCAAGCATCAAAGGCATTTTCGATTGTGAGGCCGTGCCGGGCGAGCTGGCCGGAGTTGACCTGCATCAAGCCCAGGTCAATGGAGCGGCCCTGCCCGAGCAGGGCAGCCGCCCGCGTCGCAGCCTCTTGCGGCGTCGTGGAGCGGATTGCGGCAGCAGGCAGGCCGCGGGCGCGGTCGGCGTTGACGCCGATGACCAGGGGATCGCCGCCGCTTTCATGGATGGCGATGGCAGCGAGGCGTGACGCGAACTCGCTGCCTGCCGGCGCGGCGCCGCATCGTGGGTCGGCGGCAAGCGCCAGGACGGCGGTAAGGGTCAGGGCGGTCGCGCTCATGGCGCGTCTCGCCGCGCTAGGGACGCGACGGCAGCCCGCGGCGCGTCAGTCCGTGGGGAGCATGTGCGCCGGGGCTTCGGCCAACGCTTCCGGTTTAGGGTGTTCAACAGTGTCCGCCGTGCTGGCTCCCTTTGCTCCGCCGTCCCTGGCCAGGACGCCCCTGAACTTCTGCAGCTCGACGCAGCCCTGCTGAAAGACGGTGATCGGGGCAGGATACCCAAAGGTGGGTAGCAGCTTAAACAGCTTGTCCAGGCTCTGGAACGTCCGGTCGTCCTTGTAACGCAAAGTATGCAAGGTGGATGCAGCCGGCTTCCGTGGTAGACTAAGGCGACCAGCGTTCCGGCGTTCCTGGAAGGGGCGTGCAGAGCGGCAAGTTGCGCCGCACTGTTCCCAGTCAGAGTGGCCTGTGCGTGTGCTGGAAGGACGAAGACCAAGATCGCATGAAAAGCCTTGGCGCCGGCATTAGCCTTTACGCTGGCGGGATGAGCGCCTGACTGGCATGAAGCGTTCTGAGCCACCTGCCTTGCACAACCCCAAGAGTTCATCTGACCAAATCCACTCGATCTGAGCCGCAAGGGCGGCCTTAACGGCTGTGAACCATACACAAGAATTGGTTGTAGCAGCGACGGTCGGCACACACAAGAACTGGTTGCACCGATGGTGGCCATGTTAGGGCAGGTAGTCCCGGTAGCGAGGAAGCTCGTTGTGGTCTGGTGAGAGGCTGGCTCAGGCCGAGCTTAGGCAGAGGGCCAAGCACCATGTGGATAGCCGACGGTTGCCGAAGGGCAGGAAGTAAGTAGATGAGGATGCTAGGCGTGAGAGAGGATCAGACAGGTCTGACTTGGAAAAAAGCTTTGAGGGTGAGGGTCAGCCGCGCCTACCTGGCGGCAGGAGCTATGACGGTCTGTCCTCGGCTGGACGCTGAACGGTTGAGAGTGGCGGACCGGCAAATTGCACGAAACAGACTGATGTTTGGGTTGGCCGGCACCGCCTACATCTGGTTCATATTCACAATCGGCGATTTGGACAGCCCGGTTCCGGCCATAATAAATGTTGTTTACCTTCTACTGGCGACCTCGACGATTTTTGTGACAAGACTTAGCCCCAAGAGGCTTGACGCATTCCGAAAGGTAATGCTGTTCGTTGACGTTTCAACTCTTTCAGCCTGCTTCATTACGGTAGGCGCAATAGCAGCACCGATTCTTTTCCTGTACTCATGGCTAACCATTGGTTATGGTTTCCGATATGGGATCTACTACCTTCGGCTTGCGGCGATCACTAGTATGGGCGGGATTATAGCATCCCTGCTCTACACCAATTTCTGGCACACGCAGCCTTTCATCGCTGCCGGTATATTGATGCTGGCTGTAGTCATACCACCTTATCTAGAGTTTTTGATGCGCCGAGCGATTCGAGCAAATGAGATTGCTAGAAGCGCAAACCATAGTAAAGCTCTGATGCTAGCTGGCTTAGGACATGCGTTGCGGGTTCCTCTCAATTCTATACTTACAGCAGCACAGGCTATGTCCGGAGGCGTCCTGGACCCGGCACAGGGCCAGACCTTGAGCGCAATACAAATTGCCGCCGGGTCAGTTATGCGCGAACTGGATGATCTCCTAGACGTATCGCGCCTGGACGCCGGACGTATGCCTAAGGAGGTCACGAATTTCAGTGTGAAGGGACTGGTCACAGAGGCATTAGCGATTGCGGCCGTGCAAGCAGCGCCGAAAGGTATTGCTGTGAGCTGGTATATTGGTCCAGAGGTTCCAGAGCGGATTTGGTCAGAGCGGCGTTACTTGCTGAAATCTTTGACAAACATTGTGGAGAACGCTGTCAAGTTTACGGCGGTAGGCTCTGTGCTTATAACGGCATGCATGAAACAGGATTCTACGGGTGGGCGATGGCTTCAAGTCGAAGTTCTTGACACCGGCTTAGGTATTCGTTCAGAGGCGCGTGAGCGCATTTTTGAAAGCTTTAGTCAGGCAAATCCAGACATCCTGCACATCTTTGGTGGGGCTGGCCTTGGGTTGTCGGTAGCTCGACGAATGATTGAGTCGCTTGGGGGGAAAATCGGGGTTGATAGTATCGAGAGGCGAGGAAGTAGCTTCTGGTTCGAGCTTCCGGTTATGGCAGCGAGAGCGCGGAAGGAGTCGTTTCACAGCCTTGCTGGAACCACCGTTGCCATTCTGACCTCAGATACGACCGGGCTAGTATCCTTCGCAGGGCGATTGGAGAAGTTGGGTGCGACCACGTTTCTTTCTGAGAGAATTGATTGGTGGGATGCAGTCTCGACTGATAAGCTTGACCAAACTAATCGTGTTGTCGTGATGGTAGATGGCCGAAACACGAATCTTTCCGAACTTGGGCATGTCCTGCAAGACGGACAATTCCTCGGTCGTGTTCCGATGATTGCGCTTACGATGCAGAGTGGAATGCCTGATCCTTCAATCAGGCGCCGTTTTGTGACTGCGATAAGTCCAAATGCTTCGGATGAGCATTTATTATCGGCCCTATATCTGGTTGAGGCATTCGCACAGGAACGTAGAATGAAGTCAAGAGAAGTGCGCCAAAGTGACGGTCACTCAGCTTCGCCGCTAGCAAGCAATCGCATCCTGGTAGCCGACACAAATCGGACGGGCAATTTAATATTATCCAAGGTTCTTGAGCAGGGAGGTTATCGTTGCTCGATTGTGGAGTCTGGTGAGAACGCCTTGGATGCAGCAGAGCGAGAGCTATTTGACGTGATATTTGTTAACGTGGATAAGCCGGCGGTTGATGGCCTAGAGGCGGTGAAGATGCTTCGCTTTCAGGAGCTTGGAATGCACCGCAATATAATAATTGGTCTGACAAGCCGCGAGGACTCTGAGGCTATGGCGCTATACAAGGAAATTGGGTGTGATGATGTGGTACTTCAACCGATAGATGCAAAGAAGGTGCTTGACCTTGTTGCGCGACTCAAGTCGCAGCGACCCCAGATCGCGCCTGTAAGCGAACAAGCTAGTAACACCGTGCAGCTAATCTCCAGTCATCCGCGCTTCCGTGTCAGCCTGGGACCGCCGATTGCAGATCACACCTTTCCCTATCTGGCGGCCATTGGTGGTGTTTCACTCATTAGTGAGGTTGTATGTCTCTTCATCTCGGATGCAGAGCACACGCTAGCCAAGCTCGCCGATGCTCTCGAACAAGATGATGTCAACGGTTTTCGCAATGGGGTCATGTCTCTTAGCGAGTCTTCGGCTGTGATTGGGGCCGATAAGTTGACGGAGATGTGCAAGACAGCAGGTGTCTTGGGCAAGGACAAATTAGCTCTGGGCGAACGAGCTTTGCTCGCGAGCCTACGGAGCGAAGTTGTGAGGGTTGTGGAAGAGATCAAGAGCCATCTACCTGCTAGTGCTGATCCGCCAAGCTCAGCACCGGATGACGTGAAGCCAGGTAAGTTCTGATTGTCACCCCGCGATAACAGCAGGCGTCACTCGGAGGGTGGCCCTTTGGGTTCTGACCTTGACGTCTCGCTTGGGAGGCGGGTTCGGCTCCGTCGTACTCTGCTTGGCATCTCACAAGCCCAACTGGCGGCGCAGCTCTCGCTTTCCCAGCAGCAGATAGCCCTCCTCGAACGCGGAGGGGGGCGGCTGTTTGCCTCACATCTCTACCTCCTTGGTCGAGTGCTCGGCGTGCCAGTGGACTTCTTCTTCGACACAGGAGAACCAGGTCCGGTTGCGAGCAACCCCACACCTTCGGCCAAGGGTGCAAAGGAACTTAGTACTCCCGGCAGCAGCATTGGCTTAGAGATCGACGGGCGCTCAGATCGTGAAGTTCGGCAGTGGATAAAAGTGTTCTTGCAGATACCGCCAGGTGTTAATCGAAGCCGCCTCCTGACGCTGGTCAAACACTTAACAAGTCAACCTGATGCTAACACTCAATTAAGATTTCTAGGTAATTATGAAGAATGATCATCGAGACTTGTAGCGGTAGCCGCTCTTTTCTGCGACCGTAGCATAGCGCTTACTTCTGGGCGCTAGCACCGCTACGGAGCATCTCATGACCTATGTTACTCGCTCTCTTCCCAGCCTGGACCAAGCTCAGTCGGTCCTGAACGGCGATGAGGCCCGCTATGAAAACCTTCAATACCGTCACGATGAGCAGGATCGCGCTTTCTGGTGCTACTTGAATCCAACCGGGCGCCCGAGTTTCACACAGGGTCTTCTGGCGGACCTGCACGCTGTGCAAGAGAGAATCCGGACCTTGGTATCACCGTCCGCGAGCGTGCCGAACACGGTGGGTTGGGTCGTGCTCGGCTCACGGTCACCGGGTACCTTTAGCTTGGGTGGAGACCTGACGCACTTCGCAACTAAGATTACAGAGGGTGATCGCGACGGCTTGACTCAATATGCCTATGATTGTGTCGAGGTAGCCTACCACAATGCGACAGGATACGGTGGTGGTGCCATCTCCATTGGACTAGCACAAGGTGAGGCATTGGGAGGCGGCTTCGAGAGTTTGTTGTCGTGCGATGTCCTGGTTGCTGAACGTCAGGCTCGGTTCGGCCTGCCTGAGGTGCTAATGAACTTGTTTCCTGGCATGGGTGCTCACTGCTTCCTGACAAGGCGCGTGGGATCAGCCGCAGCCATGAGGATGATCCTCTCTGGCGAGGTGGTCAGTGCCGAGACGCTGCACACGATGGGCATCGTTGACGTGCTGGCTGAGGATGGCCAAGGCGAAGAGGTCGTACGGGCTTACATTCTCCGCAACCAGTCGCGTCACAAAGCCCACTCTGCAGCCTATAGAGCACGGCGGCGTGTCAGCCCGGTAAGCCTGGTGGAACTGCGTGATGTCTGTGATCTGTGGGTTGACACAGCCATGGAGCTGACCACCGCCGACCTACGCCGGATGTCGCACCTCGTGTCCGCCCAAGATAGGCGTCGGCGCCGGACCGCTGAGGCAGCTGGCCTTGCAGCAGAATAGGCCGCAGGAGAGTTCCGGCCCCCTGGCTTATCCTGTCCACGGCGACTGTATATCAGCCAGTTAGCCGATGGCCGCCGTCGCCGCTGCCCATGCTTGGGCCGGTGCCGGCGGTCAAACGCTGGTCAAGTTCTAGAGATGTCCTATCCCACTCTTGACGCAATTGAGCGACAAGCATGGGACCCTCAGACCTGAAAGCGTCTTCCGTGATTCTACCCAATGGCGAGCACATCTTCTGAAGCGCTCTGGCTCCTAAGTTTCCTGCGGTGCTACAAATTGAATGCGCCTCAAAACGGAAACGCTGAACATCCTGATGTGAGAGAGCGACAGTCAGTGAGGAAAGGCTTGTAAGACAATCATGCTTGAAGTCGGACACGAGCTGTTCAACAAATTCGAGACCACCTAGACGCTCCAACTCTGCCAGGGTCTTGTAATCCAGCCGTGGGGTTGCTTCGACAGAAGGAGTAAGAGCGAGCGTAGGCTCGATCTTTACACGTTTCTCCAAAGTGCTCCTAAGGACATCGAAAAGAACTGTCGTCCGTATCGGTTTTATCAAACAGGCTGCCATACCTGCTTGCAAGCATTGGGCCTGAGTATCGGCGCTTTCATCAGCAGTCAGAGCGATAAGTGGGACGCGCTGCTTCCCAGCGGTAGCAAACTGATAGAATTGCGCCACTTCGATGCCGTTTAAGCCAGGCATATTGACATCTAACAGACCCAAATCCATGTCACCCGCCGAAAGAAGAGATAGCGCTTCCTCACCATCGGCAGCCAGGATTACTACGGCGCCGGCGCGTGAAAGCATTTTCTCCATTACCGAGCGGTTGACCTTGTTGTCGTCCGCGACCAGAATACGACATCCTTTCAACTCCTCAGCGATGCTGATTGACTTGTCCACTGCTAGGTGCGTGACAGCGGCTCGGACTTGAACTGACTGCAAGGAAGCAATTCTTACCGCGCGCTGTAGTTCAACGCCAGTACTTTGGACACTGATAGATGTGGAAAAGCGCTCTCGTATCGCTCGATTAGGTAGTCCGTCAACGGCATCAGAAGATGCATAGATCATGGCGTCCGCAGCCTGTCTTTGGGTATCCTGGCCTTGTTCAAGCGTGACATCAAATACAAGTCCGCTTTCCCGCAACCCTGGCAATTCTTCCAGGCGCTCGCGTAGCACCGAGGCTTCTAAGACTCCGTCCGCAACAACAAGAACGCGAGATGGCGCTAGCGGAGTTTCGATCCCAGCCACGTCTTGAAGAGTTAGACTAATCCAGAATGTGCTACCAACAGTCAGAGTGCTTTCCACTCCAATCTTACCTTCCATCAGCTGCACTTGTTGCCTACACAGGGCAAGGCCAAGGCCCGTTCCACCGAAGCGTTTGTAAATGGTTTCGTCCGCTTGAGTAAACAGGCCGAAGATGTTTTCTATGTATTTTGTTGCTATGCCGATTCCAGTGTCCATAACCTCGAAGCGAAACGCAACGTTCCCAGCTTCATCAACAACACCATCAGCCGAAATCGTGACAGACCCACGATCTGTAAACTTAATAGCATTGCTGCACAGGTTCAGTAGCACCTCTCGGATGCGACGTTCATCTCCTCTCAGCCGGAGGGGGGTGCGTGCCGTTATATGAGAGCTAACCAACAATCCCTTCTTGTGGCCATCAACGGCCGCAATGGCGACGACTTTTCCAATAAGCTCCACCAGATCGAATTCCCCGGAAACTTTCTGGCTATGTTCCACTCCGGTTTTGGCAAATTTCAAGAGGTCGCTGACAAGGGCAATTTGACCCTCCGCGGCAATGTTTATAGTTTCAACCATACCGGATTGATTGCTGTCTAGAAGTGTCGCCCGCAATGCTTCGGCTGTCCCGACAATGGCGTGCAACGGCGTGCGTAGCTCATGGCTAACGCTCGCGAGGAACAGCGACTTAGCGCGGTCTGCTCTTTCTGCACGTTGGCGGGCTTTAGCTAGCTGGTGAATCAGAGCGGAAGAATAAGCAGGCAGGACGGCAAGCCCTATTAGCAGGCCGAACGAAAGGCTGCGATAGTTACCCCAAAAGGAGTCGGTCTGGATGACGAAAGCGAAGCCCATTATGCTAAGTAATGAAGCAGAAATTAGGTATCTGACGCCAAACCTGAACCCATATCCTATGATAACCCATAGATAGGCGGCATACAGGAAAGCAGTCTCGCTGCCACCGGCAATGAGCATGATCGTCGCGCCTGAGACGTCAAGGACAAGTCCAATACCGCGCCTGAGATCAACAAACCGATGTTTTGCACCAGAGCAATAGAACATCACAGCCGCAAGGATGATCCAAATGAAAGTTGGACCGGACCAGTGGGCAGTCAGCAACTCATCGCCAATCGCCCAGAGGGCGAGCATCATAGCGCCTCCGGCAACCAGGCGGTTGATGCCCATCACCTTGTCATTGCCGAGCTTGCTGCCGCTCCTACGTGTCAGCCTATGGAGGATGAGCGCACCGCAGCTTCGAACGCGGCTGCCACATCCTTTGATAATGCTCTGAATCGCTTGGCAGATGTTTATGGTCAATGCGAGAGCCTATCGGTTGGTGGAGCGGCGGGGACTAATACAGGGCTAGGATGTACCTTCTCCGCGCGTCAGCTTGATTGAAGGATGACCGAGGTAGGAACCCATACCTGACCTAGAAATCTCTAACAAGCGGTATGGGAGTGACGGTATCTTGCTCGACCAGAGATAGCCAAGCCCTGGCCGGCTCATGTGACATGGCAATCCCGTGTGTGAGCGTGACCAACGTCACAGGAGTGGTCAGCAGAGCACGTCTTGCAGCAAACCGTGCATGAACATGATGAGCCAATTCTTGTCATTTCTATGCCTAGTGAATAGCAGGGCCATCCACTGGCCGGCAGATCAGGCCAAAGGCGATGCCCGCTGGACCAGCCAGTTGATGAGGCAGGGCCAGAGCGTATTTCCATGTTCCTCGCGGAAGAAGCCGGCGTGCCCAATTCGTCCAGTGATAGTGTCAGACGGAGCAATATGCCAACGTGTGCAGAGAGCGCCAGTGAAGTAGAGCCCGAGCAGGTCGATGGCGGGCGCCGGGGTCCAGAGATCGTCATCGGCGCCGACGAGCAGCAGCGACGCCTGGACCCGGGCGAACCGCGCCGCCGCGTCCATGGTGTCGTCGTCGAAGAAGTAGCGCCGCTGCCCGATCCAATGCGCCCATTCACGGAATGCCGGGCCAGGCAGGTCCTCGCCCATGCCCAGCCGGCGCATTGGGGCGTAGCCGCAGGCACGAACTAGGGCGGGACCCACTACCTGGAGCAAGCTCCGGACGCGCAAGCGTTCGGTGGCGCCCTGGACGTAGCCGATCCACGCCACTGCCGAGCTGACTAGCGCGGCGCCCGCGAGGTACTGGCTGCCGTCGCACAGGCCGATGGCGTGTCCGCCCAGGCTGTGGCCGACCGCGAGCAGCGGCAGGCCGGGATAAGCCGCCCGCGCCCATTCCATAGCCCCCTCAGCGTCGAGGTCAATCCAGTCGCGCATCCTCGCGCCGAAGCCGCGCAGCCGGGGAGGCCGGGACGCGCCGATGCCGCGGTAATCGTAGGTGAGTGCTGCAAGCCCGCGCCCGGCCAGCGCCGAGGCGAATGGGGCGTAGTAGCGGGCCGGCATCGCCGTGGCCGCATGAACGAGCACAAAGCCTACCAGCGGCGCCCGGCATGGCAGGTGCAGCGTGGCCCCGAGCGGGTAGCCGTCCCGGGCAGGGATCGTGACTGCGGACGCCGAAACCCCGGGGTGGCTCATGGAAGGCGACAGCGTGCGCCTCGTTGCTGCCCGGCAGGTTTGGGGGAATACGGCTTGTGTTGGGCAACAAGCATGGATGAATGACACGGTTCTCTGGGACAGACATTGTGCAACAGCTTGTCTCCTTGTGTACGTGTGCAGGTGAGACATACACAACCTGTACTTGTTGACAGGGCGATGCGGAAAGGGTGTGCTTCCGCCGTGTCGGTGTCGCGCAGGCTACGACGCATGGACGTGCGCCGCTAAAGCGGCAACAAGCGTAGCTTAGTTGTGAGGAGTGCTGGCTACCCTGTAATTTAACCCACGAGAGCAAGCTGGAAACGGAAAAAGCCGCCCCGGCAAGGGCGGCTTTCCGAGAGGCTTCAAACCCCAGCCCTGACAGGCTGAACATAGGCGACAGATTGATAACGAGACTAGCGACGGCTCTTTGAGCCGTCAAGGCTCTCGACGCTGGGTTTGTGGCCTCTCCGAAGGCTTGTCCCAACCAAGGACAAGAGCATGGACACGCACACCGCGCCGCCGACAGGCCGGCGCAAGATCACCCCGCCCCAGCTCCGCGCCGAGGCGGCCGGGGCCGTTCCCCTTCCCCCGACCAGCCCCGGCCGGACGCTGGCTGCGTTCAAGTGCGCCGCCGTGGCGCTGGGCGTGCCCCGGCGGGTGGTGGACTTGGTTGACTGTCTGATGAGCTACAGCCCGCCGCAGGATTGGGACGGCGGCCCTGGCCTTGGCCCCATCGTATGGCCGTCCGACGCGGAGCTGGAGGACCGGCTGTGCGTGGGGCCGAGCCAGCGCAAGGCCATCGTGCGCGCGGTGCTGGATGCAGGCTTTGTCCGCTTGCGCCGCAGCCCGACCGGCAAGCGGTGGGGGCACCGCGACAAGAGCGGGCGCCAGGGCCGCATTGTGGACGCCTACGGCTTCGACTTGGCGCCTCTGGCAGAGCGCACGGCGGAGTTCGGGCGCTTGGCGGCCGAGTGGGAAGCGAGGCGCGACGAGGGGCGGCGGCTGCGGCGCGAGATCACCAGCTCGCGCAATCACGTCCTGTCCCTAGTGGACCTGGCGACGGCGCAGGACCTGGACGGCGCGGAGTGGTCCGCGGTTGCCACGCAGGCTGACGCCCTATGGCGCGAGCGGGGCAGCCAGCGCGACCCCCTGCCCTTGGTGCCCATCGCCGCCCGGCTGCGGGCGTTGAGTGTCCACGTCCAGGAGCAAGTGACGGCAGCCCTGGCGGCTGTGGAAGCCGTGAAAAACGTCCCCACGGGGCCGGAATACCGGCCCCACCTTACAACTACAAACCAACTTTCTATCACTATCGTGAATACAAGCCCAGCCGACGAGGCAGGGCCTTCCAGGCCCGCGGCTGACAAGAAGGCAGGTAGTGACGGCCTGGTAGGGCAGCAGACGGCGCTGCGGCAGCCGCGAGTCGGTCCGACTCGGACAGACGAGGTTCAGCCCAGCGCGTTGCGGGGCTTCGTGGTGACGCCAGGGTTCATCCTGGCGGTCGCACCCATCTTCCGGGACTGGACCAGCAGCACCCGAGCTGGGTGGGACGAGCTGGACCGGGCCGCGTTCCATGTCCGGTCCGCCCTTGGCATGTCTCCCCATGCGTGGGGACAAGCGCGTGTCATGCTCGGGCAGGAAGAGGCAATCACGGCGCTTGCGGCCATCTGCGCCCGCCACGCGGCGGGGAAGGTGCGTTCGCCTGGCGGGCTGCTGCGGCGCATGGTGGAGCTGCACCAAGTGGGCGAGCTGCGGCTAGACCGGACCCTGTTCGGGCTGGCGGACAAGGTTCGCAAGGAGGCGGGTGCTGCCGGCGCCAGCCGGGCGGGGCAGGCGTGACAGCGCCTTGCAAAACCCTCTTGCCATAGGTAGCAGTTTGGCAAGAGGGTTTTGCCGACTGTCGGGCGCGTCGGCGGGCGGACGTGCATAACCGGCCCTCAATCGGCCGAACCAAGGTGCCCTCGCCTACTTGGGTTTCGGTCGCCAGGCGGTCGCATCAACCTATGCTTCCATCTCCGGCTGGTAGAAAGCGGCTATGGCGCTGGCAGCATAGACAGGAACGTCCATGCCTGTCGCCCGCGGTAGCTACTTGCTCGGCAGCATGGCACGGTATGCAGCGAGCATGGAGGCATGAGTGACGGGCAAGCTGTTGTCACGCTGTAGCTAAAGGTGATATTGGCCCCGTTCATGCCGGTTGCTGCACTTAGAGCATGTTTGGATCAGGTGAAGACGTATCCTGAGTTCCTGACGTAATTGGCGCACTCTGTGGCGCTGAACTTCTTGAGCAGGGTGCCGATGCGCTTCCAGGTGGCTTCGACGGTGCGCTCG
>JAABUR0100008444.1_pt1 | contig 11878 bp, 15 predicted proteins | sample 5560091 | NCBI WGS metagenome assembly JAABUR01 (sample SAMN10711879, study PRJNA513375) | rock metagenome | isolation source: Antarctica rocks | place: Antarctica: Victoria Land, University Valley sud
GCCACCGTCACCGCCCAGGGCCTCACGGACCGACTCGACACAACGAGCAAAGGGTGGGGACTTTCAACTGGCCACCACTGGGGACCTCAACTGGCCACCAGCGGGGACTTTTCCATGGCCACGGACAGAGCATCAGGGTGTTGCAGCGGAATCATTCCGGCTGCCACTTCCGACTGGGCCGACTCGCTCCTTGGGGCTGGTAACAGCACCGTTACCGCGATCCTGTACCTGGTCTGCCGGTTGCTGGCCATCCCGCGTGCCCTCGCCGGCATCCCTCGCGGACGGCTCATCACCCTGGCTCGTAATTTCGACGAGCAGGTCGAACTGAACCCATTCTCTAGACTCCATTCATGCGACCCGAGACGCCCGAGGTTGCCGCTGCGCGGACGGACGGGGCACCACCGGCAGCCGTGAGTGGTGCCTCTCACACCAAGCCTGCACCAAGCAGGTTTGCCGCCAGACGTCGCCGCGACAGGGTCATCGCGGCAGTCATCACCGTTGTGGTGGTGCTGATCGGCACGGTCGTCTACCTGACCAGCGACATCCGGGCTACCCAATCAAGCGTCGCGCCCGATCGGGCGCCGATCGCCGCCATGCAGGCAGTGCCCAAGGCCGTGGTGACCGCCTGGCAGCAGCCCATCAACCCGGAGCTCGGCGTAGCGGTCTCCCCGTTCGGCACAGTGGCCATCGCTGATCAGCATTCAGTCGTCGGTCGCAGCGCCGAGACCGGCGCCGTCGCCTGGAGCTACACCCGATCAAACCGCGACGTGTGCGCCATCGGTTCCGGCGACACCACGACCGGCGACATCAAATCCACCGACGGCGTTCGCGGCATCATGGCGATGTACGCCCGCAACGGGATGTGCCAGGAGATGGCAACATTCAACCCGATCACCGGCGAAGTGCTCTACCAGCGAACAGCCCCGAACAAAATTCCCGGCACTCTCGTTTTCGGCGGCCCGTACGCCGCGTGGGTGTCCCCGGACCTGCTGGAGATCTGGCGCGGCAGCCTGATCCGCACGTTCCAGTACGGCAACCAGCCGACGCCGAAGTCGGCCGGCACCAAACATCTCGGCTGCACTTTCGTCGACGCAGCCACCGGCCGAGATCAGTTCGGCACCATCGAACACTGCGCGAGCAAGGGTCCGAACGCCCGCATTGTGCTGAACTGGACCGACCCGCACAACGAGAAGCCAGACGACTGGGACGACCAAAAGACCAAGGTGCGGGCGGACATCGACACCGGGTCACCGGTGGCCAGGATCGTTGGTATCACCAAGGACCGAGTCGCGGTGCTGGTCACCGTCCCGAATCCGGCGGTGGTGCTCTATGACGCCGACGGCAAAGTGGTTACCCGGACACCGATTTCCATCCCAGCGAAGGCAATTGCCGCCGACAACGGCATTACCCCACGGGCGACGCTGAATGACGTGCAGTACTCGTTCGTCGGCGGCAACGTGATCTCAGTCAGCACCCGAGAGGTGGAGGTGACGGTGCCGGTCACCAGCACCGCCGCAGCGAGCAGTACTCAACCGGCGTTCCCCGGTTCCGCCACGCAGACCACGCAACCGACCACCACGACAGAGTCCCGAGAGTCGATGACGGTGAGCTGGACCATGTCGCAGGCGATCGGCCTGCCAACCTTGGTAGGGAATTCGCTGCTGGTGCCGTCACCGACCGGGCTGGCGGTGACGAGCCCGGACGACGGAAAGGTCAGCCGCACCATCGACGTGTCCCGCCCGGCTTCGCCCACACGGGTCGACGTGTGGGTGGTGGGCGACCGGCTGATCGAGTTGCGCGGCGCCCAGCTGGTCGCACTTAAGGCATCGTGAGGTCAACGACCCGCAGCACCCTCTTCGACATAGCTGGCCTAGCCCGCACGCCGGGTAACCGCTGATCCCGTGCAACCGGCAACATTCAGCGATGTTCGAATGCCGCTCTGAGCTTCGATGCCTTGCCTCGCCGTCCCTTATGGTTATGGGTAGGTCTGAACGGTGGTGACCGTGCCCGTTGTACCTATCTGGCGCTGATAGCCGCCGACGCTGCTGGCGGTAGTCATAATACAGCTTGCTCGACTGGATCCTCCCGGATAACCCCACACCCAGTTGCCATAGTAGGTAATACCATTCCTACATCGAGCATACGGGCGATACCTGGTCCCGCTGGAACAGTTTCCATTGACGGTTAGATACGTCGCCTGGCTCTCTTGAGCCGCATTTACGTAACAATTGTCTAGTGGGGTCGTTGGTGCGGCACTTGCAGGATTCGCTGGAATGAAAGTGGAGGCGACAATCGAGATTGCCAGTGCTACTACTGCGCGAGATGACCTAAATTTCATTAGCAGCCCTTTTCTATTTGCCAAATCAGAGTTGTTGATCAGATCTGGAGGAGTTCGAAGTCTCCTCGTCCCTGACGTGGGTTGTCTAGGGCCAGTCGGGTGACGACCGGAGACGGGCGGGGCCGTCCACAAGGAAACTTGGGTTTGCGGCCGACCGGAGCTGTCAGCTCAGCCTCACACACACAACACCGGGACCGATAGCCGGGACCGTCAGTGTTGGGTCGGTGCTCACTCACGGGCTAGATGTCAATGGCGGAGCCTGACCCGGTTCCGTGGACGGGTGGGTGTGGTGCGAGGCTACGAGAACCCACCGACAGCCCGCGGACCGTCGGACGCTAGGCGGACGCTAGGCGGCCACTCGCTCGGGCCTTCGGAGCAAGGGCGGGATCCGCTGAGCGCCCGCCGCAATGGCAGCACCAAGTGCAGCTCCCGTCACATTAAGGATGACATCGTCGATATCCATTGCGCCTCGGCCGGTCAAGAGTTGAAGCGTCTCAATAGTCACCGACATCGCAGCGCCGGCCGCCAGGCCAGTGATCCAACGGCGTCTTACTGCTAGTGGTACCAACAATCCGATCGGGAGGTACATCACAACGTTCCCCATGATGTTGAGTAACCCGAGGCCGGTATTCACGTTTGAGAGTTGATCGAGGATGCCGCGGAACGGAATTAGGTTGACCCCTACGCCAGACTGCCGAGGCCCTTCTGCCAGGGAGACCCAAAGGATTGCGATAAGCGCTCCGATGAGCAGAGCCGATGCGACCGCCGCAACAACCGCTCGCCGACCCCGTCGCGCGGTCAACCAGCTCGCTCCGAGCGCTGCCAGAGCGGCGCCGGCGATTATCCACAGTATTGGTTGTAGGTTCATGTATTGGCTCAAGGTGAACTCCGTTCGCTCATGCGTCCCCGACTCGTCTCAGCCGCACCTGACCGCAATCGTCTCGATGAAGGGCGCGCCGTCAAGATCTGCCGGTCCTCTGCGGACGTCTGCAAGGGGCATGAGGGGCAGGGTGATGTGCCGTCTCGTTTGGCGATCCCTACCCGGTACTGGTTTCCGGCGGTTCGGCTTGCTGGTCGAGGTAGCGGTAGATCGTGGGTCGGGTGACGCCGAACTCGGTGGCGATCTGGGCGACGGTGTAGCGGTGCCGGCCCTTCTCGTCGATCTCGTCGTACATCTGCCGGGCTACCCGGGCCTGCCGGGTCCCGAGCTTCGGTTTCTGGCCGCCGGTGCGGCCGCGGGCCCGGGCGGCGGCGAGGCCGTCGCGGGTGCGTTCAGACATGAGGGCGTGTTCGAACTCTGCGATTGAGCCGAGGATCTGGAAGAACATCCGGCCGACGGCGGTGGAGGTGTCGATGCCTTGGTCGAGGACGACCAGATCGACGCCGCGGGTGTGCAGATCCTGGGACAGGTCGATGAGGTGCTCGAGGGATCGTCCGAGTCGGTCGAGCTTGGTGACGACGAGCTGGTCACCTTCGCGGCCGGCGACGGCCAGTGCTTGCTCGAGCTGCGGCCGGCGGGTCAGTTTCCCGGAAGCATGGTCGATGAAGATCTGGTCGCAGCCGGCCGCGGTGAGCGCGTCGTGCTGCGCCTACGGGTGCTGATCGCGGGTCGACACCCTGCCGTAGCCGATGCGCATGCCCGCACTGTAACGCAAACACCTGAGCGCGTGACATTGGTGTCTACACGGTTTGCTTTACAACCGCGACCTGCGACAACGGGTGGCGACACAGGTTGTACGCGAACGATCGTTTGCGCGGCAGCCATCAGTTGATGTGAGGAAGTGCTGCAGTGACCAGATCCTGCACCTCATGGCTCAGCGCACCTGTAGCTCCCACCTGTGCGGCTGCTGCGGCCCACCTCCCGACCCGACGCAACGCGGCTCGGGACCGGCCGCCCTCTACTTGGCCAGCTGCGGTTTGCTGAATAGTCGTGATGTCTACAGTGATTTCTTCGCGATCGTCGTCGGCGGAATCATGAAGCTGTTCCAGCAGCTCAAAGGCTTTGATGGCCAGTGTTCTGAGCTCGGCGGCGGATTCAGCGCTGATATGGATCGTCACATTGCTCGACCCGGACACGATTGCCGACCCGCTGACGGGGCCGTTGAACGAGTTGATCGTCACTGTCTGGTTGTAGGGGACCGGCAGGTGCTCCGTCCCAGTCCCTGGAGCGGTGACCCAGCGTTCGACCTCGTTGTTGCCGGCGGCGGTTAATTGCAGCAGAGGTTCGTACTCGTCATCCATGCTTCGGGAGTTCGGCACCGGCTGGACGAGACCGTCTCGAGTGAGTCCGTTGACGACAGCGGCGATCTCAGTCTCGCTGAGGTTCGCAAGCCCCTCAGTCCCTGCAACGGCGTCGGTAACTTGGGCCCAATCATTGCCCGTCTCGGTCAAGATGTCCCACAGCCTGCTCAGTAACAGGCCGCGGCGTTGGTTCATCAGGCGGACCTGGTCAGCGGTCGGCATCGTTGGCTCCCGCCAATTCAGGGACACCAAGGAACATTCATCGAGGTGAGAGTAGGTCAACAAGCGGGTCACCTGCTACCCCCAGCTGTATCGGGATCCTTCATCGAGACGTGGAGTGCGGTACGCCTCGTCGGGGCGCGGGACTGGTAGGCCGGGCGGGAAACGACTGGCGTTCGCGGGTCGCGAGTTGCCACGATGCTGACGTGGATAGGTCAGACATCGCACGAGCGGCGGCGATCTCGGTCGCCGCAGCGCTTGGTCTGCCAGCCGATGATGCGATCGTTCTCCACAACTCAAACAAGTTGGCGCTACGGCTGACCCCATGCGACGTTCTCGCTCGGGTCGCCCTCGTGGGGGAAGAGGTTGCACAGCTCGAAGTCGACCTCGTTCAACGGCTCGCCGATACTGGCTGCCCCGTCGGCGCGTTGGAGCCTCGGGTTGTCCCACGCGTGTATCGGGTGGACGGTTTTGCGGTGACACTGTGGAGCTACTACGAACCTGCAGCGGGGGGCGCCTCACCAGTCGGGTACGCGCGGGCGCTGGAGCGGCTGCACGCCGGCATGCGCATGGTCGAGGTGGACAGCCCTCGGTTCACCGCTCGAATCATGGAAGCCGAAAAAGTCATCGCGCACCCGGATCGTTCGCCGGCCCTCACCGAAGTAGACCGCAGGTTTCTCAGTGGCAGGCTCGCAAATCTACGGCAGGCGGTCGAGTCCCGTGGCGTGGCCGAGCAGCTCCTCCACGGCGAGCCGCATCCAGGCAACGTACTCAGCACGAAGAGTGGCCCGTTGTTCATCGACTGGGAGACGTACTGCCGTGGACCCGTCGAGTTCGATCTCGCCCATGTCCCCAAGGCGGTCTGCGACTACTACTCGGGCGTTAACCAAGGACTGCTGGACGAGTGCCGGGAACTGGTTCTAGCGATGGTCGCGGCGTGGCGTTGGGAGCTTGGCGACCAGTTCCCGAACGGGAAGCGATTCGGGCAAGAGTTCCTTCGTTTGCTTCGCCAGGGCCCTCCTTGGCCGACACTCGAGACGGTGACCAGCGAACTGGAGGTCGCCGACGAACACTCGATGCGCGACCATCTCACTTGACGATCGGCTATCGAGACACATGCCAGTCGCCGGGAGAGCCGGGGACCCGACCGTGCATAAGCCACCTGAGGCGCGAGACGGCCCGGTGGGCCGCAACGAGGAACGACGCGGGCTGCCCTCTCGCCCCCGCCGTACCAAACGGCGATGCCGACCCAAATACGGCGGATGGAGTCGGGCATTGAGCCCGCTCTGAGCACTCGGTCTGCAAGTTGTTTTGACTCTTGTAATAACTTTATCGTGTGGTAAGATCTTTGTATCACGAGACAACAGTGTCAGGTGTGAAATAAGGAGTGTGGCCCATGGCCGAATACGAAGACGAGCGAGAACTGGAGAGCCTGGTGGAAGAAGACAGACTGGTCATCGCCACGCTCGGAGATCTGCGCGAGATGTTGAACTACAAGAAGCTGGGCTCGCGCGTCCTGGAAGAGATCGCAGCGAGTCTGCGGGCCCGTGGGCTCGGCTATTTCCCGCAGGCCGTTCTGGATTACAACCCCGCGCCCCGTCAGGGGGATGCGATCCGGATCTACGGGAAAGGCTCCGCCGTCGGCAAGTTGATCGATGCCGTCCTGGAACCGAGCGAAAAGAACGACACGTACCTGCTCGAAGCCAGCAGCGCCGAGGACGCCCAAGCAGCACAGATCCTCGATCAAATCCGAACGCTGGTCGGCAGTAGATGACGAACGGTCAGACGGGCAGCGGGCGGGTAAACCGCTACACAGACGAGAGGGTCGACAAATGACGTCGCCGACCTCGGCCAAAGACGAACCTGATGTCACCCATATGCCGCTCGGCATTGTCGGGTTTCGGGCACTAGTCGCCGGCCTGCCCAGGCTCGGCGATCTGAACGACGACACTACCTCGAGCTGAAGGGCAAGCTGGACCTTTCCAGCAAGGATGCTGCCGCCAAGATCGCGAAGTTTATTCTTGGAGCCGCAAATCGGATGCCCGACGTGGCGAAGCCATTCTTTGACGGGCACGCGATCTTGGCCCTCGGCGTTGAGACCGGCAGTATCGTCGGGGTCCAATCGGTGGATCCCCTCGTCATCGAACAGGGTGTGCGGCCTTACCTTTCCGACGAAGGCCCTGCCTGGGACCAGCAATTGGTGGAGCTGGCCGGGCTAGCCGTCTTGCTGGTGACCGTCAAGCCCCCCCGGTGGAGTGATGCTGCCTGGTTGTGTCACAAAGACAGCGCCAGCGGGCTGAAGAACGGCCGCACTTACGTACGACCCGGTGCAGAAACACGTGAGGCAACGGCCGACGAGGTGCGGCGCCTGGAGGCTAGAGGAAAACATGCGGCACCGGACGCCTTTGACGTGAAGATCAGCGGATCGGCGTTCAGCTTCGAGGTCGACCCTCAGGTCCTCGCTAGGTACATCGCGTCTGTGTCGCAGGACCTGCTCGCGAAATTGCCGCAGCGGACCGCAGAAACACACCCAACAGCAGGTTTTGCTAGCACACTGAATAGCTACCAACTGGCCACATCAATGTTTACGGTCGCGGGGAAGGGGCCCGAGCAGCGCAGTGAGCAGAAGTACCGGGAGGATATCGCTGGGTGGAACGATCGAGCAGCTGGCCGCCTGGTGCAGGTAGTGGCGGCGATGTGCGCATTGCGGGCAGAACCCGTGTCCTTCGATGTCACAAACACTGCAGAGAAGTACTTCGGCGGTGTGGAAGTACAGATACACCTGGACGGCAGAGTCCAGGCCGTAAAGAACATTCCGCGAGCTGGAACAGGAATCCACTTGCGGGCCTGCTCCCGCCACACCCGCGACCATGGGGGCCAACGGAACTCCCCTTCGCCAACTTCCCCCTGGCACGATCGACCATGCCGGATCTGACCAACTTCATTCCTGGGCCGGTGCAGTTTCGCAACTCGGGCTCGGTCGACCTTGACCTTGACGTCGGTGAGATTCGACCGAATAAGTCCTGGACATACATCCCAGACCCGGCCGATAGCAAGGCCACCGTGCTCATCTGGCCAGGTGCACCACCGGAAGCGATCACGGGCACCTGGTCACTCACCGCGCAAGGCGTCGACCAGGAATTCACTGGGACACTCTCTGTCCCGGTCGCGCCACCCGTCAACGTCACCGCACTGGTCGAAGAGGCACTGGCCAGCCTCAAGGATTAGCCGATCGGGCTAGCTGGGCCTGTCGCAGGAACACGGTCGTTCGCTACTGCCTGCCCAGTAGGCGACGACGTGCGGGTGCGCCTTCGCAGCCGGGCCAGCGAGACGCGGCGGGGACTGATGCTCCTATTCGTTGTCAAGCGGCGGTGAGCCATTGGCGGTAGCGGTCGGCGAAGTTGTCGTCTCGGCGGCGGCCGAGTTCGAGTTCGCCGACTCGGGCCGGCCAGACGCCGGGTGCTGTCGCAGCGTTGGTGAGGGTGATGTTCTTGGCTCGTCGCGCGGGTCGCAGGTCGGTGTAGTCGGGCACGGTGCAGTGCCCCGCCAGCGCACGGTGGATCACTCGGGCGACGGCACGTTTGAGCGCAAGATAGACGGCTTTGTTCGTCCAGCCTTTGGCCAGGTGCGTGTCACGGTATGCGGTTGTGCGTTGGTCGTTGGTCATCCGGTTCTTCACGATGTGGTGCAGTGCGGTGTTGGCTTGGCGGTCACCGCCTCGCGATAGCCGGTGACGGTCGGTCCGCCCCGAGCTGACGGGGATGGGCGCGGTGCCGCACAGCGCGGCGAAGGCGGCGGAGGATCGGAGCCGGTCGGGATTGTCGCCGGCAGTGATCAATAGCTGTGCTCCGATGACCGGACCGACGCCTTTGACGGCCATCAGCGCAGGGTTGGCTGCGGTGGCCCGGGCAAGCATCCGCTGCTCGAGGTCGGTGATCTCCTGGCCCAGGTCACGGTGCCGTCGGGCCAAAGACCTCAATGCGTGCAGGGTATCCGCATCGCCGGTATCACGGAGTTGGTCGGGACGTGAATTGACAAGCGTGACAACGAGTTTGGCCTTCTGCAGGTCGCGGTACCGGTCGCGGATGTGAGCGGGCGCGTTGACCAGCAGGGCGCCGATCTGACGCCAGGCCGCTTGCTGTGATTTCACCGCGGACCGGCGCGCAACGGTCAACGCCCGTAGCGGTTCGATACTTGCTCGTTTGGGTTCTGTGCTGGCCTCCCCTGACAGCACCGAGCGGGCCGCCCGGTAGGCATCCAAACGATCGGTTTTGCCTTGCTTGCGGCGTGTCGTTCCTCGATTTAGGTGGCGCGGGTTACTGCAGCTAGGTGGCTCGGTTTGCTTGATTTGTTTGGCTCAGCTCCGCCTGGTTGCCTGGGCGGCGCGATCGGCGGGGTCGGTCGAGTCGGCAGGTGTTGGAGCCGGGGGATCGGGTGTGATGGTGCCAGCGGACTTCGATGAGCGGATGAGGGTGTTGGGTCCGCATCTGTTCGAGGGGGTGCCGCTGACTGTGGCCGCGACAGCGGTGGGGGTTCCGCGGCGCACGGCCACGCGGTGGTTGGCTGCCTATCGGGCCGGGGGTTCGGTGGGCCTGTCTCGGTCGGCCCGGTCGGATCGGGGCGGGCATCGGATGCCGACGGAGTTGCATGAGCTGATCCAGGGGTTGGCGCTTCGCCGGCCGCCGCCGCGGGTCGCCCAGGTGCACCGGGCCGTGTCGGCGGTGGCGGTCGAGCACGGCTGGTCAACTCCGTCATACGAGGTGGTGCGCCGCATTGTTCGGAGCCTGGAGCCGGGGCTTTTGGCGTTGGCGCACCACGATCTGGATGTCTACCGGGAGGGGTTCGAGCTGGTGTTGCGCAGGGAGTCGGTGCATGCCAACGACATGTGGCAGTCCGACCACACTCTGTTGGATGTGATGGTGCTGGATGAGGTGGGCCGGCCGGCGCGGCCGTGGCTGACCGTCGTCCAGGACGACCACTCGCGTGTGGTGGCTGGGTATTGGGTGTTCCTTTCCGATCCGTCGGCCGCGCAGACCGCGTTGGCGTTCCGGCAGGCCATCTGGCGCAAACCCGACTCGGCCTGGCCGGTGCGGCCTGCCGGCCACGCTGTATGTGGACAACGGCGCCGATTTCGCCGGCAGCCACATCGCGCAGGTGTGCGTGGACCTGAAGGTCCAGCTGATCCACTCCACGCCCGGTAAACCCCGCGGCCGGGGCAAGATCGAGCGGATATTCGGCACGATCACCACCGAGCTGCTGCCCACCCTGCCGGGGTACATCCCCTCCGGCAACAACGGCCAGCCCGTCACCGCCCCGACCCTGTCCCTATCCGAGCTGGACGCGGCGATCGGCCGGTTCGTCGTGGATGTCTACCACCCGCGCAAGCACCCGGAGACCGGGCAAACCCCGGCGGAGCGGTGGCTGGCTGGCGGCTGGCTGCCACGCATGCCCGAATCGTTGGAACAGCTGAATGTGCTGCTGCTCAGCATCGCCACGCCCAGGAAGGTGCAACGCGACGGCATCCACCTGCACGGGCTGCGCTACTTCGCGATCACCCTGGCGGCATATGTGGGGGAGGCGGTGACGATCCGCTACGACCCGCGGGACCTGGCCGAGATCCGCATCTACCACCAGGGCGACTACGTGTGCCGGGCCGTCGCCCCGGAAATCGCGAGCGTCACTATCTCGATGAAAGACCTGCAGGCCGCCCGCAACCAACGTCGCCGGCAGCTGCGTGAACACCTGACCGCCCGCCGCAGCCTGGTCGACCTGCTCACCCACCCCGACACCCCAGCCGCCGACGATGCCGGAGCCGGCGGGCAGGTCCGCGCGCCGCGCGCCTCGCCGGATCCGGCGAAACCCCGGATCAAGCTTTACCGAGAGGACTGAGCCGACAACCAGCCAGAGGAGCGGGCACCAGTGAGCGAGCTTGATGCGATCATCGATCAGCGGCCGCCGCGGCGGCTGGTCAACTTCCAGGTCACCCGCCAGCACCGTCGGTTTTGCGAGTTCGCCGACGCGGTACGCCGGCACCGCTACATCGGCGCCTGTTTCGGGGCGCCGGGCATCGGCAAAACCCTGTCGGCCCGGGCGTACGCGGCCGCCGATGACTTCGACCGCTGGCAGCACGCCCGCTACAGCCGCGACGTGGCCCTGCCCGCCTCGGTGGCCGCGGCCTGCACCGCCCTTTACACCCCGCATGTGGGCATCACGGCGCGGCGGCTGTTGATGGAGATCAGCTACCAGGTCGACATACTCAGCACCGACATCCAGCGCCTCACCCAGCCCGACTACCACGACCCCGAACTCGACTGGGACCTGGACTGGCCCAGCAACTCCCAGCTACTGATCATCGACGAGGCCGACCGGGTAAGGCCAACGGGCTCGAACAGATCCGGGACTTCTTCGACCGCTCCGACATCGGCGTCATCCTGATCGGCATGCCCGGCTTCGACCGCCAACTCACTCGCTACCCACAGCTATACAGCCGAATCGGGTTCGCGCACCATTACCGCCCGCTCGACGCCGAGGACATCCCCGCCGTCCTGACCCGCTACTGGCGGCAGCTCAGCCTGCCTATCGACGATGCCAACCCCGACGGCGACGTCGTGGCGGCGATCGCGCGGATCACCGGCGGCAACTCCCGCCTCATCGAACGCCTCATGACCCAGATCGGCCGGCTCCGCGACATCAACGACCTCAACACCATCACCGTCGACCTGGTCAACGCCGCCCGCCAAACACTCGTCATCGGCACCCAATAGCGCCAAATTAATAGGGCAAACCGAGCCACATAAATCGAGGATTCACAGCCCTGGACGCGCACCTTGATCGCAGCCAACGCGTGGCACCAATGCTGGGGGAATCTGCACCGGACTGGGTTTCACCGCATCAACACTGACGACGGCCACACCTTGACCGAGACCGCACAGAGCATCAAGTCGCATCTCGGATGGGTCAAGTCCGGGGGCGTGGTGTATGAGGTGATCCCTCGTGGTTCTGGTCAGGCTGTGAGCTGACCGATGGTGGCGGGGTCGGTGGTCACCTCCTGGTCGGGCTGGGGATGGTTGTCGATGATGG
>JAABUR0100008446.1_pt1 | contig 11876 bp, 16 predicted proteins | sample 5560091 | NCBI WGS metagenome assembly JAABUR01 (sample SAMN10711879, study PRJNA513375) | rock metagenome | isolation source: Antarctica rocks | place: Antarctica: Victoria Land, University Valley sud
GCATCTGGCGGATGGCTTTCTGTTTGGGGTTCTGGCGACTTCAATCACCACCATTTTCCCAGGCCAGAGGCCATCCGCCACTCAACGCCACACCCAATCACACCAATTCCCGCGGTGGATCCAGGCTGAGATCTGTGGGCACCCTGCCGCTGCCACTGGGTGTGGACGGACCCGAAGGGTTCACGGGTCATCGGCGGGCTCAACGGTCCCCGTTGACTGATCGGAAAATAACCTGGTGGGGGGCTGGTGCTCATGCGGCCGCCGGTTCGAGGGTGACCTTGTAGCCGAGGGCTTCGAGTTGGCGGATGTGGTTGTGCTTGCGGCGTTCGGGGTGTAGGCGCTGATTGAAGAACTCGGGCCCGGGGTCGGCGTAGCGGCTGGTGGGGTCGGTGAGTAGTTCCCAGACGATGACGAGGATGGATCGGGCGATCGCGACGAGTGCTGTGAGTTTGCCGATGCGTGTGACCAAGCGTCGGTAGCGGGCGCCGAGGAAGGTGTTGGTGCGGGCGGCGGACGCGGCGGCTTCACCGAGTGCTGCTGTGAGGTAGGGGTTGCCCTTGCCGGTCTTGCCTGATCGGGTCTTGGCGCCGGACTGGATGGCGCGGTGCAGTCGAGGTTGGAGCAGCGGTGGGGCCCGCAGCAGATCTGTCAGGCGTTGCCGCTCGAGTTCCCCGGTCAGACCGAGAGGCAATTGCGATCAGTTACACGTCAGAGATGCTCGGTGCAAAGGGGCGAGAGCGCCGTCCAGTGCCGCCTCGAGGGGCCACGCCGAGCGCTCTGGTTGACTCAGGACCAGGCCACCCTGGATGGCTGCGAGGATGACCGTGGCCACCCGGGTCGAGTCTGCCCCGGCGCCGATGAACCCGTTGTCGCGCATCTTGCGAACCCCTGCTGCCAGAGCTTCGCGCCATGCTCGCATGCCCTCGGCGACGGTGACCTCGAGTTCGGGGTCGCTCATCGCGGCCTGGGTGGCCAGTGAACCGATTGGGCAGGCCCACCGGCCCCGGCCGATGTAGTAGTCGACGAGCCCGGCGCGCCACCGTTCCCAGGACTCCCACGAACCGAGGTCATAGATCTCTGGTTCTTGAGCCTCGAGGAGTTGCCTGCCCTCCCAGCGGGCGACTTCGCGTACCAGTTCGGCTTTCCCCCCGGGGAAGTAGTGGAAGAGCTGGCTCTTGCTGGTCAGAGTCGCGGCCCGCACGTCGTCCAGGGTGGTGCCCCCGATCCCCGCGGCGAGGATCTGTTCACCGGTCGCCTCGATGATCCGCTGGCGGGTGCGTCGGCCGCGCTCGGTGATGTTCGCGTCGCCCACAATCTTCACCCTACCCTGTTGGACTATTCGGTCCAACGTGTGCTACCAATGGACCATGCAGTCCAACGAAGAAGTCCTCCAGTCCCTACCCACCGATACCCGACTGGCCGGCCGCACCGCGGTCGTCACCGGGTCCAGCAGCGGCATCGGCGAGGCCACCGCCCGGGTACTCGCCGCGTCCGGCGCGACCGTCGTCGTGAGCGGCCGTGACGTCGCCCGAACCCAAGCCGTCGTCGACTCGATCACCGCGGCAGGCGGCACGGCTTCCGCTGTTCCGGCCGATCTGTCGGGCAGCTACGACGACCTCCGCGCCTTTGCCCGGGCTGCGACCGAAGCTCTCGGCGGGCACGTCGACATCCTCGTCAACAACGCGGGTGTCTACCCGGTGGTGCCGACCGCTGTGCTGTCAGACGCCGACCTGGACGCTGTGCTGTCAACGAACATCCGGGCGCCGCACGTGCTCGTTGCCGAGTTCGGCCCGGCCATGGCCGAACGCGGTTCGGGCGCGATCGTGAACATCGGCTCCTGGATGTCGCGGGTCGGTATCCCCGCCGGCGCGATGTACACGGCGTCCAAGGCCGCCATCGAGCAGATGACCCGGACGTGGGCCGCAGAATTCGGGCCGCGCGGCGTCAACGTCAACTCGGTCGCACCGGGAGCGACCGCGACCCCAGGCAATGCAGCAGCGACACAAGCATTGAACGCGATGGCAGCGAACACCGTCGCCGGCGTTCCGGTTCGGCCCGTGGACATCGCGTTCGCTGTTCGCTTCCTCGTCTCAGACGAGTCGACGTTCGCGCACGGCACCGTGCTCGACATCGACGGAGGCATTGCCAACACCCGCCGCGGCTAGACTTGCCGCGCCGACGACCGAACGCGACTAACCACAGCTCCGACAGGTCGCACCACCAAGCTGACTGATCGTCCGGAAGCGGATCCTAGTGGTGTGTCTCCAAAATAGTGAGGGTCATGCTGGGTAGAATCCCTGGTATGCAGGCACCCCAGCTCCGTTGCCCTTGTCCGATGGTGATCGTGCGATCCTGACCCGGGTCGCAGACGGCGCCGCACCGGCAGGTGCTGCGGGCCCGGGTGTTGTTGTCGGCCGGCGACGGGGTCGCGAATTGCCGAGCAGGTCGGGGTGAGCGTGTCGACGGTTCGGTCGTGGCGGGCCCGGTTTGTTGCCGATGGGGTGGCCAAGTTGGGGAAGGTCGCCGACGGCCGTGGTCGCAAGCCGGTGCTGCCACAGACCAAGATCGACGAGATCGTCGAGCTGACAAGACATTCGAAGCCGAATGGGCTGACGCACTGGTCGGTGCGGACGATGGCCAAACACGTCGGGGTGTCGCCGGCGACGGTGCAGCGGATCTGGTCGGCGCGGGGATTGAAACCGCATCTGGTGAAATCGTTCAAGCTGTCGGGCGACCCGCGGTTCGAGGAGAAGCTGATCGACGTGGTCGGGTTGTACCTCAATCCGCCGGAGAACGCGATTGTGCTGTGCATGGACGAGAAGTCCTCCGTGCAGGCCTTGGACCGGACGCAGCCGTCGTTGCCGATGGTGAAGGGCCGGGCGGCGACGATGACCCATGACTACAAACGCCACGGCACCACCACACTGTTCGCGGCGTTGGATGTGCTCACCGGAAAAGTCATCGGGTCATGCCTGCCCCGCCACCGGCACGAGGAGTTCCTCAAGTTCTTGAACACCGTCGAAAAGCAAATCCCGAAAGGGCTTGCCGTGCACACGATCCTGGAGAACTACGCGACCCACAAACACGCCGACGTCGCCAAGTGGTTGGCCAAGCACCCCCGGTTCCATCTGCACTTCACCCCGACATCCTCGTCGTGGCTGAACCTCGTCGAGCGGTGGTTCCGGGAATTAGGTGATCGTTTCGTACACCATCGCGCAGATCTGGGCCATGCCGGATCCGTTCGGGTGGAACGCCGAAGCGCGCGACCGAATCGGATTGGACCATCCAGTCGTCCAGGGATCGGCCGACCACGCATGGTGCTCGACCGAGTGTTGTGAGGCCGAGACGAGTTCGACCCCCTGGCGGCGTGCCGCTGCGGCGAGAGCGCCGTTCAGGTCGTCGGCGAGAGCGAGCATGCGTTGGTGTTGTGCGGCGTTCAGCGGAAGATCGTCGCGAAATGTTGCCGGGAGGACGGTGAGATAGTCGATGCACACGATCACTGCCTGTGGTGCCCGCCGCCGCACGTCGCCCAACAGGTGAACGAGGGCATCGGTGGCGTCTGCACGACGGTTCGCGTTTCGGGAAGGCTCGGTGGCTAGTCGGAGCCGGTCGGCTACAAATGGGACGCGACTGACCCACGGGGGGATGCATGCGGCGTAAAGCGATGCCGTGTATCCCAGGTCGTTGCCACCGACGGTGAGGGTCACCAGCTTCGTTGCGGCAGTAACCGCCTCGATCTGCGGCGGCTGCCCGAACTGCGATCGGGTCATGACGTCGACGACGGTGGCGCCTTTGCTGGTCGCGTCGACCAAGTCCAGGTCCAAGCGTTCGGCCAGCAGATGCGGATAATTGCGTCGTGACTGCCCGGCCTTGCGCGGGCGGTCGGTCGCCCGTGGGGCGATCCCCGGCCCGGCGGCGAACGAGCTACCCAGGCTCACGTAGCGGCATCCCGACCACACTGTCGTCACGGCGTCGTCACTACATGCCGGCGGCGTCGTCCCCGGACGGAGTGCGGGTGCCTACGTTTCATCGGGAACCAGCACGATCTTGCCGGTCACCTTCCGGTCTTGCAGGCGGCGGTGCGCTGCGGCAGCCTGTGTGAGTGGCATGGTGGTGACGTCGGGGTGAAGGCGACCATCATCGAGCAGGTCGATGAGGTGCGCTAAGTCCTCTCGGTAGGCGGCCGGGTCTTTCTGAACCGACCGTTCTACCGTGTAGAGGTGCACCCGTGGGCCGGGCGTGACGCGGGCGAGCGCCAGCGCGGCCAGGGTGCGTGCCAGCCCACCAATCTTGGAATGGTCGGCATCGACGGAGTGGCTAAATCCGAACGACACGACGATCCCCCGGCGCTGGGTGGCCCGACGTGTGAGGGCCAGTGATGGCCCACCGACCGGGTCGAACGCGGCGTCCACGCGATCACCGACGTCGGCGGCGGCGCGGACCCATTGGGCGCCGTTGTTCTCGACCGCAGGGCGCCGCTCGGGGCTCGAGGTCCCGATGACATGAAGACCGGCAAGGACGGCCAGCTCGACGAGCGCGGAGCCGACGCCGCCTGCGGCGCCCAGTACCAGCACGCTCTGGCCGGACTCGGCTCGCGCGACGCGGTGCAGCATTTGCCAGGCAGTCAGGTAGTTCAGCACCAAGGCGTCGACGGTAGCCGCATCGAGCCGGTCCGGGACGTCTACTGCGCGCTCGGCGGCGACGAGCACATGGCTGGCGTAGCCGCCAGTTCCGACGAGCGCAGCGACCCGGTCGCCCAGCACCGGCCGCACGACGTTCGGGCCCACAGCGACCACGCGGCCCACGACGTCGAAGCCGATGACCGGCGGAAGCCGGCCAGGGTTACGGCCTTCCCGGGTGGTGATGTCGTTGAACGCCACCCCGGCCGCTTCCATCTCCACCAGCACAAAACCCGCGCCTGGTTGTGGCATCGACGCATCCTGCACGAGAAGTTTGTCGGCTCCTCCTGCGCCCGTGAGCGCAACAACGGTTATTTGAGGTTCCATACCGGTCACACTACATGAGAAACTCATTGATGCCCTCATGGACTCACTCGTTGACCTGTGAGAGTTACGATGCGTTGATGAGCACCCAGGACACGATCGTGCTACTACGCCAGTGGAGAGATGTCAGCCAGGCTGTCGATCGGGCGACGGAGGTCGTTCTGGCCCACCATGGCCTCAGCGAGACTGCCGCCGCGGTCCTGATGATCCTCGCAGATTGCCAGTCACCGCCGACAATGCGAGACCTCGCACGCCTGCTTGGCTGTGATCCGTCGAACGTCACCCTGGTCGCGACCAAACTCCAGGAGGAAGCCATGATCGAAAAACAGCCGCACCCGACAGACGGCCGATCGCGGGTGCTCATCCTCACCGCCCGTGGAGAGGCCAAGAAGCGACAAGTGCTCACCGAGCTGGCCACAGCGAACCCTTTGGGCGTGTTACCTGCCGCCGAGCAACAGCAACTACTGAACCTGCTCCGTCACGTCGCGAGGTGACCACGTCACGAACCTTGCGCCGGGTTAGTCGCGGTCAGGGCACCGAGCGGGGGCCGGCGGCAATGGGCAGAAATCCTAGGGACCTAAGTGGTCAGATTCGTCAGTTCGTCGGTGGTTCAAGTCCAGGCGGTAGGGTCGCCGAGGTGGAGGCCGCAGGCGCAGTCCAGCGCGTCTTCGGGCAGACCCGCCAATTGGCCATTGGGTAGGGCTGAGGGTTCGTAGCCGTTGCTGGCCAGGTAGATCGCGAAACCCCAAGACGCGGCGTAGTTGCCAAATCGCAGTCGCATCAGCGGCAGTAGCTCGTCGTTGGGCAGGCGACCGGCGACGTAGGCGAAACGTCCACGGAACTTCACCTCGACGGCTGCCAGTTGCGGTCATCGTTCCCCCGCGCGCGGCCGGACAGACGCTGCTGCGGAGACGTTTTCGTCGACTCGGGCGGGCGGCCATAAGGATTGATTTTGCCCCGACCGGCGTGTCGTTGGCCACCTGAGCCTCTGTGGCTAGTGAGGCTGAAGTGACAGATGAGACTTCGAACTGGAGGATCCGATGTCGGCGGTCAGTGCCGACCAGATCGAATTGACCCCTGCCCAAAACGCGGAGCTGCTACGACTGGCTCGGGCCGGCACCACCACGCAACGTCTGGCGTTGCGGATATCGATCATCCTGCTGGCTGCGCAAGGCCGACCCAACACGGCGATCGCCGACCGCCTGTCGATCTGCTGCGACACCGCCGCCAAGTGGCGGCACCGATGGTGGGCCGCGCCGGACCTGTCCCGTCTGGGCAGTGCAAGGCGGTCTGGCCGGCCACCGAATTAACCCCGGTGCAGGTCGCGCAGGTGAAGGCGTTGGTATGCCGACCAGCAGCCGAGAGCGGCTGCCATTGTCGCGGTGGTCGGCTCCGGAGCTGGCGCGGCAGGTCATCACCGACGGAATCTGCTCGAACGTCTCGGCCTCGACGGTGCGGCGATGGCTGTCGTAGGAGGCGCTCAAGCCGTGGCGGTACCAGTCGTGGATCGTCATCACCGACCCGCACCTTGAAAGCAAAGCGCAACGGGTGCTTGATGGGAGGGCCGACCGTTGGCTACCGACGAGTACACTCTCAAGCCTGGCCGCGATCGGCGCCTGGGGGTGGTAGCAGGTCGGTTTTGTATTCGGCTGCGAGCGCCTTTGACTTCGCGATGAAGGCGGCCTGTGCGGTGGGATCCAGCGGCGGCGGCGCTTGGGTGCGGCTGGCGACGGGCTGCCCGACGAGGGTGAAGAACTCTTCCTGGCCCGCGGGTGCGCACATGCACAGCAACCGCGACGCAGTGTCGGTAGCGTTGGTGAATGCGTGCGGGGCGTTGGCCGGGACGTTGATGGTCTCACCCGCGCGGGCGACGATGGTCTGATCGCGGAAGGTGACCTCCACCTCGCCGTCGAGGACGGTGAACATCTCCTCGAAGTCGTGCCGGTGCGGGGGAGGACCCCCGCCCGGGGGCACATGCATGTCGATCAGCGTGTATTTCCCGCCGGTGTCGCCCCCTGCGACCAGAATCGTGTAGGTGTCGCCCACCAGACCGAAATGGGGTAGATGCTGATCTTGGTTCGGTCGCGCGACGGTCAGGTTCCGGGAAAGGTCGTCGGGCGGGACGTCGGCAGATCCGGTCATGATGTCTCCTTGAGGGGTTGACGGCCAGAGTGTTGAGGGCGGGGTGGGGCAGTCAGCGGGCGAGTTCGGCGAAGAAGTCTTCGAGCGAACGGGGCATGCGGCCGAGGATGCTGCGCAGGACGAGGTTGTTGCCGCCATGTAAGCCGTTGGCGGTGTAGCTGTTGAACATCGCGGTTAGGCCATCGCGCTCGAAACCGGCCGGCATGCCGGCCAGTGCGGCCGCGGGATCGATGTCCACGGCGGTCACCTCGCGTCCGGCGTAGCGGCTCATGAGGGCAGCGAGTTCGGTGCGTGAAATCATTCTGCCGGCGGCGAGTTCGAATGTGCCGTTCACCAGATCATCGGAGGCGAACGCGATTGCGGCCACCTCGGCTACATCGCGGTAGTCGACGAAGCTCATCGTTGAATCCTTCGAGTAGGGCATCGCGAACACCCCTCGGTCGGCCGCGGACGCCCATCCGCCGGCCAGGCCTTGCATGTACATCGCCGGCTGCAGCACGGTGAACTCGAGACCGGAGTAGTAGAGCGATTCCTCGATCGGGCGGGCGCTCGCGTGGTTCACTAACGACAAGGACGGGTGGTAGACGCCGGAGAACACCACGCGTTCCACACCGGCCGCCTGGGCGGCCTCGACCAGCGTCGTGCCGAGTTCGGCGGCATCGGGCGCGAAGGCCGGGATGATCAGGAACGCCCCCTCGACCCCGTCGAGCGCGGCTCGCATGCTGTCGTGATCACGAAGATCACCTGCGACGGTCTCGTCCACCCCGGCGTCCGCTAGCTGACCGGCCTTGCCCGGGTCGTGCACAAGAGCCCGCACCGACAGACCCTTGCTCACCAGGGCCGGTACCACCAGTCCGGCGTACTGCCCGGTCGCGCCGATTGTCAGGACCCGCATACCGCACCCCTCAGCTCGAATTATTATTCGGATAGTTTCGTCCGTTTGAGTCTAGACCCGCCGAGCGGAACCGACAGCAGCGTTCAATGAACGCATGGACACCGCAACGAGACCGCACCCTCGCGGGCAGCGCAGCGACGCCGCCCACAACCACGAGTCCCTCGTTCGGGCCGCCATCGCAGCCGTACTGCGGGAAGGCCCACGAGTGCCTATGGCGACCATCGCCGCCGATGCCGGTGTCGGCATAGGAACGCTTTACCGGCACTTCGCCACCCGAGAGCAATTGCTGGCCTTCCTTGCCCACCGTTCGTTCGAACAGGTGCTGGCCAACGCCCTGTCCGCCGAGCGCGAGGCGCCCACCGGCAACGACGCACTGCGGCGCTTCATGGAAGCCGCCATGGTGCAACGCGAGCACCTTGTCCTACCGCTGCACGGCGGACCGCCGGTGACCGCGTCGCCGACCCTCTCGGTCCGCGATCAGGTCCACCGCGCGATCCAGCGCATCATCAAACGAGGCCGCATCGACGGCACGATCGCCCGTGACGTCAGCCCACGCGACATCGTCACCTTCGGGGCCATGCTGGCTCAACCCGGACACCCCGACCCGGCCTGGGACGCCACCTGCCGCCGGTTGATCACCACGTACTTGAACGGCCTGCGGGTCCGGACCGAACACAGCAACGAATGAGCCGGGTCTGTCAAGGCAATGAGCCGAAGACCTCCAAGGATTCCTGGGCCAACTCCGACACGCCGCCAACTCCACCACCACCGCGGAACGGCAACGGGTCCTCCGGCTTCTCATCAAGGACATCCTCATCGGCCCCGAGAACATCACCATCCGCCACCACATCCCCATCCGCGAACGAACCCACACCCAGCCCGCAGACCTCGATACGGAGGGTGACCAAACCCCAAGTTACCCATTGTGTTGGGGGCGTGCTGTCGCCCCTGCTGGCCAACATTGTGTTGTCGGTGCTCGACGAGCATCTGATGAGACCTTGGCGCGGTGGCCGGGCCCCGTTTGCTGCGGCGCCTCACCAACCATGATGATCGGGGGCATGCCCGACGCTGACTCCCTCCACGTCCAATTCGCCAACAATCCGCAGCCGATCGTCACGTTCGTAACCACCGAGCATTACAACCTGCAGGCCGAGCGTGCGGTCACGACCTCCGAGACCAACGGGCGAGCCGCAATCTTTCTGGCCACTCTCTCGTCCGGTCTGGTAGCGCTGGCCTTCATCGGTCAGGCCTCGAACCTCGGGCCGCCGTTCTACACGTTCGCACTCGTGCTGTTCACCGTGCTTCTCTTTCTCGGCACCGTCACATTCGCGCGAGCGATCCAATCGTCGATTGCGGACGTGGCTGCCGGTGCCCGGATCGTCCGCTGCCGTCGGTTCTACCTCGACTTTGCGCCCGGCCTGGAGGCCTACCTCAGCGATCCGGGCCGCGACGTCGCCGAGGCGATGGCACTGACCGGCGCGCGTACGGGCCGTCCTCAGCTGCTACTGACCACTGCGGGGACGCTCGGAGTTCTCGATTCCGTACTGATCAGCGCGATCGCCGGGCTGCTCGGTCAGGTCACCACCAAGGAAATCGGCGTCGCGATCGCGTCGGGTGGCCTGGCGTTCGTGATCGCGTTCTTTGCCTACCTAGAGCACCAGCAGCGCCGTTGGGTCAAAGCCGAAGCCGCGACAGGCTTGGACGTGTCCATGCTCGCGCGCCGGCGTCGAGGGTGAAGTGATCCTCAGTCGATCGCCAGGCGACCGCTATCCACATGACCGAGCCGCCGTCCTCAACTGCGGCATCCAGCACCGCGGGGTTATAACCGCGAACCGCTCCCCGTCGCAGTCGAGCGGATTGGGAAGTGGTCAGGGATCGTCAAACGGCTCAGGAGGATTTGCCGAGGGCTTGGAGGGTGACCCGGTTGCCTTTGATGTCGGCATCGCCGGCGGCAGCGCGAGTGCCGAGGAGGCCGCCATCCACCTCACCGAGGACCCGCCGTCCTCCTGGTACGACAGTCGCATTTATATTGATCTTGTCGGCGTGTCTGCGCAGGTGAGTTGATCGTTGGACCGACGGTGCGTTGATGGGTGATGATCTGTGTGTGGCGCAGGTGCAGGAGTGGGCAGACGGCTTGGCGGATCTGCATGCTTTGATCGGGCGACGTTTTACCAGGTCAGAGCCCCGTGAGCATGCGGTGGCGTATGTGCGGGGGTTGCTCTCTGGTGAGGAACGGAAGAACTCCTGGACACTCTCGGAGCGAGCCGGAGATGCCACCCCGGACGGGATGCAACGGTTACTCTCGACCACCGATTGGGATCCGGATCTGGTCCGAGATGACCTGCAGGCCTACGTGGTGCAGCACCTGGGCGATCCGGACGGTGTGTTGATCATCGACGAGACCGGATTTTTGAAGAAGGGCACCCGATCAGCCGGTGTTTCCCGGCAGTACTCCGGCACGGCGGGGCGGATCGAAAATTGTCAGATCGGGGTGTTCCTGACCTACGCCACCCCCGCGGGGCGGACGTTCCTGGATCGAGAGTTGTACCTGCCCAAGGGATGGACCGAGGACCGTGACCGCTGCGCCGACGCCGGGATCGGCGCCGACGTCGACGTCGACTTCGCCACCAAACCCGAGCAGGCCATGCTCATGCTGCAACGTGCGGTCACCAACAAGGTGCCGGCCCGGTGGGTCACCGGCGACGAGGTGTACGGACAGCATTTCAAACTTCGCGGGAAGATCGAAGAGCTGGGCCTGGCTTACGTTTTGGCCGTGCCGGTCAACCAGCATGTCATCGCAGCCGGCCCGCGGGAGAACCAAGAATTCCGGGCCGACGTGTTGATCGCCGCCCTGCCGGCGCAAGCCTGGCGCACCCGCTCAGCGGGCAAAGGCGCCAAAGGTGACCGACTCTACGACTGGGCCAGAACACCCATCCACGGCCTCAACTTTCCCGACTCCAACTATTGGCTGCTGGCCCGCAGGAGCCGCGCCGACGCCATCGGCCTGGCCTACTACCTGTGTCACGCACCGGCCCGCACCGGCTTGGCTGAACTGGTCGCTGTCGCCGGAACCCGTTGGGCCATCGAAGAAACTTTCCAAACCTCCAAAGGCCAGACCGGCCTGGATCGCTACCAGGTCCGCCAGTACACCGGCTGGTACCGACACATCACACTGTCCATGCTCGCCCACGCATTCCTGACCGTCACCCGGTCAAAAAAGGGGGCCCAGAATCTGGTACCGACACCCTCATCGCCCTCACCGTCCCGGAAATCCGGCGACTCCTGATCCAACTGATCTGGACCGATCCCCTGGACCCGGACGCCACTCTCACCCGCTCCAAGTGGCGACGCCGCCACCAACAGCGCGCCCGCCACTGCCACTACCGGGCCCGCGGACCTCACCCATAAGTGCGACTAGTAGTACTAGACGGTCGCGCCCGCCCGCCCAGCCGCGGCCCGGCCAAACCCCCCGCATGGATCAACTTCGCAGATTTGGGACTGGAGGGACAGGAGTCGTCACTTTCGTCCATGCCTGCGAAGTTGATCCACGTCGACCCCGGGCCCGGCTCAGAGTTTACCGGCGAACAGCGGAAGGGAACGCGAATTCGTGGTGGGCAGGACGGCCGGAGCGGCGGTCGGGAGGTTGGCCAAGCCGTTGAAAGCCTTTGCTGCCTCGTGTCTCTCCGGGTCGACCGGGCCGTAGACGGTCGTGCGCTGCACGACGGGACGGCCGATGCCGCGGGTGATCTCCTCGATGTCGGCGACCGTCTTGTAGGACCCGAATTCCGAGCCCGCCATGCGCGAGATGGTCTCTTCCATCAGGGTTCCGCCGAGAT
>JAABUR0100008447.1_pt1 | contig 11876 bp, 13 predicted proteins | sample 5560091 | NCBI WGS metagenome assembly JAABUR01 (sample SAMN10711879, study PRJNA513375) | rock metagenome | isolation source: Antarctica rocks | place: Antarctica: Victoria Land, University Valley sud
GACACCCGGAAACTCTCGTAAAGATGGGGTCCCCGGTTCGAGTCCGGGCGTCGGCTTGGATTCACCGGGGTCGCGGAGGGCCCGGCCGCTTCGCGAGCTTGATGAGGGTGTCGTCGGCGTCTTTACGCAACGTCACCTCGTCCATCAGGGAGTTCATGATCGCCATGCCACGCCCCCGATGATCGCCGCTGTCTGCGGGCTCCTCGGTAGTGCGCCCGCCGCCGGAGATCTTGAACTGCATCTCGCCGTTCTCCTGGGAGACACGCAGATGGATCAACCCGTCCTCGCCCATAGGTGCGTGCTCGATGGCGTTGGCCAGGGCTTCGGTGACCGCGACCTTCATGTCCCAGATCGCGGCTTCGTCGAAGCCGAGCTCGGCGGCCGTGTCGCTGACAAGCGTCCTGGCGTCCTCGAGGGCGCTGTAGTCAGGGGGCAGGTGGAGCTCGTGGCGGCGGGGGATCCAGTCCGGATCCGTCTCGTCCTCCAGCCAGGACTCCAGGGCCTGAGCCGGGGCCGGCTTGGCGAAGAGAAAACCCTGTGCGATGTCGCAGCCGAGCTCCTGGAGGGTCTTCAGCGTCGCGGTGTCCTCGACCCCCTCTGCCACCACGATCAGTCCCAGGTCGTGCGCCAGACGGATCACACCGGAGACGTAGGCGCGCCCGTCCGTGTCCATCTGAGCCACGAAAGTGCGGTCGATCTTCACCTCGTTCACCGGGAACAAGCGCAGCCAGAGCAGGGACGAATAGCCGGTGCCGAAGTCGTCCACCGAGAGGGAGACGCCCAGGTCCGAGATCGCGTCCAGCACGCCGCGGGCCTGCTCGGGGTCCTCCAGCACCGCGGTCTCGGTCACCTCGAGCGTGATCGTGCTCGGAGCGACCTCGTGCTCTTCGAGGACATCCTTGACCCTGGCCACCAGCGTGGGGTCACGGAGGTTGGCCGCCGAGAGGTTCACCGACATGCCGATCGATCGGCCGGCTCGGCGCCATCTGCCTGCCTGTGCCAGGGCCAGGTCGAGGACATGGTCGGTGAGCGGCCCGATGGCGGCGCTGGCCTCGGCGTCGGGCAGGAAGTCCGCGGGGAGCAGGAGCTCGCCGCGACGGCGCCAGCGAAGCAGAGCCTCGGCCGCGATGGGCTGACCGGTCTCGATCTCGAGCTGCGGCTGAAAGTGCAGCTCGAACTCGCCCCGTTCGATCGCGCCTTGGATCGCCCGGTCGGTTCGCCGCCGCCCGACCCAGCCGATCAGGTTCCGATTGCCGGCGGCGCGCCGGCGCGCCGGCGGCGATGCCGGGGGTGGCACGTCAGAGAGGCGCCGGGGCTTCTGCCTCCGCTCGACGGGCTTCCGGTTGGAGGTCATGCACAGCGTTTCGACCTGTGACAAGCGACTCTTTAGCCGCGGCGGCGATCAGTGGCCGCCGGCCTCTACATCTTCGCGGGTCGAGACGAGGGTGATGCTCCTATCGAGGCCAATCCGCGTGAACAGCCGCAGGATGTTGGGATTGGCGCAGACAACCTGCAAGCTGCCACCGGCAGCGCCGAGGCGTTTGCTCCATTCGACGAGCACCCCGATGGTTCGCGAATCGACCAGGGTGGCGTTCGAGAGGTCGATCGCGACCGACCTGTGCCCGGAGACCACGGCGGCGGTGACCGCCTCCTGCAAGTCACCCGCGGCGGTGACGTCGGCGTCGCCGGTGACGACGATGAAAAAGCCGGGAGGGCCCGGCTCCTGATGAATCGTGTAGGCCATGGCTGAGATTCCGGCCAGAGTCTACGCCGAGCCGAACCGCCGCGTGACTCAAGTCACGAAAGCCCTATGCCGATGCCGGAAGCATGCGTGGCCAAGCCCGGGTGGGTGTATTGGCGACCCTGGCGGGGGTGGCCTGTGCTGTCTCGCTCGGACTCGCAGCGACGCCGACCAGTGCTCAAGTCGTTGTACCGGAGGTCAAGGTCCCGGGGATCGACCTGCCACAGGTCAAGATCCCCCCGATCGAGACGCCGCGGGTCGAGGTGCCCCCGGTCGAGCGTCGCCCCTCTAGCCCGCCCGCCGCACCCAACCAACAGCAACAGCCCCGGGCCAAGGCGCCGCCCGCACCCAGTACCGGCGGTGGATCCGGCGGCCGTTCCTCGCCCGCAGCTTCCCCGAAGCGCGCCACAACGCCCCCCTCGAGCAGAGGCGTCTCCCCGACCAGACGGGGAGGCAGCCGGGGAGGCAGCCGGGGAGGCAGCCGGCGGGCCGCCAAGGCGCGCGCAGCGAGTCGAAAAGGTGATCGGAGTCGTGGAAGCGGGCGGGCTCGAGGCAAAGGCGATCGAGCCGGCAGGGGCGACACGCCCCGCGGGAGGAGCTCGGGGAGCTCCCTGCCCGACAGTATCGGTGAAGTCGTGGCCGGCGTGCCCTGGCAGCTGATGGCAGCCGTGGGCGCGCTTGCGCTGCTGGGATTGCTCATGGCGGGTCGCTCGGCTCTCTCGGCCGCCCGGGCTGGTCGCCTGACGCGTCAGCGCGCCGAACTGCGCTCCGACGTGGGGGCGCTTCAGTCCGCTCTGCTGCCGCCCGTGCCGGCGCAGATCGGGGACGTCCTGTTGTCAGTCGCCTACCGGCCCGCCGAGGGACCCGCTGCCGGGGGCGACTTCCACGACGTGGTGCCACTCGACGACGGGCGCCTCGGCCTGATCGTCGGCGATGTCTCGGGGCACGGCCGTGAAGCCCTGGCGGCCACGGCGCTCGTCCACTACACCGTGCGGGCCTACCTCGCGGCGGGACTCGAGCCACGCCTTGCCTTGCGCCTGACCGATCAGTCGCTGGAGGGGCGCCTCGGAGATGACTTCGCCACGGTCATCGTCGCGACCTACGACCCCGCCTCCAGCACCCTCGAGTACGCGACCGCCGGCCACCCGGTTCCGATCGTACTGGGCGATCTCCAGGACCACGCCGTAGAAGTCCTGACGCCGCCGCCGATCGGGATCGGCCCGTGCACCGGCCATCGCCAGACAAGCGTGTCCATCCCCTCGGGCAGCCGGATCTGCCTGTTCACCGACGGCGTGACCGAGGCCCGCGACGAGGACAGGGCTCTGCTCGAACGCGAGGGCCTGACCCGCATCCTCGACGAGCGCGGCGAAGGCCTCGACGCCGAGGCGTTGCTGGGCCGGGTGATAGACCAGACCACGGCGGGCGCCGACGACATGACGGCATTCCTGCTTCACCCCCAGGCCGCGTCAGGGACCGGAACGATCACCGAGGAGCTCGAGATCGGGCCCGCATCGGAACCTCCCGGCGATCTCGAGGCTTTCCTGGCCCGATGCGGTCTCGACGGTCAACAGGTCGAGGACGCGCTCGCCCAAGCCCATCTTCAGGCCCTCCTCGGCACGACGGTGGTGGTGCGGGTGACGATGCAGGCAAGCGGCGCCCGCTGGGAGATCGCCCCGATGCAAGCCGATCAAGACCCACCCCTGGTCGATGCTCTGGAGACCCTCCCCTTGCCGTCCTCGAGCTGAGCAGGGCCCAACCACCGCTAGAAGAAGACCGGGAACTTGCGCCGCCTGGCCAGCGTGTCCATGCCGCGCTGGATGCTGGCCTGGACCTCCTCGTACTTGCGGTCCACGTAGTCGTCGTCCTGTGCCCGCTTGGGGTCGTTGTCCACGGTCACCGGCTCCTGGAAGGCGGTGCGGATCTTGGTGGGCAGCGGGATCTCGGGCAGCATCGCCGGCGAGACCCCCCACGGCACGCTGAGCGCGATCGGGAACATCTTCAGCCGCGCTACCCGGTCGAGCTGCATGATGCTGGCCAGCTTGCGCCCGCGGGCCAGGACCGGCATGGAGTCGGGTCCCCCCACGGTGGCGATGGGCACGATCGGGACGCCGGTGGAGATGGCCATGCGCACGAAGCCCTTGCGCCCGCCCAGCACCGCCTTGTCGCGTTCGGTCCAGGGACGCAGTGAGTCGACTTCCCCTCCGGGCCACAGCGCCACGTCGCGACCCTTCGCCAGCGCGGCGGAGATCGAGTCCGGCGCGGCCGGGAGCACGCCCATCTTGCGGAAGTAGTCGCCCACGCCCGGGGCGGCCATCAGGATGTCGTGCGCGGTGCCGTGCAGGATGCGCTCCTCGCCGAAGTGACGCCACCACTGAAAGCCGACCGTCCACGCGTCCCACACGAACGGTGCGCCGGAGTGGATGCCGATCAGCAGTGCGGGCGGCGGGGGCAGGCGCTCCCAGCCCTCGATCTCCATGCGAAACCACAGATCCATCAACGGGTTGGCGATGTACTTGTGGCGATCCACCAGGCTCGGGCTGCGGTCCTCCAGCGACCAGGCACCGGCGCGGTCGGCGATCGCGCCCTCAAGGCCCTCGGCCTGCTCGCGGCGCACGTCGACCTTCTTGCGCGCCCGGGCGGCCGCCGCCTGGGCCTTCGGGCCACCGCCCTTCGAGCTTCGGCTTCCGGCCTTCCTCGTGGCGTTCATCTGCTCCCTCGACCCAAGTCGCTCAGCGTGAGAACACGCGCTTGGCCACCACGTCGATCAGCGCGGAGGGCCCGCGCGAGGCCAGCTTGGCCAGGCTCTCGGGGCCGCCGGGGCCGAGCTCGGTCTTGTCGTCCTCGATCGCGTCGGCCACCTTCTCGGCCCACTCCCCGGGATCGACGTGGCCCCATCCCTCGGCCTTGGCGTGGCCCTCGTAGTCGGCCTGGACCTTCTCCATCATGTCGGTGTCCACCCCGGGGGTGACCAGGTGCAGGACGTCCACGCCGGTGCCCTCCAGCTCCCGCCGCAGCGCGTCGCTGAAGCCGGCCAGCCCGGCCTTCGACGCCCCGTAGGTGGTGGAGCCGGGGAACAGCGCATAGCCGGCGATGCTCACGTTGTTGACCACCTTGCCGTGCCCCCGCCCGATCATCGAGGGCAGCACGGCGCGGGTCAGGTGCATCGGTGCGATCAGGTTCACCTGCACCAGCTCGTAGACGACATCCAGGTCCTGGCGCTCGAGCAGGCCGCCGGTGAACACGCCCGCGTTGTTGACCAGCAGGTCGAGGCCCTGGGCCCGCGCCCCCAGGTCGGCCAGGCCGGCCTCCATCGACTCGCGTGAGGCCAGGTCGAGCTCCACCGGCTCCACGCGGGGGTGGGAGGGCGCCCCGGCGGTGTGCTCGGCGTCGCCGGAGCGCACCGCGGCGAGCACGTTCGCTCCCCGGTCCGCGAGCGCAAGGGCGATGGCCCGGCCGATCCCCCGGTTGGCCCCGGTGACCAGGGCGTTGACGTCCTTCAAGTCCATGTGGGCTGGCTACCGCACCCGCCCGCGGCGAAACGGCGGAGCCTGTAAACGGGCGCGTCAGGAGCGACTGGAGCTGCGTGACCGCGAGGCGGACTTGCCCGATGAGGACCGCGACGCGGACTTGCCCGATGAGGACCGCGACGAGGAAGAGGCGCGCTGGCTTGCGGGAACCTCCGTGCGCACGACCTCCTTGGTCAGCTTCACGATCTGCTTCTCGAGGAAGCCGGCCATCTGCTCCTCCTCGCGACGGATCGAGCGCGCGAGCTTGACGGTCTCCTTGTCACCCAGCGCCTCGGCCAGTGTCTCGATCGCGTTGTAGTTGGCGATCTCCTCGTGCTCCTCGGAGTACTCGGTCTTGGCGTTCTTGAGCTGCTTCTCGGCGTCGCTCGTCCCGCGTACGGCGTGCAGCGGCCCCTGCGCCGCGGCGGCCGCCTTCCTGGCCCCGGCCTGCAGTGCGGCCGCGGCCTCCTGCAGGGCCTCGGGCACCGGACCGCTATCGGTCTTGCCGCCCAGCGCCTTGATTCGCTTCTGCACCTGCTTGGCGTGGTCCTTGGTCTCCTTGAGGTGGCTTCCCAGGCGCTTCTTGTAAGCGTCGCGGGTGGCCATCTGAATGTGGGCCTGGAGCGAGGTCTCGAGCTCCTTCTCCTTGCCGTAGGCCTCGTTGAGGTACTGGATCAGCTTCAGGTCGCGGGCTTGCAGCTCTGCCATGGGGCTTCCTTTCGTCTGGCCGGAAAGGATCGGGTTACCCGTGAGCCGGTTGCCGACACATCACGCGCGCCGGTGTCGGATGGCCTAGCGATCTGAAAGGCTGCGCCGGTGGCCGACCACCACGTGGACCATCTGCTGATCGGCGGCGGCGTGGCCTCCGCCGCCTGCGCCCGCTCGCTGCACGAGCGCGGGGCGGAGGGGTCGATAGCGATCGTCGGGCGCGAGGTCGATCCGCCCTATCACCGCCCGCCGATCACCAAGGGCTACCTGCGTGGGAGCGAGTCGAAGCAGGATGCCCGTGCGCTTGCGCCCTCGTGGTACGAGGACAGCGGCGTGGAGCTGCGCACGCGCGCCGGCGTGCGCTCACTGGACACCGAGGCCAAGACGGCCAAGCTGCAGGGCGGCGAGGAGCTGTCCTTTTCCTCCGCGCTGCTGGCCACCGGCTCGCTGGTCAACCGCCTGCGCATCGACGGCACCGATCTCGACGGGCTGCACTACGTGCGCGCCCTGGCCAACGCCGACGCGATCAGGGCCGACGCCGAGCGCGCCGAGCGCGTGGCGATCGTGGGCGGCTCCTACATCGGCTGTGAGGTGGCGGCTTCGCTCACCGACATGGGCAAGCGATGCACGGTGGTCATGCTCGAGGACGAGCCGATGGAGCGCGGCTTTGGCAGCGGCGTGGGCCGGTGGGTGCGCGACCGGCTGGAGAGTCGCGGGATCCAGCTCGCCGGCGGCGAGCAGGTCGAGCGCTTCGAGGGCTCCGACCGGGTGCAGCGCGTGGTCACGCGCAGCGGCAGGGCCTTCCACGCCGACATGGTGGTGCTGGGCACCGGCGTCATGCCCGACGTGATGCTTGCGCGAGCGGCCGGCCTGGCGCTGGGCGAGTCGGGCGGCGTGCTGTGCGACCGACGCCTGGAGACCTCGGCGCCCGACGTGTACGCGGCGGGCGACATCTGCGAGTACGACAGCACGGTGCACGGGCGCCGGCTGCGGGTCGAGCACGAGGACGTGGCCGAGCGCCAGGGCGAGTCGGTGGCCGCGGCGATGCTCGGGTCGACCGACGCGCACACCGCCGTTCCCTACTTCTGGACCGACCTGTCTGAGGGGGCCATGATCGAGTCGGTGGGCCCGGCGGAGTCGTGGGATGACGAGGTGGTGCGCGGTTCGATGCAGGCGGGCAGCTTCAGCGTGCTCTACCTCGACGGCGGGCGGCTGGTGGCCTGTGCGGCCGTCGACCGCGCGGACGATCTGGAGCGCGCCCGGCAGGTCATCGCCGACGGCGGTCAGCTGCCGGCCGACTGGGCCTGAGTCAAGCCGCCGCGGGTGCCGGAGGGCGAGCCTGTCCGAGCCGGCGGCGGTGCTGCTCGATCACCTGGGTGATGCGCTGGCTGGTGATGGCGTCGGTGCCCCAGGCGCGAGCGGCGGCCTTGGCGTCGAGCAGGGCGAGGTCCATGCGCGCCGGGTCGAGGCCGGTGTCCTGCAGGCACCGGACGCCGAGCCCCACGTGCCAGCGCTCATCGGCCTGCACCCGGGCGACCCCCTCGCGCAGCGCAGGAAGCGTGCCGGCCGCGTCGAGGATGTCCAGCGCGGCGGCCTGGCCGACATGGAAGACCACGCCCTCGAGCAGCAGGTGGTAGAGGGTCACCGCTTCACCGAGCGCCCGCCCGCCCTCGGCCAGCTCGCGCGACATCGCGGGCAGCCGGCGCTCGAAGAGCTCCACCAGGCCGTCCCCCGCCAGCTCGCGCGCCTCGGCTCCGGGATCGATGCCGATCACCTCGCGCGCCACGCGCGCGAAGAAGCGGGCGTGGCGGCGCTCGTCGTCGGCCTGGGCGGCGAAGCAGGCCGCCAGGGCAGGGTCGTCGGCGTGCTGCTCGAAGGGCTCGAGGTGCGCGGCCACGGCGTGCTCGGCCACGCAGAACCCGGCCAGAAGGCGCCGCAGCGGCTCGCGGTTGTAGCGCGCCAGGCGCGGCCACGCCCGCGCGTCGGCTGACAGGTCCAGCCCGGACTCGTCCCAGCGCGAGCGCTCGGCCGCCCGCAGCAGATGGTCGTAGCCCGCCAGCATCGAACCAAGGTACCCAACTACCTAAGCTCAGAGGTCGTGGACTACTTCACGGCCATCCGCGCCTTCTCGATCTTCGAGCTGGGGCTCTTCGGCGCCCTGTGCGTGGCCGCCATCGCCGGCCACCAACAGGCGTCGATGGTGCTCGGCTGGTCCCACGGCTTCGGCTGGATCTTCCTCTGCATCCTGGTGGCAATCGGTTGTCGCCGGCGCGTGTTTCCCTGGCCGCTGTTCGCCGCCACGGTCTCACCGCTCGGCCCCGTGGGCAGCACCCTGGGCCTGGAGTACCTCGCCCGGAGGCGCAACCGGGCTCCGGCTGCGGGGTAGCCTCACCAGCGCCGCGGCGAGGACCTGCGAGAGGAGCACAGCCGGATCGTCGATCCGGCGAGCACCGCAACGACGATCTCATGTTTCCCCTGAACCTGCCGAACCTCCTCACGCTGCTTCGCATCCTGCTGGTGCCGGTGCTGGTGGTCGCCCTCACGGAGGAGATCGAGAACGGATCGACGATCGCCGCCGCGGTCTTCGTCGTGGCCTCTCTGTCGGACGGCCTGGACGGCTACATCGCCCGCTCGCGCCAGTCGATCACCACCTTCGGCAAGGTGATGGACCCGGTGGCCGACAAGCTGCTGATCGCCGCCGCGCTGTTGTCGCTGGTGAGCCTGGACCGCCTGGATGCGTGGGTGGCGATGGTGATCGTCGCGCGCGAGTTCGCCGTCAGCGGACTGCGGATCGCCGCCGGCCAGCAGGGCGTGGTGATTCCCGCCAGCGGCCTGGGCAAGGTCAAGACGATCGTGCAGTCGGCCGCGGTGCTGGCGCTGATCGCCGCCCCGGACGCAGGGGCGGCGTGGGTGCAGGCGCTCGTCTACCTGATGGTGCTGGCCACGGTGGTCTCCGGCGCCGATTACTTCCTCAACTTCCGCCGGCGCCTGGAGGAGCTGTCGCGAGCGCCGGCGAGGACTCCGCCGGCAAGCTAGCCGGGAAGCGGGAGGCCCGCGCCGGCCAGGGAGTCGAAGACCTGCGCGCGCAACAGGCCGTGCAGGTACAGCGCGCGGTCCATCGTGCGCCCGTAGACGTCGAAGACCGCGAACAGCAGGTCGGCAGTGCCGACGCACTCGGCGCCGCGGGCGATGGCGAACTCGGTCGCTACGCGGACCACGCGCTCGACCACGTCTCCCTCGGGCGCGGGGGTGCCGACGCTCTGCGAGCACGGCTCGGAGCCCGCGAGCAACGGCTCCTCCCTGACTCCGAGGTCCTGCAGCGCGCTGCCCACGGTCCCGTGCAGCCGAAGCGTGCGCAGCCAGCTCTCGGTTTGGTCCTCGGCCGTGTGGGCGAAGGGCATAGCGGTGGCGGCGAGGCCGGCGACGAGCGCCGCGTCCCCACTCAGGGGTGGGTTGTCGGACTCCATGCCGCTCTGATCGATGGGGGTGGTGGTCGACACGAGCGGTCCAGGGCTTCCCTGGCCGGATGGCTGACCCTGCGGAGCGGACGCCTCAGCGAACCGGTGGGCCGCCCTCGAGCCACTCGCGCCGCGTCACGTGGTGGGCCGCGCTGACCTGATCGTCCAGCTCGTCCCGCAGCTCGCCGACCAGCCCGTGTCGCTCGGCCACGACGCTGTGGCGGTGGATCGTCTCCAGGTTCTCCTGACGGGCGAGCACGAAGGCGTCGCCGCCGAGGCTCTCGAACTCCTCCAGGGCCAGGCGCACCATCTCGCGCACGCAGTCCTCTACGAAGCGCGGATGCATGTGCGCGCGCTCGACCACCTCGACCTCGTCGCTTCGCTTCATCAGCTCGTAGATCTCCGAGCTCATCGAGCTCTCCACGATCCGCAGCAGGGTGCGGGCGTCGATGCTCTGCTCGCATCCCTCCGGGCGGCCGATGGACAGGCGCCCGATGCCACGCTGGTTGTGGGTGGCCACCGGCACGTCGCGCAGGATCCGCTCTATGTCCTCCTCGCTGAAGCCGTCGGCGCGCAGCCGCTCGCGCGAGCGGTCGGCAACGAGCGCCTGGGCGCACGGGCACGCGGTCATGCCGTGGGCCTCGACTCCGATCAGCCGGCGGGTGCCGCGCGCCGACGCCACGGCGGAGCCCAGCAGCGTGTAGATCTCCTGGGTCTCCGAGCCCGAGGCGGGCGTGAGCTTGCGCTCGGGATAGCGCGCCTTGATCGACACCTCGGCGCGCAGGCCCTCCTGGCGGTCGCGCACGTGCTCGGCGATGTGGGCGGCCAGGCTCTCGGCCTTCAGCGCCTCGCCCAGCACCACCTCGTCGATCGCCTCGTTGACCACCTCCTCGAAGCGCGACATGTGCGCACCCTTCTGGTTGGGCCCGAGGTCTACGAAGCACTCCAGCTCGGCGTAGAAGAGCTGCTCGGTGTCCTGGGAGCCGATCCGGATCACCTTCTCCACGCCCGTCACGCCCACGCGCGTGAGGCTGACGTGGGTGCCGGGCCGGCGGGCCTGTACGTCCTCGTGTGCTGCCAGGGAGAGATCCGCCATCGCCGATGGACGATAACGGGACCCCGACGACGACCGCACGGGCACGAGCCGATCCGCACGATCTGCGCTACTCTGGCCGCGGCTGGAAGCCGGGCGACCTCGCAGAGGCCCCACATGGCTCAGCCCCTCGCGGCAGCGCCGCGGACGCAGAAAAACAGAATTGGAGGAGGGACACCGGCGGGAGACGGCGTCTGTCCGCAAAGCGTGCCGAAGGAGCGAGGGTGGTAAAGGAAGACGGAGCCGTACTGCTGGAGGTCCCGCCGGATGTGCCGTTCTTGGAGTCCGAGGAGCTGCGTGACCTGGTGGCGGAGGGTCGCGAACGCGGATCGCTGACCTTCGAGAAGATCGCGGCCTGCCTGGAGGAGGTCGAGGTCACCAAGGAGCAGGTCCAGGCCCTGCACGCCCACCTGGTGGAGAACGGCGTGGAGGTGCTCGCCGCCGACGGCGTACGTCCCAGTGCCCAGCCCGCCGACGGGCAGCCGGCCAGCTCGGACGCGCAGCCGGTCCAGGCCAGGAAGCCGGCGATCGACCTGACCGTCGAGCCCAGCCTGGACTCGCTGCGTCTGTATCTGCGCTCGATCGGTCGCGTTGCCCTGCTCAGCGCGGAGGAGGAGGTGTCGCTGTCCAAGCGGATCGAGCGCGGCGACATGGCGGCCAAGACGCACATGGTCGAGGCCAATCTGCGGCTTGTGGTGTCGATCGCCAAGGGCTATCTGGGCCGCGGCCTGTCGTTTCTCGACCTGATCCAGGAGGGATCGCTGGGGTTGATCCGGGCGGTGGAGAAGTTCGACTACCGCCGCGGATACAAGTTCTCGACCTACGCGACCTGGTGGATTCGCCAGGCCGTGACGCGCGCGATCGCCGACAAGGCCCGCACGATCCGGATCCCGGTGCACATGGTGGAGAAGCTGAACAAGGTGGTCCACGTGGAGCGCCAGCTGGTGCAGGAGCTCGGGCGTGAGCCGCTACCCGCGGAGGTCGCGGCCGAGCTGCACTGGACCACCCGCGAAGTCAAGGAGATCCTGCGCGTCGCGCAGCTGCCGATCTCGCTGGAGAAGCCGATCGGCGAGGAGGACGACTCCGAGCTGGGCGACTTCGTGGAGGACGGCGACGCCGAGTCGCCGTTCGACACGGCGTCGGAGGCCCTGCGCCGCGAGAACGTCAAGGCCGCCCTGGATGCGCTGTCCCAGCGTGAGCGCGAGGTGCTGGAGATGCGCTACGGGCTGAAGGGCCACCAGGCCCGGACGCTCGAGGAGGTGGGGCGCGCCTTCGGCGTCACCCGCGAGCGCATCCGTCAGATCGAGAGCAACACGCTGAAGAAGCTCGAGTGCCTGCCGGAGGCGCAGAGGCTGCGCGAGGCTTCGTAG
>JAABUR0100008449.1_pt1 | contig 11875 bp, 16 predicted proteins | sample 5560091 | NCBI WGS metagenome assembly JAABUR01 (sample SAMN10711879, study PRJNA513375) | rock metagenome | isolation source: Antarctica rocks | place: Antarctica: Victoria Land, University Valley sud
CGACGAGCGAGCAGGAACGGACGCGTCTCAACTACGTCACCCACTTCGCACTCGGGACCATGTGGGGTGCGGCCTACGGTGTCGCGGCACGAGCCGGGTTGCGCGGCAAGCCTGCGGTGGTGGCCGTCTTCGCCACTGTGTACAGCGGCGACGTGCTCCTGAACACGGCACTGGGTCTGTACCAGCCCTCGAAGTGGTCGACCCAGGACATCGTGGTCGACGTTCTCGACAAGTTCGTCCAGGCCAGCGCCACCGGCGCGATCTTTGACCGGTTCCTGGACCCGTTGCACCGGTCGTAGGAGGGGAGCACCTACGAAGCGCCTCCAAGACGGGTAACCCGCCGCTTGTGTAGATCCCATCTTGACGCAGGCTCGGCCGACCGCCTCGATCCCCCCGGTCGCGAAGGTCCTTACAAGATGCTTACTTTGCGCACCGCGGAACGAGCACCAGCCGCGGCTGGCGTTTAGTCTCCCGGATCGCCCGTAGCACCGAGCTACGCGTCCAACAGGTCACCTTCGACGCCGCGGCCGAGGAGCTGCTTGACGAGGTGCTCGTCGTGAACGCGCCGGTGCGGTTCATCGCCAACAAGGTGCAGGCCGGGGACGACGCGGAGTATGTCGAGAAGTCCCTCGACGTACGCATTGACAACCACCTCGACCTTGCCGAGACTGCGGTCTTCCTGGAAGTCGCGGTCACCGACGCCAGCGAGTTCTCCACCCGCGTCGAAGTCACCGCAGCCCGGATCGGTACCCACCGAGTCCTCCGGGCGACTGGCCCCAGCGCCCCGAACGTCCTCGCCGCGGTCTTGTTGGCGGTCAGCGACAAGGACGACATGCCCTCACACATCTACTTCGAATGGAGCGAGCGGGCACCCGGACAGAACGCGCTGCGGTTCCTGTTCGCAGGGGAGGGCGACGTGCCTCCGCTGACCCACGAGATCCTGCGCCGCGCGAGCCCGACCCCGAGAAGCGTCCGATGGTGCACGTCGGCGGCTGACCCGGCCGTCAGTGAACCAATAGAAAGCGCGCGTTCGACCAACCCAGAAAGCACACGCCATGCTGCACATGCGGATCACCACACCCAGCGACCTCACCGAGCAGGTCCTTTCGGTCTTCACCAATGACCCCGCCGTCAGCAACCTCTCGGTCCTCCGGGGTGCATCGGTGCAACCGGCCGGCGACCTCGTCCTGGCCGACGTTGCCCGCGAAGCCGCCAACGAGATCGTCGAACAGCTCGACGCCCTCGGGCTTCCCCAGAGCGGCACCATCTACGTCGAACCCGTCACGACCTGGGTCTCAAAGGCCGGGTTCGACGCCGAACGCCACACCCCCGGCTCCAGCGCCGACGCGGTGGTCTGGGCAGACGTCACCCAACGCGCCTACGAAGAGTCCGAGCTCAACTGGACCTACCTCGCGTTCATGACAGTGGCGACCCTGCTTGCTTCCATCGCCGTCGTCGTGGACTCCCAGGTCCTGGTCATAGGGGCGATGGTGCTTGGCCCTGAGTTTGTCGCCATCGCGGCCCTCGGCCTCGCCCTGGTCTGACGACGCGGCACCCTCTTCGGGTAGGCTGCGCGCACGCTGATCGTCGGGTTCGCCGTCGCCATCACCACGACCACCGTCGCCGCGCTCGCCGGACGCGCACTCGGCTGGATTACTCTCGACGACGTCACCGGAGAACGACCTGGCACCGACTTCATCTACTCACCCGACAAGTGGTCCTTCATCGTCGCGGTCATCGCCGCCGCGGCCGGAGTCCTGTCCCTGACCTCCGCGAAGGTCTGCGGACTCTCCGGTGTCTTCATCTCCGTCACCACCGTCCCCGCCGTCGGAAACGTCGCTCTCGGCATCGCCTTCGGGGTTGGTGACGAAGTCTGGGGCAGCGCCCAGCAACTCCTCATCAACATCAGCGGCATGATCATCGCCGGATGGGCCACCCTCGCGCTGCAACAGGTGATCTGGCGGCGCAAAGCCCACCACCGCCGCCGTCTCCTCGCCAGACACCGGCCCTAGCCGATTAACCGGACCACCGGCACGATGAGCCACATGGCCGGTCTCAACGAGCACAGCCCGCGCGCGGCGCTCATCGTTCTGCTCCTCGTGATCTTCGGAGGCGCGGCCCTTCTCCACCTTGTCCACCTCGGGCCCGCTCTCGGGAACGCGGTGTTCGCGGCACTGCCGTTGATGGGTGCCGCAGCAGCGTCAACTCGCCTCGACCATGACAACGCCGACGACTGAGCACTGGGTAGCAAGGGACGTTGCACCTCTCCACTCGTCACGACGCGCTCGCGAGCGGACATCCGAAGCGGTGCGGCATGACGACGTGCTCGACGGAGTGCTGAGGTCGAGGACGTCGATGGTCGTCCTTGTTCCAGGGGAAGGCTTGCCCGGCCGCAGCGGAGCGGCTCGCCGGTGCCGTGCCTCGTGGTCCATGAGCGGGCATCGGGAAGAATGACGATCCGCTTGGGCGTGGGCTAGAGAGTTGCTCGTCCGAGTGCGCGGTGACTAGCGTCCAGGTCCCCGATCAACCTGACCGTCGTCCCGGGCGTCCTGTGCCGTGCCAATATGCAGACGCAGGGTCTGCTCGCGCTGCGATTGGGGTGTACTGGCCTTTGGGATGATCATGGTCGTGTCTCTCCGGCTGCTCTGCCTGATCATGATTGGTGTGTTCGGTTGGCTCGTGCTTGTCTGCCGCGGGGACGCGTCAAAGGACGCCGAGATCGTGGTGTTGCGGCATGAGGTTGTGGTGCTGCGCCGCCAGGTTGGTCGGCCCAAGCTGGACTGGGCGGACTGGGCGGTCCTTGCCGCGTTTGGCGGGCTGCTCCCCGCCGGGTTGGGCCGGTTTCGGCAGGTGAGCCTCGGCACGGGGCTGGGTTGGCACCGGCGGCTGGTCGCTCGGAACTGGAGGTATCCGAGTGGGCCGGGTCGACCTCCGGTGGCCGCGGAGGTCCGCGAGTTGGTGATCGGCCTGGCCCGGGAGAACCCGTTGTGGGGTCACCGCTGGATCCGGGGCGAGATGCTCGCTGTGGGCTGCGGGTGGGGGAGGGCACGATCGGCAGGATCTTGGCCTGCGCCCGGTTGGGGCCGGCACCGCGGCGGTCGGACCCGACGTGGCGGACGTTCCTGGCCTCCCAGGCCAGCGGTCTGCTCGGGTGTGACTTCCTGCATGTCGATACCGTGGGGTTGCGCCGGTGGTAGGTGTTCTTCGTGATGGAGATCGGCACCGGTCGGGTGCACATCCTTGGGGTGACGCCGAACCCGACGAAACAGTGGACCACCCGACAAGCCCGGAACCTGCTGGTCGACCTCGGGGAGCGCGCTGGGCAGTTCATGTTCCTCATCCGCGACCGGGCTACGAAGTTCACGCAGCGTTCGACGCTGTGTTCGCCTCGATCGGTGCCCGGGCGATCAAGACGCCGGTCCGGGCGCCTGGGGCGAATTGTTACGCGGAGCGGTTCGTGGGCAGTCTTCGCCGCGAGTGTCTGGGCCTGAGGCTCAGCCGGGGCACGGCTGGGCCGGCTCACTGACCGCGAGCGCGGAGTCCTGCCTGATCGCGCAGGGCATGTCGAACGCGGAGATCGGCGATGTGCTCTTCCTGAGCGAGGCCACCGTGAAGACCCACGTCGGCCGCGTGCTGAACAAGCTCGGATGCCGAGCCCGTGTACAGGCCGCCGTGTTGGCCTTCCGCACCGGCTTCATTCCCCGCATCTGAGCCGGGACCACGCGAGTTGACTGCCTGCGAAGATCCGGAAAGCGATTGCGCCACGGGCGCCAACTGGTGGGACGTCCTTCCTGCCGCCGAGAAGGAGTACTCCTTGCCCGTACTTGCCGACCTGACCCAACAGACCATTCACTCCGAAGGGCCACCAAGAAGGAGCGCGTCATATCGGCTCCCCTTTGTTGTCAAGCCGTGGTCTGAGGAGACTTCCGCCGCGGGCTCTTCCTGACTGGCTTGGAGGGTTGTAGCGTCGGGTTTGCGGGTCCGGGAAGTGGCTGATCCGAAGTGTCGATGTGCGGGGGCAGGTCGACCGCGCTGGATTCTTGAGTCGCCCCGCAGTGCCCTCCCGGACCCGTGCCAACCAGGTCGGGCGCGTGGCGTGTGCTGCTCGTTCGGCGTCGGCGACCAGTTGTCGGTAGAGGGCGTCGGAGATCCTGCGCTTGAGGCAGCGCAGCGCTTCGAGTGTGGTGTTGCCGGCCGCGCGCTTGCGTCGGTAGTAGGCCCGGCCGTCGGTGTCGAGTCGGATCTGGCTGATGGCGGCGATGTGGATCATGTGGTTCATCCGCCGGTTCCCGGCCCGGGAGAGGCGGTGCCGGTTCTGCTCGCCTGAGGAGGCGTCCAGGGGTGCGGTGCCGGTCCAGGAGGCGAACCTGTTGCGATCAGCGAAGCGGGCGATGTCGCCGACGTCGGCCAGGGTCCGGGCCGCGACTACGGGTCCGACACCGTGGAGGTCCATCAGCTGTGATCGGCGTGACTTGACCAGGACCTTGAGTTCGGCGGTGGCTTTCTTCATCTTTGCCTCGACCGCGATCAGGTCGGCGAGTTCCTCGGCAGCGATCCTGCGGCGGGTCTTGCCGGCGATGTCACGAGGACGCACGGTCGTGAGCATCGCCTTGGCCTGGAGGGCTGTGAGGTCCTTCTTGGCACGGCCGGGGATCAGCTCCGCGAGCAGCCGTTGGAGCCGGTTGACGGTCTGGACCCGCAGCCGGGTGAGCTCCTCACGACGGTCGCACAGCATCCGCAATGCCTCGAGCTCACCGTCTCGACGCAGGACGCGGAGTGTCCTGGTGCGGACCGCGACGATCGCGATGGAGTGGGCGTCGCGGGCGTCTGTCTTGCGGTTGTGGCCGGTGTCGAAGAGCCGGACCCGGGCGGCAAGCTTGGCCGGCACGTCCACGACGTGCTCGCCGGCCTCCAGCAGCCGCTGCGCAAGCGGACGTCCGGCGCCGTTGCTTCCCTCGACAGCCCAAACCCGCTCGGGCCAGTTCTTGGCATAGGTCCGCAGTGCGGTGTAGCCGGCCTGGTCGGTGCTGAACCGGCCCGAGCCCAACATGGTCTCGTGATGGTCGACGACCTCGATCGTGGCCGACAGCTTGTGGGGATCGACCCCGATAATCACCTGCGTCATAGCGTTCTCCTGCTTCACCTCGTACCGATAGGGACGGCGAGGTGGGCAGTGCTACTACGAGCTGGGCAGTCCCCTTTCGAGCCACGCCTCGTCACGGTGCCCGACGGATTGCAGACCGATAGAGAGCCACACCTCAGACGGCGGGTGGGCAGCCGCGTGGAGAGCCTCCCGCCGGACACCTGGACCGAGTCTGGCCAGACACCGATCCTGCAGGGAAGTGTCTAGTAGCCGCCTGTCGCCGTGGAAAGTCGATCGGCGCGTGAAACGCTCGGGAGGTGATGGAGATCAACTTCGACGACATGATGGAACTGGTCGTGCGCGGCTTCGAAGTGGGGGGCGTGGCGACCCTTCTCGTGGGGTCACTGGCTGCGTTCGTCTCGGCCGCTCTCTCATATCGGCGGGTCGGTGGACGTCAAGCCTATGAGGCTGCGCGTGGCAACGTCGGGCGCGCCATTCTCCTGGGACTGGAGCTCCTCATCATCGCCGACATCGTCATGACGATCACCGTCGATCCCACGCTCACGAGCGCGGCCGCCCTGGGAGTCATTGTGCTGGTCCGAACATTTCTGAGCTTCTCTCTCGAGATCGAGCTCGAAGGTTCTCTACCTTGGCGCCGCCGAGCTGCGAGACCGGACTCGAACGAGGTGCCTGGTTCGGAGTGAGCAGGCGGATGAACCACAGCTTGGGCGTGACGACTTTCCGCCGCCTGCCGGCGGCACCCAAACGTCCGCTCAGGCTTGATATGCGGGTGCCTCATCGGGTCTCTCGCCGGGATTTCCTCGGCGGTCAGCGAGTGCAGGCGGTCCCCGGGATGTCGTTGGTGGATGTGTGTCTGATCAGGTCGAGAGGGTCTTCGGATGAGCCGGTTCTCCGGTTCGGTGTCGAGGTCCTTGATGACTATCTCGAATTCGTCGCCGGGCGTTGTCGGCCGAACACGGTGCTCGCAGTGGCCTATGACCTGAGGGTCTTCTTCGCCGTGGTCGCCAAGGGATGACGGCGGCTGGGTTGGGGAAGATCCCCACGACGCGGGCGCGGCGCTTGATCTCCTTGTTGACCCGCTCGAGGGGGTTGGTCGACCAGATCTTGGTCCAGTGCGACCGCGGGAACGCGGTGAAGGCCAGCACCTCGGCCTTGGCGTCGTCCATGAACGGCCCGAGCTTGGGGAACCGGTCGGCCAGCTGATCACGCACCGAGGCCCAGGCCTCCTCGACCGCGGCGGCGTCGGGCTGGGCGAAGATGGTGCGGAAGACCGCGGCGACCATGCTCTGCTGACCCTTGGGGACGTGGGCCAACAGGTTGCGTGCGAAGTGCACCCGGCAGCGCTGGTGCCCGGCACCCTGGAAAGACCGTCTGAGGGCCTTGACGGCCTGCGTGCTGATCGCTGATGACCAGCTTGACCCCGCCCAGCCCGCGTTGCTTGAGGCTGGTGAGGAACCCTCGCCAGAACACCTCGTCCTCGCTGTCGCCGACGTCGAGCCCGAGGATCTCCCGCGACCCGTCGGCGGCGATCCCGGTCGCGACCACGACCGCCATCGAGGTGACCTGGCCGGGTTGCCCGCCAGCCGCGAGGGTGCGGACGTGGAGGTAGGTGGCGTCGAGGTAGACGTAGGGGAACTCGACGTGGTCCAGCCGCCGGGTCCAGAACGCCCCGACGACCCCGTCGAGGCCGCCGCAGATCCGGGAGACCTCGGACTTCGATATCCCTGAGCCGACGCCGAGTGCCTCGACCAGGTCATCGACGCTGCGGGTCGAGACGCCGTGGATGTAGGCCTCCATCACCACTGCGTACAGCGCCTGGTCGATGCGGCGGCGGGGATCGAGGATGACCGGGAAGAACGATCCCTTCCGCAGCTTGGGGATCCGCAGCTCGACATCACCGCCCTTGGTGGTCAGCAGCCGGTCGCGGGACCCGTTGCGTTCGGTGGTGCGCGCCTGGGTCCGCGCATAGCGGCCGGCGCCGATCGCCTCGGTGGCTTCGGCTTCGATCAGTTCTTGCATCACAATCCGCACTCGGACTCGCGGACCAGATCCACGCCGTCACCGGCACGGAACGCCTCGAGCAGCTCGGACACGGCAGACTGGGGTAGGGCCATCGGTGGGTCTCCTTATGGTGTGTTCTTAGCCGTTCACACCAAAGATCCCGCCGATGGCCCCCTCACGCACGGAGCCCCGCCGTCCAACCCAAACCCCACCACGTCCCGGGACTCTTACCCGCTACGCGCGACCCCTGAACCGACCACCGGGCCATTCGGCGCAGGGCGCACTCGCACACCGTGCTTGAGGACGCCCGTGCGCGTACCCTGAGCTTCCGCTTGGCTCGAGCGGCGTGGACGCGGAAGGATCGCAGATGCGGATAGCTGCTGCACAGGCGCGGCCACACTGGCCGGACGCCGCCGCCACAGCACGCAAGGCGGTCGCCTGGATCGAGGACGCTGCCTCACGCGGTGTGCAGGTGGTGGCGTTTCCCGAGGCATTCCTGACCGGCTATCCGTTCTGGCTGGATCTGACGGACGGCGCAAGATTCGATGATGATCGCCAGAAGCGCGCCTATGCCGCCTACCTGGAGGCAGCTGTCGAGCTCGACGGTCCGGAACTGGCCACGTTGTGCGAGGCGGCGCGCGACCTGGGCGTATTTGTCTACGTGGGTACGGCCGAGCGCGGGACCAGCTCGGCTCGCGGAACCGTCTTCTGCACTCTGGTGGCCATCGATCCCGAGAGTGGACTGGTCAGCGCCCACCGCAAGCTGATCCCGACCCATGAGGAACGGCTCGTCTGGGGGCCAGGTGATGGCCACGGGCTCCGAGTCCACCGTGTCGCCGGGTCGCGGGTCGGCGGACTCAGCTGTTGGGAGAACTGGATGCCACAGGCCCGGCACGCGCTATACGCGCAGGGCGAGGACCTGCACGTTAGCGTGTGGCCGGGCAACCCGCGTAACACCGCTGACATCACGCGCTTCATCGCGCTGGAGGGCCGGGTATGGTCACTCGCGGCCAATGGGTTGCTCTCCCTCGACGACGTACCGGTTGACTTCCCGGTGCGCGACGACCTCGAGGCGGCGGGGGTCACCGACTACTGCCGCGGCGGATCCGGTGTGGCGGCACCCGACGGTACGTGGCTCGTGGAGCCTGTGCTTGACGAGGAGCGGTTGGTCGTCGCCGACGTGGACCTTGCGATGGTCGCGCGCGAACGCCAGGCTTTCGACCCCACCGGCCATTCCAGCCGTCCAGACATCTTCCGTGTCGAGGTCGACCGTCAGCGGCGGACTGCCGTCCACTTCCACGACTGACCGACCTCGCTCCTTCCCGGTACCTCCCCCGAGCCCGGGGACATGAGATGGCTCCTCGGGTGAGGATGGCTCGGCTGGCTACAACGCACGGCGCAGCGCCGCGAGAAGGCGCTCGACGTCGTCGGCGGTGTTGAACACGTAGGGGGAAATGCGCAGGCTTTCGCCGCGCAGGCTGACGTGCACCTGCGCTTCGGCCAGGCCTTGCACCACTGCTGCCGGCGAGCCGACGGGCAGTCTGAGACCGACGATGTGACGGGCATGCGGCTCAGCCTGGACCGGCAGACCGATTGCTGCGGCGCCGTTGACGACCGCCGCCATCAACGGTTCCACGGTCGCGGCGATGCGCTCCACCGACCACTCGGCAATGGTCTCAAGAGCGGCGAGCGCCATGGGGAGGAGAACGAAGTTGCTCGCCTCGCCGCCGTCGAAACGGCGGGCTCCAGGCCGGAACGTGGCGGTGTAGGACGTCAGATGGGCGAAATCCTCGCTGCCCTCGCGACCGGCCCAATGGTGCTCCAGCGGCCGCCAGTCGCGGCAATGCGGCGCCGTCCACGCATACCCGACGCTGTACGGGCCAAGCAGCCACTTGTAGCCCGCCGCCACCACCATGTCCGCTCCGACCTCATTCACGTTCAGTGGCAGCACACCAAGTGACTGGGTCGCATCGATGACGAACGTTGCGCCAACAGTGCGCGCCGCTTCACCGATCGTCGTGACATCGATCAACGCACCGGTCATGAAGTGGCAGTTGGGCACGGCGACGGCCACCGTCCGCTCGTCGATCGACTCGACGACGGCGCGGGTCCAGTCACCGTCGTCTGGACGTTCCACAGCGACAACACTCGCGCCGGACCGACGCGCGAGGTCATCCCACGGATACACGTTGGACGGATACTGATCGGCCAGAACGACGATGCGGCTCTCACCAGACGCCGACACGTTCGCCGCCGCTGTGCTCACGGCATAGCTCGCTGCGGGCACCACGGCCACACCCTCGGCGTCACCCTGGATCAGTTGTGCGAACAGCCCGCGTAACCGCTCCAGGTCGTCGAAGAAATCCGCCGGACCGATCCTCCACGGCCGTTGTTTGCGCTGAACGGCAGCGATCCCCACCTCGCTCACACGACGCAGCTGTGGGGCCATGAACGCACAGTTCAGATACGCAACGCCGTCAGGCAAGTCGAACGCATCACGTTGCGGCGGCAGCGGCTGACTCATGCTAACTCCACCCTTCTCTAAGACGCTAGCCCCGATCACCAGGCAACCGTCCGGCGCGGATTGACTGCTTCATCGCTTCGCTCAACTGCTGACGCAGCGTCCGCCCCGGCTGGTCGCTCAACGACTCTGGAAGCCACGACGCGCGCCGCCGTCCCGGTCGCTCAGCCAACTGGTCCTACTTTCTCGCCCAGAACAGGACCTGTTGTCAGGCCCTAGGAGCACTAGCGTAATTCCATGGGCGAACACCGGAACCCGAGGTTCGAAGGAGCTCTCGTATGACTCACACGCATACGTCCCGGCGCTGGGCGATGGGAACCGTGACGCTCGCCGCGTCGGCGGCCAACCCAGAAGTAGAAGACCACGAGAGCGAAAGGAGCCAGTTGAGAAACCAAAGGCTGCTGATCGCAGGAGCGCTGGTCGTCATTGCCGTGATCTTGATACTCGTGATCGTCTTCAGCGGCGGTGGCGGTGGGGGTGGCTACTAGGAGCGCGCATGATGTGACCGTCCGGCCCGAGCTGCTGCACCTGCGGCCCTCGGGAGCACCGGACCGCGTCGCCCTGGACCCCGGCGGCCAGCTTTGTCGTCTTGCCATGGGGGATCGACGATGGGTCGATCCCCCCGACACATCGCGGTTCGCGCTCCTCGGGCGCGGACCAGATCCGGACGGGAGGTTGCAGTGATCGAACGAGTGGCGGCCGCGGTGGGAGAGGGCCTGTTCGCAGGGATGGTTGGGACGGCGGCGATGACCGCGTCCAGCGCGCTGGAGGCCAAGCTCCGTGACCGGGAGGGCAGCACAGCACCCCTCGACGCGGCGGCCAAGGTCCTGGGCTTCCAGCCGATCGGGGAGACGGAGAAGGCCCGGCTGTCCACAATGGTGCACTGGGCGTACGGCACGCTGTGGGGAGCGCCCCGCGGCGTTCTCGCCGTCGCCGGCATCGCTGCTCCGGTTGCGACGCTCGTCCATCTCGGCGCGGTCTGGGGCGGCGAGGTGACCATGCTTCCCAGGCTGGGGGTGGCACCACCGATCACGGAAATGGCGCCGACCGAGGTCGCCATCGACGTCTGGCACCACCTTGTCTACGCCACCGCGACCGCGCTGGCCCTGTCGTATCTCAACCGTCCTACCTCAACCGTCCTTCCTCATGGGTGACGGCCCGGCCGCGTCCGAAACCCGTCGCCGTCCGCCGATCGCCGACTACGGGTTCCTCTCCGACTGTCACTCTGCGGCGCTCGTCGACCGGCGCGGTTCGATGGACTGGTGGTGTGTGCCGCGTTTCGACTCCCCCTCCATCCTCGGCAGGCTGCTCGATCCCGACGCCGGACACTGGTCGCTGTGTCCCGCGGAAGAGATCCAGACCTGGGAGCATAGGACGGAGCGCTACTACGTCGGTGCCACACTGGTTTTGCGCACCCTCTTCCGCACCGACGGCGGCGAGGTGTTGGTCTCCGACACCCTCGCGCTGGAGCGCGGCGCCCGCGGGCACGACATCGGCCTGCGCAGCCCGCACATGCTGCTTCGTCGCGTCGAGGGACGCTCCGGTCTGATCCAGATGCGCACCGAGCTGGTGCCACGGATGGAGTACGGGCGCACCCAGCCGCACGTGCGCGCGCGGGCCGGTGGAGTGGAGTTCCGCGGCGGTCCGGTGCGGCTGCACTGCACCGGACCGGTGAGCTGGGAGTGTGAGGACGGCGCCGCCACGGCGACGTTTCCGGTCGCTGCGGGCGAGAGCGTCGAGCTGCGCCTGAGCTACTCCCCGTCGTTCGGCACGGCCTCCCAGGCCGACGAACCCTCGCTCGAGGACACCCTCGAGGGCTGGGAGTCCTGGTCCGCTCTGCACACCGGCTACGACGGTTGCTTCCCCGACGAGGTGCGCCGCAGCTCGCTGGTCCTTCAGGGCCTGACCTTCCAGCCCTCCGGAGCCGTAGTAGCCGCCGCGACGACCTCGCTGCCGGAGCAACTCGGTGGCGAGCTCAACTTCGACTACCGCTTCGCCTGGCTGCGCGACCTGAGCCTGACCATCCGCGCGCTGTGGGTGGCCGCCTGTCCGGACGAGCCCGGTCGACTGTTCGACTGGTTCGCCAACGCCGCCGGGCACCTCGGCGACGAGCTCGTGCAGATCATGTACGGCGTCGAGGGTGAGCGGGACCTCACCGAACATGTGCTGGAGCACCTGTCCGGATACCAGGACAGTCGACCAGTGCGAGTGGGCAACCAGGCATGGCAGCAGCAACAGCTCGACGTCCT
>JAABUR0100008450.1_pt1 | contig 11873 bp, 17 predicted proteins | sample 5560091 | NCBI WGS metagenome assembly JAABUR01 (sample SAMN10711879, study PRJNA513375) | rock metagenome | isolation source: Antarctica rocks | place: Antarctica: Victoria Land, University Valley sud
CCGTTGCGGGTACAGAGTATGAGGTTGTAGATGGTGTGTGGACCCGTGTCCTATCTGCTGACACGCTACTACGTAAGCGGAAGGATGCAGGAAAACAACAGACCGTTCGTGTCGAGGTAAGCTAGCGTATCGTCGATGATCCCCTGGGTGATGTCGCTCACGACGATCATGTTGGTCGCCCCGTACATGTGGAGCGCCCCATCGTCGACTGTTACCTGCACTAATTCCGAGATTGCCTCCGGTGTTGTGAAGAAACACCACCCGCTTGTTCCGTCCGACAGCGCGATGTCGACAACGAACGAGGACGCATCGCTGTCGTCCTCGATGTCGTCACGCGGCGTCGCCTCGACGAGGACGGGCGCGCTGGTACGCGAGACATCGAAGAAACAACGGGGGAACCATCGAATGACCCCACCGTCATCCTGTAGCTGAATCTCCGTCTTCGACCCGTCCCAGGCGACCACCAGATATGCCTTGCCCTCGGTCAGCGTGGTAGGGTACAGCGCGCCGTCCAAACAAACCACTATCTCCATGATATTTGTCTCCTACTTACTGTGCTATATGGATGTTCATCAATCCGCGATCCGCCAGTTCTGTAGCCGTGCGACTTGTACCTGTGCCAATGCCTTTAGGCATTGTGCGAACTGTACTGCTTATATAACAACGCGCCCATTTTCTGGACGCCCTCGGTGCGCTGTTCCGGCATCACATGAGCATAGACGCTCAGGGTGATCTTGACGTTGGAATGGCCGATCAACTCGCTGATCACGCGGATGTTAACGCCAGCCTGCAAGGCCAGGGTGACGTAGGTGTGGCGCAGGTCATGCACCCTAATGCGCGGCACATCCGCGATGTGGACCAGGCGACGGAAGTCGGCGGCGATATTGTCTGGGTTGATCGGATATCCCAGATCGGTACAGAAGACCAAGTCGTTATCCTGCCAGAGGTCCGCGTGCGCGAGGCGACGCTCGTTTTGCGCACACTTATGCTCTTTGAGCGCGGCAATGAGTTGCTCCGCGAGTGGGATAGTGCGCCGAGAAGCCTTGGTTTTCGGCGCTTTGATTTCCACGCGCCCCTTGACAGATCCGACTGTTTGCACCACCCGTAGCTCCCCTTCGGCGAAATCGATGTCCCGCCAGCGCACGCCGAGGCATTCCCCACGGCGCATGCCCGTACTCAGCGCCATTTCCCATAGCGGGCCGTAGCGGCTCTCGGCCGCGATATTCATGAAGGTCTGCGCCTCTGTCATGTTCCATACCTGCATTTCTCGTGACTGCGCTTTGGGCTGAATCGCCAACTCAGCGACGTTACGCGCGATGAGGCCATGTGCGACCGCTTGCTTGAGGCCTTGGTTAAGATGCAGATGAATCCGACGAATAGATGATGCTCCACAGCCGCTGTCTAGCAACTGGGTATACATTTGTTGGACGCGGCGTGTCGTGAGATCCTGTACCTTGACTCGGCCCAGCATTGGATAGATATATCGCTGGATGATCTGCTCGTAGTCGTAGATCGTCTTGGCACGCAGCCGCGGGCGCGCATGCGTGTCGAGCCAGTATTCCATGACCTCTCGTACCGTTGTGGGCGAGCGATCGACGGCGGTGCCCTCGTAGAGTTCCCGAAGCCACTTGGTGCGATATTCTCGCGCCTCTTTGTACGTTGCACACGTTTTGGTGGCCTGCCGGCGCTTACCGGTCGCAGGGTCTGGCGCCAGTTCCACGACCACTTCCCAACGCTTGCTACCATCTGCACGCGTGACGGGCCTGATACCATCACGCCGTTTTGTTTTTCGGCTCTCACTTGACTTCGTCACTCTATTGCTCCTTCTGCCTACCCCGATTATCAGGACATATGATTGGTGATCGGCTTAGACAGGGCACCTGGCGGCGATCTCATTAGCGGGCTGCTCAATGTGGGAGTGTTGGTCATGGCTATGCGTCGCCACCAGGAACACACATTGTCACGCGCGCATCGATCATCGCGACATCTATCCGCAAAGCACGCCATACGTCCGCGAGGTTAGCGTTGTCGGTGTCGCGATATAGATGCAGGATGGTGAGGTCGTCAGCGGCCACGGTCTCTTGTTGCTCAGTGGTGGATACCGACAGGCGCGACACGTCGATGCAACGGGGGGCCTCGCTGACGGTGTTATCGTGTGACGACACGTCGTTTCGACTCGAAACGACTAGTACCCTTCGCTGGAAATGGTTCCGCACGTTCAGTAAGCGTTTCGAGGAGTCATCACGCACGTTGTAGCGTGCCGAACATGCGGAGAAACTTCCAGCTAGCGGTACTAGCACCTCCGGATCGTTCGTCGACGATGGCGTCCGAGGACGCGCAAGAGCGGTGACAGCGCTCGTTTTCGTAGAAGTCGAGGTATCACCTCGTTCTCCCTTCCCCCCTTTGCTCGTCTTGATTAGGGCCCTCGTTTGACGATGAGTTTGCTCGCTCGCGAGGACGCCCGCGAGGATGTCGTCAGCCTCATGCGCGCGGTGGCTCGCCAGGATTTCGTACGCATGATCGAGGCTGATACGGCCCTCACAGACGGCAGTGCGCGCGGCGGAATGCCGTGCAACACAGATACACTTGCAGACTTCGGTCTTACTCACATGCAGGCGGTCAGCGACGGCCGCTTGCGTACCGAGAATATCGGCGAGAGTGATGTAAGCGTCCATCTTGTCACCGATTGCGATGTGCCGATGGTGTAGGTCGTCTGCAAGCGCCAGGATCAGCGCGTCGACATCGGTCACGTCGATGATGCGCACCTCGATGTTGCTCTGTCCAAGCCTGCGACCAGCGGCGATGCGACGGCTGCCGACGATGATTTCGTAGTGCCCGGCATGATCCATCATCGGGCGGACGACGGGAGCTTGCAGCATGCCATGATCGGCGACGCTGTCTGTTAATCTATGCAGGAGATGGATGTCCAAGTGGCGACGCGGGTGGTGGGGGCTGTCATGGAGCTTATCCATTCGTACGACGCGGTAGTTCGCGGGCACATATCCCTGGGCCATGACCGCCTCCCGCGCTGTAGTCACCCTCTCGCGGACGTGAGAATCCTGCTCCTGCGGATACTGCTCAGAGTTAAACAGAGGTATCTGGTCTGACTCACGATGTCTTGTTACCGACATGCTGGCCTCCTCGCTATTCTAGTGCTGGTTCGGCGGTTCCCATGTAGTGTGCCTCTGAGGTCACACAATGTGCCGCAATGAACGCGTCCAGTGCGCTGCGCCGTACCTGGACCCGTCTATCGATGCGGACCACCTCAAGGCGACCCGTATGTACAAGCCGCCATGTGTACGCGACGCTGAGATTAAGTAAGTGGGCCGCTTGTGGGACCGATACGAGCAAGGATAGTTCGCGCGCCTCCCCTGCCTCTCCATTTGGCCGATGTGTGTCTGGCTGCGGTGATTTCATCGCAATAACCCCACGGTTCGCTTCTATCGACTATCAAATAATACACTATCGCATTACAATCGCAGTGTCGTGCATAAGGCGATGCGCCAACAATAGCTATTTTGGGGGGGTGTTGGGCGACGATGGTCCTAGGGTATACTCGTTCCATGATGGATAACACGATGTCAGCCAACCAAGATCGGCTGACCCTTGCGCAAGTGGCGCAGCGGGTCGGTCTCTCGGCGGGGTATCTCCGTGCGGCGGCAGTCCGCGGTGAACTGAGCGCACAGAAGGACGGGCGCAACTGGACGACGACGCTCGCGGCTGTGCGGGACTTCCGTGCACGTGAACCCCAAACATCCCGCGGACAGGGCCAGCGACGGCGATGGGGCATCGAGAAGGCCTATTACGTTGTGCGTGAACAACTCGCGGTGCCTGAGGAAGATCGTGCATTCTCCATCCCTGGGGATATGTTGGTGCCATTGAGTATGAGATTTTTCCGGCAATGGATGCGCGATCGACAGGAAATGGACGGTACTGTTCCCGCGCTCACCTCCGACGGCGATCACTCCAATTACATCCAGATACGACTTGGACAACTCAAGGTCTTGAAAGCGAATCAATTTTTTCTCAAAATGCGTACCCTGGCTGCGGAAATGGTGGCATCGCGCCAGCAGGGCCTAGAATTGGTCATCGGGGGTGGCAACGCGCGCCAAATGGTCATGACGCGTTATCGGTACGAGCAATACTTGGCTGTCTTGCAGAAGCATGGCCACGAGAATGACTCCCATCACGGTGTTAAAGGGGCCCGAGATGCCCACGATCTCTTGGAGGAGGCGCGTCGCCTTTCCACCATTTACACGATTGAGCCGCGCGAAGGGGATAGTCATAAGCACCCCATCGAACTGGTCATCGTACCGTCCGCACTCTATGATCAGCTAACTCGTCACCTAGCATGGGAAATTGAAACGTGGTTTAGACAGCAAATCGAAGGTCTGGATGGATAGTTAATGGTATTGTAGAAATTTGTACTGGTAGTAAACTCTGGGTGCGGCGCGCTCTTGCCTGCGGTATGTATTTGGCGTCCAACATAGCGATAGCGATGTATGGTTTCGTGAGCGCTATGTGGGAGATAATATCGATGACGGGTTATTCTAGACCAGTGGATGGGTGGCATGCGACAGACATCACTATGGGTAGGCATGATGCCCATACATCCGACATGATGCACAAACGTGGAGCCGACGCCTGGGACATGGTCAATGACGTTCGGTAGTGTCATCCGCGAGGCGCGGCGCCGCGCTAGCTTGACCCAGAAGGATCTCGCTTCACTCATAAAGAAGGAAAATGGAATGCCCATCTCTCCTCCCTACTTGAACGACTTGGAGCATGATCGCCGCAATCCGCCCTCCGAATACCTGCTCACACAATTTGCCCAATTTCTTGGCCTTTCCCCCGACTATCTTTGCTACGTTGCGGGATACCTTCCCAGCGACCTCCGCGACTTCTCTCAGCCGCCCGAACGCGTCGAGGCGGCGTTCCGCGCTTTTCGAGAGGCGTTGAGAGCACCGAACAACTCATGAGCTGATCGATTCTCCGGTCCGTTCACTACTCTAGCGGTAGCGCCACCGCATCAATGTCGGCACCACGTAAGAGGGCGACGAATTCATCGCCGCCGAGTCGCGCCACCGTATCGACCGCACGCACCACCTGGCGCAACCGGTCAGTGACCGTGCAAAGGAGCGCATCACTGCTATGGTGTCCCTGGGTGTCTATTAAAGTGTTTGAAGCAATCGAGATCGAGGAGAAGGAGCGCCATGGGTGTATGCCCGCGCTTGGCGGCGAAGATCGTGTGATCTAAGCGGTCGTCGGGCAGTGCGGGATTTGGTAGGCCAGTGAGGGCATCATGGAGCGCGCGATGTGACCAGTGCCGACGCTCCGCGACGAGCGTACGTCGGAGTGCATCTATCCGGCACTTGGCGTACAGAGCGGCGGCGCACACTATGACGAAGATGGCGCGGGCCGGTGCAAGCGCCCCCACCCCTCGTAAGACGTGGACGCACCGGTTGAGGGTATCATTGCTCATTATCTTCTCCTCCCTCCTCCAATTATACCATAATTAGCTAATTTGAGTATAACAGGTGGGGTATAGAAGGTGTTGGTGGAGTGAGTGACACACCTCAGAGATCGGGCGAGGCGGCGGGTTACTCGTCAGCAGGCTGCTGGGGCTTCAGGATGGGCGTGCGCGCCTTTTCTTTGCCTTCCGCTCCTTTGCTCCCTTCCCTAAAACGCCACGCGGCTGGTCGCGTCTGATATCATGGCGCGCCTCCTGTGTCACGCGCTGCGGCCGACCTCCCCGCTCTGCCCGTTTCTCGCCGATAAGCTTCACGATGTGCGCGCGCAGCCGCTCCACCTCGGCACGAAGCGCCTCACTCTGGTTGCACAGGTCTCGATTTGCCGCCTGTAGGCGCTCATTCTCAGCGCTAAGTTGCGCGAGATCGTCGCGCTGCAGAGCCACCTCCTGTGCGCGTTCCTGCACCGCGCGCCATGCGGTCGCCACGTCCTCATCCCGATCACGCAGGCGCTTGTCGGCGTCAGCGCGTTCCTGCCGCTCCTTCTGTAGCACATCGTGGATGATAGCGTTGTCCGCTTCCAACGCCGATAAGCGCTGCGCCTGTGCTGCCAATGTCGCGGCATGCTCCCTGTCCCTGGCGGCCAATATGTTCGCGACAAAATCGGTGGAGATGTGGGTAGCGTCATCCTTATACGTCACTTCCTCCACTAACAGGCGCGAACGCCTGAAACGGTCCTTGTCCTCCCATAGGCGCACGAACACGGGATCGTCGGCTCCCTGATGTGACATGTCCACGAGTCTCTCCTTAAGAGCTAGCGCAAATAGTGGCGCAGGACCACGTCCACGCGGTTATGGCCGAGCTGGCGGCTGACGTAGGCGGCGGCCTCTCGATCGTAACTCCCGGGCCGCAGGCGCCCCTCAGCGGGCGGCAAATACTGGTGGTCGCTGTCGGCGTGCGCGAGGTAGCAGCGCTGGGCGAATTCGCGACGCAGCGCTTGGATGCGCAAGGCGGCGGGGATGCGGGCGAACACACGCTCTTTGCCCTCTCGACCACCGACGAGGACCGCGAGCGGGGTATGGTCGCCCTCGGGCGTCACCAAGCGCTCACGGCCGCCCTTGCCGTTAGTTACATGGACCGAAACGGCGACATCGCCCGGCGCGTCCCTGCGCACCTCAACGTCATGGACACGCAATGCGGCGACCTCACGGCGGCGGAGGCCCGTCGCACGCAGGAAATCGACGAGGGGGCGGTAGTTGTCGAGGTTGACGTGGCGGCGGCTGTAGGCCGTGCTCTCGCCGCGATTGTTCGCGATGTTTCCGCGTCGGCGTCGGCCGATGCTCACATTAGCGCCGAGCGTTCTGGCGTCTGGATGGGCAACGGTATAGAACAGGCGGAGGGCGGCGCGGATCTGTTGCAGCGAGTAAGGCGAATACGGTGATCCATCCTCCTTACCATTGCGCTGCTTATGCTCGAGATAGGCGTGCACCAATTCGTCCGCACGGGTGTCGAGGTCGTCGAGGTCGCGGACATCGTATGTTGAGCGCGCCCACTCGACGTAGTCGCGCGCGACGCGCCAGTAGGCGCCTTGAGTGTTGAGTGAATGGATGCGCCCCGTACTCTGGGTCCAGGGGCGACGTCCCGTTGCCGCTTCAGCGTCGTCGCGTAACGCGCGTTTTAGATCATGGCGACTCTCGCCATAGGCGCACAGCGAGGTGAGGCGCGCGGAGGCTTGCTTGATGATGCTGGCTCGTTTAGTCATGGTGGTGCCTTTAGATAGTAGACGCACGCATAGCGCATAGATAGTAAGCTCACGTTGGTAAAACGATCCTCGCGGATCTTCCGAGCCTGCGCTTATGCGCCCCTCGTATGCCTGGATCGCGGCCCTCTATCTTTGGCATACTACGCGCGTCGCGATTGTTACGCAGCGCCTACCGGCGCCGTCAGTATCATCGACGCATTGGCAGGATATGGACGCATGCGCCTACTGGCACGTCTATATCCCTCCGTGGATCTCTGGCAAACGGTCGGTTGTGACGCCTACTGGCGACCGATCGTTCTCGATATACTGTTTATTCCAACGCCGCAGCGCTCAGAATAATCGTATACGCGTACCCGCAGACTTATATCGTAACTACCGCTACGCACGCTTCTTGGTAACCGGGGGCGTGGGCTCCGGGCCCGCATGATTGGTTAGCGGCGGGCGAGGCTAAAGTCGCGTGTCGTGCGACCAGATCGGTCATGTGACACTCCCACCGTACCACGGGATCTGGCGCGAGAACAGACCACAAAGTCCTGGGGGCCGGGGACCTGATAGTACCATTGCCGGTATTTGCTGCCATCACTCGTGAGAGGACCGCCATGGATTCCTCGGTTGGCACACGGAGCAACTATCGATGGGCTGTGGGGAAATCGTGCCGCAATCCACGAGGGCGACGTGACGACGGCGATACGGGGAGGCGCCTGGGGACAATGCGACTGTCTTCATTCTCCATGCGCTCGGACATGTACCTCTGAGGTCACACTGCTCGTCTGCCACAAAGGATGAAGAGGAACGGTGGCGTTGTGACGGTAGCCCATCGCGTTGTTTGGGTCGGCAAAAATGTACACGTCAGGGGCGAAATGTACACGTCGCCACGGTATCCGAGTGAACGCCAGAGTTGTTAAAAGTGGCGTTTACGATGCGCAACGACACGCATCTGTCCCATGGACTTTGCGGAGGCGCAGGTGGGGGGCATATGTGCGGCGGCTTGCCTCGATCAAGGGCTGCCTCACCGTTAGAAACGAACGGGCCACCGTTTGTCAGGCCTGCTCACCGACGACTCGACGATCAAGGCCGCCGACGTGGAGATCGTCCTGGCCCAAAGGCACCACATGGATGCGCGGCATGATGACCAAGACGGCCCCGACGAACCGTGCTCCCAACGGCAGGGAAACGGAACGCCATCCGTCCCCATAGGTCACTATTGCTGATGGCCCGATACCGCGTAGCAAGCGTGTGGTATTCATGTCATGGCTTCCATACCAGTGGTGAAATGTACACGTCGGGGGCGAAATGTACACGTCGACGACACAAACGGGCTACACCTGATGGGCGTGTAGCTGGAGGAATCTCTGGAGATGGTCGGCCCGTGCGACCTCGTCCATCCCCGGTAGATAAACCACGTCGTCGCGGCCACAGTAGTACATCCGATCCCAGACGGCTATCTGCTGCGTCCACTCGGTCATCGCTCGCTGCTGCGCGGCCCACTTCAGCTTGTCCTGTCTGTACTCGCTCCATACGCCGTACACGCCTGCCAGGAAGAGGAGGTCGCCGATGATATGCCATCCGAAGGAGTAGGCGATCAAGCCAAACACGAGCGCACCCCCGACGACCTTCGCCGCTTCGATCACCCAGTGTTTGTCATACGACGGGCGAGATGGCGGTGCGAGGCGCCGACTCAGCAGCGTCTGCGACCCGCCACTGAGCATTGCGTGGCCACCCATCGTAATCGGGCCGCCGTGCTCGCCCATCATATAGCCCTCGTGCGCGGTCGTCCCGGCGTAGCCGCCGACCGTGGTGCCGGCGCGCACAACGGCGCTCAGTTTGTGGGCTTGATCGACGTGGCCGCAGCGCGGGCAGGCAAGGTCATCCGACTCCATAGCACTTCCATCACTTTCTCCCCCGCCGTTCATAGGGCAAGGTGAACTGGTCTATTCGTCCCCGGTATGCCTGGGCGAAACGTAGCGATCATCATGCGTCGCAAAGGCCGGCGCATGCGTCATGGCCTGCGAGAATGCGTGCGTTGCCATCACCGTCGTCGGCGTTCAAGAGAACCCCGTACGTGCCTGTGTCACCCTGATAAACATGTGCGCTCCATCTCGCGCAGGCGGGACTCGCCAAAGTGTCCAACACACACGCACAGCGAGGCGCGACAGGTGACAGGCGGGTGTCGCCCGGCCGTCGGCGCGCGATGTGCTCAGGAGAGGCAGTCCAAGTTGTTGGGGAAACCGCGTGCGAATGGACGTAATGGACGTAGTAGTAGCACAGGCCGTGGGCATGTGCGCGGTCGCGCACCACGACCTCCCACTGGCTGTCCTCGTCGCGCCAGGCGTCGCGTAAATCGAACCGGCCATCCACCTGGTCGAGATGATCCCAGAGCGTGAACAGCTCCCCGTACGTCGCCGCCTCACGCCCCTGCGGTAACAGTGTTGATGGCGGTGTTGCCAGGACCGCTTGAGTGTGGATGTCGACGACGATGCGTTCAGGCATGGTGGTGAGCGTCACGATGCACGGCGTCGTCCGCACGCGTCGCTCGGACGCTTTGAAGATCGCCATGACGTAGGAGAGCGTCCGCTCCTTGTCGTGCATCGCGCGCGCCCACACAGTATCGCCAAGCCGCTGATAGGCGTCGAGCAGTGCCGAGGCCTCGTGGATGTGCGCGCACAGCAGCGCCACGCACGCTAATTCGCCCACGGTGGCGATACGATCGATATCGTTTTGGTCGTGTATCTCGCAGGTAGCGGACGCGGGCGGGATGTCCAGGAATTGTCCCAGGATGGTGCCGACCGCTAGGCCGTACTCCTCCCAGGCGGTCATGAGCGGCAGCAGCCTTGGCCTGTCCCCGACAGCGTCCCGCAGGACAGCCGCAGCCGCCACCACCGCTGGGTCGTCGCCACACAATGCATTCGCGATTTTGTGCTTCATCGTGTGAATTATAGCAGAGCCAATCGTCCACAGTAAGGGTGTGGCAGATGTAGGAGATGTTGGCAGTCAAATCGCACGCAGTTTTGGTCGTCGAGTTCGCAGGCTGCGGCGGGCTAGAGGCTGGACGCAGGATCGGTTATCGGCTGAGACCGGGTTGCACCGGACATATATCAGCCGCTTGGAACGGGGTGAACAGAACGTGACGCTTGTGAGTGTTGGCAAACTTGGCGTCGCGTTTGACCTACCTCTAAGCGCCTTATTTGACGGCGTTGAACCGTAAGTGGCGGCGGCGGTGGTGGAATGGGCTATTGGCTATTCCGCCGTTCGCCTTGTTGGCGCGCCTTGAACAAGGCTCGTAGCATCACGAACGCGTCGCCCTAACGCCGCTTGTTGAGCACGTTATATACAGTGCCGCACCCACTCTTAGGGACGCGGGAATAGCTACGCATCCCACGGATCTTCTGGGACATAAGGGATATCGACAAACCACATGTCCAGCGGGGGCAGCCGCGCGATCCGCGCTTCCACAGTGGCCATGACGCCTCATAGGCGCAGGTCGGCGCGTCGAGCAGGTGGGCGAGACGCTGGCAGACGGCCACGATGGCGTCGTGGCAGGCCCACACGGCACGGTTGTATTGGTTGTGGGCCGGCAGGCGCGGGAAGGCGTCGCGCCAATGTGCAAGGCGTGGCGATAGAAGGCGCGCCCTCGAAATGGGCCCACTACCCGTAGAGAGCCAGCGTGATCACCTCACTCGGGGTCAGCGCCTGGCCGCGCCGACCGGGGGCAGGCGGCTATCATGCAACAGGTCATCCACCATCACGTACAATTGAGTCAGAAAGGTGTCCGGGTTGATCAGCGGGTAGCTCCTATCTTGTGGAAGGGATATGTCTACCTCTAGTCTACCGTTGGGCACCTTTTGTTATGGTCAACTAGAAACTCGCCGCAAGCGTCAAGGGTCGGCGGTTGGAGAATTGGGAGGAGGTCTGCCAGGCTGTGGCGGAGGCTACCGCCTACTGGAACAAGCATCGGCATCCTTTTGTTTGGGGACCAGCGGCGCCGCCATCGGCCGCGCCACCGGTCGGCAGCGGCTTTTTGCCGAAGGCGGCATAGATTTGCCGGATGGACCACTTAACGACTGGATACCAGGAGGTGTTCGGGCGCGCGGACGTACGTCGCCTCGTCTCCAGTTACCTAAAATATCAGGGGCCGACCGCGATACGCCAGGAGGTTGGGGCAGTTCCCTCCCCATCGTATCATCGGCTTAGTGCGGCGCGCTCCTCTCCGCCTCCCTCTGCCGCCCACTTGGACACCTCGCCACCGAATCGTGGCGGCGTGTCACCGCCTGGTCTGTTCCTCTCGCTACCTCGACCACCGCGTGTCCAGCACGAGCGGGGGCTACGTGTCGTCAAAATACGGACGCATCAGGAGATACAGGGCCAGCCAATCGCGCTTGGTGGTGGGACGCCGTCCGTGTAACGACAGCGACGACAGGAAGCTCAGCCAATCGTCCGTCAGTTCAGCGCCGAACACCGGATCGGCGCGCAGGTCGTCGAGCCCCGGCGGCAAGCTTTTGCCCCGTTGGGCGCCAGCCGGATCGGACGGGCGGGCCAGGTCAGTCGCCCACGCTGCCGATCCAGCGAGATCGGCGAGGGGCACATCGAGAGCGACCGCGATCCGCACCAACTTCTCCGCGCTGGGCTGTGTCCGGGCTCTCTCG
>JAABUR0100008451.1_pt1 | contig 11870 bp, 9 predicted proteins | sample 5560091 | NCBI WGS metagenome assembly JAABUR01 (sample SAMN10711879, study PRJNA513375) | rock metagenome | isolation source: Antarctica rocks | place: Antarctica: Victoria Land, University Valley sud
ACAGCGCCAGAAGTCCGACGAGCCGCTCGCGGGGCGAGGTGGTGTCGCGGGTCCAGCGGGCGAACAGCTCCCGTTGGGTCGCGACCTCGAGCACGACGCCGGTGAAGGCCGGTTGCGCGCCGAGGGACAGCCGCCGGGCGGGGTTGGTCAGGACGATCTTGCCGGCCTTGGCCCAGGCGAAGAACCGCCGTAGTACGTAGGTCTGCTGGTGTCGGGCGGCTGGTTTGCGGGCCAGGAAGGACTCCAGGTCCCCGGTAGTGATCTCGGCCCAGCCGGTGACCTCGCGGCGGGCGAGCAGGTGCGCGGCGAGGTCTCGCAGGATGCGCAGCCTGGCTTCGAGGGTGACGTCGCTGAGGGTGTGTCGTCCGGTGCGACGGCGGCGGTCCTGCTCGCTCATCTGAGTCTGATTGAAGGTGGTGACGGCCTCGCTCAGGGGGGCGGCGATGGCAGCGAGGTGGCCCTCGCGGCGGGCCGCCGCCCGCCGCTGCGGAGCATCGGGTGGTATCGCCAGTCCGCGGTGGGTGAAGAACGCGGTCAGGACACGGACGGTCGTCGAAGTCAGTTGCGGAGGCGTCAGACTCATCAGCTGATGCGGTGCCACGGCCGGGTCGGCGATCAGCAGTCGCCCGGTCTCGCGCAGGACAGCGACCGTCCCGCCGGGGTGGAAGCGGGCCGTGGCAAAGACAACCAGCGCGGCCCACCACTGCGGCGCGGGCTGCATCCGGGTGGCCAGCGACGCGGCGTAGCGGAAGGGGCGGTCGGGATCGGCTTGCATGCACCGGTTGCACAGGCCGTGCCCGACGTTGCGTCGCTGCTCACCACAGCGCCGGCAGGAGGTCGTCTTGGGCGCCCTGGGTGGCCTGGCGGCCCGGAGACACCCTGCGCAGCGGCCGTCCTCTCGTAGGTGTCGTGGTTGTCCGCACTGGGCGCAATCTCGTTTGAGGGCCGCGCGTTCGGTGCGGCGGTGGCAGGTGTGGCACCGGTTGCGATGCCGGAACTTCACCGGCGCAGGGCAGTCCGCGCAGGTGGGATAGCCGCTCACAGCGGCGGCATCGACCGGCCGCGGGCGGCCTCCGGTTCGTTCTTGCGCTGGGCTGGTTTCGCGGCCGCCGCTACTGGGGTGATGTCGACCTCGATCAGGTCGTTCGGCGTGCACTCCAACGCGGTGCACAGCGCCGCGAGGGTCTCCAGCTTGACCTGGCTGGGCTGCTTGCTGAACAGGGCCGAGACCGACGCCGCGGACAGGCGCAGCCCGGCGCGTTCGGCCAGGAGCCGGCGAAGCTGCGCCCCGGTCCACACCTCCCGCTGCGCCGCGGCCATCCGCAGCCGCCACCTAGTGCGCACCGGGATCTCCTTCCAGCCCGGCCAGTGTGCCGGAGACCGCCCGACGGTAGGCGTCCTCGATGAACGTGGCCGAGGGTGTCACGTACCGCATCGTCGTCCCGACGTGCCAATGCCCGAGCATCTGCTGGATCGCCACCAGGTCGACGCCACGCTCGTAGTTGCGGGTCGCGCAGGCATGACGCAACGTGTGCGGGCTGAACCGGACCAGTGCCGGCGCGCCCTTCCCGTCCTTGCCGCGGGCTTGCTGTTCCAGCTCCAGCAGGTAGGCGAGCCGGTTACGGATCGTGCCCCGGTGGATCCGCCCGCCACCCTCGTCGCAGAACAGCGCCGGGCCCTCACCCAGGCGAGGGGCGATCTCCTGCAGGTACCAGCCGAGGATCAGGTCAAGCCCATCAAGCATCGGCACCCACCGTGGCCGCGGACCGGACGTCTTCGCCCCCTTGCCGAACCGGACATGGATCTTGCCGAAGGGACCGCGACCGAAGTGCACGTCGGCGCGGTCCAGCGACGCCGTCTCCTCGGCCCGCAACCCAGCCAGGTAAAGGGTGCGGAACAGGGCATAGTCGCGTCCGGCGGCCGCGTACTTCCGGGCCCCGGCGACACGCTCCTTGAGGAAGTCGAAGAACTCCTCCATCCGCTGCGGATCCGGAGGCGCGGTCACCGACGGCGAGCTGGAGTCGACGTGCCGCGCGGCGTTGAACTCATCGACCGGGTCGATCATCCGGATCCCGAAGGCCGCCTCGATCTCGCCGGACTTCCGCGCAGCCAAGAACGCGTGAAATCCCTTGAACGTTTGGACGTAGCCGCGGCGTGTCGCAGCCGAAAGGCCTTGTCCCACAAGCCCGGCCACCACCCGGTCCACATCCTCACGGGTCACCTCCCAGGCAGGTCGGCCGCACGAGACGAGGAACCGCTCGAGCACGCCGGCGCCGTTGTCCATCGTCGTTTGAGCGAAACCCCGGGCCACCTGCGAGGCCTCGAACGACCGCAGACACGCGTCCTGGAAGGCCACCGGATCCAGCTGCGGATCAAGAATCGGTGCGGTCGCGGCGCCCCCACGAACCAGGCGGAGCCCGTCGGTGACCACGCACACCTTCTTCCTAGTTTCTGTTTGCAGGCATCACCTTACATACCAAGTTCAGACCTTGAACACCACGCCACGGCTCGAGGGCCTATTCGCGCAGGTCACACCCCAGTTGGCCCCCTCGCTACCTGTGCCAATGCCAGTTCTGTGCGCCGTGACCAGGGTCGCGTCGAGGTCCACGACCAGCGGATCGTCAGCCGTGACAGCGTGATTCGGTGCGTGCTCACCGGCGAGCTCCCACGCCCGAGCCCGGGCGACCTTCCGGGCGGCCGCGACCGCGGCGAGCACCCGGTCGGCGTCGCCGGCCAAGGCGGTGATGGTGCGTGAGACCGTGGCCTCCGAGGCGACCCGCCCGTAGATCCCCGGCTCGGACCGGATGATCGCGGCATCAGCGAGGCAGTCGCCACCCAACGCGAGCGTCACGCTCAGATCGGTGAGGACCTTTCCCGGGTCATGGACCGCGGTCGGCTTGCGCCACCGCGACAGCCCGTCCCGCAACGCCGAGCTCAACCCCGTCACCTCGGCGGCCGTGGTCAACAGCACCCCACCCGCCGAACCGACCGCCGCAACCGGCGCCGAGTCGACACGAACAGAGGGGTAGAACCCGGTAGTCTTCTTCACCTGGAAGGTGCTCCTCGAACTGGTTGAGATTCGTGCGTCGCAACACCTATCTTCCCAGTTCAGGGGCACTTTTCAGGTCACGCCACAGCCCCCACAAGCACCGATCGATGATATCTCCGGGCTAGGGGGCACGCAGTCGAGGACCTCATCAACCGGGACGACTACATCTCTGTGGTGAACGACTTCCTGGAGAGGATGGGTAAGAGCAGGCGTTTCGGTGTAACGGACGTACCGGCCGAGACACCGGTTGCCAAGGCGTTCGCCGACTGGACCAAGGCGAACAGGCTTCAGACACCCAGCAAGGTCGAGGTTGCGTACGCGTTACTTGCAAAGCCCGGTCGACGACTCAGTTTGGACGGCAAGAGGGCGCTCGCTGCGCTCCACGGCAAGTTCATGAGTGCGTTCGAGAGACAGGCGCGGAGGCCGTGACGCCGAGCTCGGGGTTCGGCCTGCAAATGTCCCGGGAACGCGGCCGAGCAGTCCGGTGTGGCGATGCGTCTATCTGGGCGGGGTGACGCGCACGCTCATTGGTCACGTTCAGGACTTCCCCCGGCGTCTGATCGTCACTCGACGACGATGACGTGGAGGTCACGCGGGCCGTGTACGCCTTCGACGCGGTCGAGCTCGATGTCGCTCGTCGCGCTGGGGCCGCTGATCCAGGTCAACGGCCGAGTCGGGTCGAGGCGCCCCACCGCCTCGGTGACGCTCTCGACCACCTGGTCGCTGGTCACCACACACACGTGCCGGTCCGGGACCAGGCTCAGCGCCCGGCGTCCCTGGCCCGGACCGTGGTCGAGCACGATGGTCCCCGTCGTCGCGATGCCCACCCGCGCGGTCGTCACGACGGCGTCCACCCGGTCGAGTGCTGCGGCGCTCAGCCCGTCGTCGACGACCAGCTCCGCCCCCGCCGGCAGAGCCAGGAGCGCCTCCGGGAAGCCCTCCGGCACAACGACGCTCGCCGAACCACCCAGCGCCTCCTGGACCGCTGCCGCCACCTCATCCCGCCCGCACCGCACCACAACAGCGCGGTAGTCGGCGACCCGCTCGACGAACAGGTCGAGCAGCGCCGCATCCGCAGGAGCCGGCGCGACCGTCACCGAAGAGTCCGCCGGCGCGACGGTCACCGAAGAGCCCCCAGCATCACGAGCCGACCCCGTCGGGTCGTATGCCGGGTGCTCACCCAGCGCCGACCGCACCCTTCCGAGGATGTCGTCGCGGGCGCTCACCGGGCTCTCCCACGTCCGGCTGTACCGCGTCCGGCCGTGCGCTGTCCGGTCGGCGCGGGTGGGTCGTTGCGCCCGCCGTCGGTCGCCTTCCACCACGCGCGGAACGACTCCCGCGGCGGAGCCGGCAGGTCCCGAGCATCGGTCCACCCCGCGCCGGGGCCCGGCAGGCGCCCCATCGCCAGCCGCCCTCCCGGCAGCGTCCGGCGCCCCAGCACCCCGACCACGCGGTTCGCGACACCCTCGGCCTTGATCGCGGCAGCCAGCCCACCCGGCCGACTAAAAACCAGCGACGTCGCCCGCATCGCCAGGTCCTGCGCGCTCGGCCGCCCGTCCCGGTGGGCGTCGACGACCTTCGCTCGCAGGTGCACGAGCACCTCCGGGATGTCGATCCGCACCGGGCACACCTCGAAGCACCGGCCGCACAGGCTGGAGGCATAGGGCAGCGAGTCGACCTGCTTGTCGTGCCCCACTCCCCGCAGCAGCGGGTTGAGGATCGCGCCGATCGGCCCGGGATAGACGGACCCATAAGCGTGCCCACCGGTGCGCTCGTAGACCGGGCAGACGTTGAGGCACGCCGAGCAGCGGATGCACCGCAGCGCCTGGCGGCCGACCTCGTCGGCGAGGACGTTGGTGCGCCCGTTGTCGAGCAGCACGACGTGCACCTCCTGTGGCCCGTCACCGGGCGTCACCCCCGACCACATCGATGTGTAGGGGTTCATCCGCTCCCCCGTGCTCGAGCGCGGCAGCAGCTGGAGGAAGACGTCGAGGTCGGCGAAGCGGGGCAGCACCTTCTCGATGCCGACGACGCTGACCAGCACCTCGGGCAGGGTCAGGCACATCCGGCCGTTGCCCTCGGACTCCACGACGACGAGGGTGCCGGTCTCCGCCACCGCGAAGTTCGCCCCGGACACGGCCACCTTGGCCCGCAGGAACTTCTCCCGCAGGTGCAGCCGCGCGGCCGCCGCCAGGTCGGCCGGCTTGTCGGTGAGCCCCTCCGGCGCCGGACGCCCCGCCGCGGCCATCTTGGAGCGGAAGATCTCACGGATCTCGCTGCGGTTGCGGTGGATCGCCGGCACGAGGATATGCGACGGCAGGTCGTCGCCCAGCTGGACGATGAGCTCTGCGAGGTCGGTCTCCCAGGCGGAGATGCCGTATGCCGCAAGCGCCTCGTTGAGCTCGATCTCCTGGGTCGCCATAGACTTGACCTTGACGACCTCGGTGGCGTCGTGGCTCAACGCGACCTGGGCGACGATCTCGCAGGCCTCCGCCGCGTCGCGGGCCCAGTGGACGACGGCTCCCCGGGCGATGAGCGACTCCTCCAGGGTGACCAGGTGCTCGTCGAGGTGGGCCAGCATCTCGTCCTTGATGGACGCGCCGGCGACCCGCAGCTCCTCCCAGTTGTCCACCTCCGCGACGACCCGCGCCCGCTTGTCGCGGATCGTCCCGGTCGCGTGGGCGAGGTTGGTCCGTAGCTGGGTGTCGGCCAGCGCCGTGCGGGCCGCCTGAGGGAAGGCCGGCATCCCGACGAAGGTGGCGCTCATCGACCCACCGCCAGCGCACGGCGACCAGCGAGGTCGTCGCCACAAGCGGCGGCCACCGCGGCCTGCGAAGCTGGACACAACGGCATACGCATCAGTCGTCCTCCGTCTGCGCGAGAACCTCGGCGAGGTGCATGACCCGCATCCCGCTGTGCTCGCGCGACAGCAGGCCGCCGATGTGCATCAGGCACGAGTTGTCGCCGGCGACGAGGACCTCGGCGCCGGTGTCACGGGCGTGCCGGGCCTTGTCGGCGCCCATGGCGACCGAGGTCTCCGCGTTCTTCAGCGCGAAGGTCCCGCCGAAGCCGCAGCACTCCTCCGCGGCGGGCAGCTCGGTCAGCCGCAGCCCGCGGACCGCCTTGAGCAGCCGGGTCGGCCGGTCGCCGACCCCGAGCAGCCGCAGCGAGTGGCAGGTCGGGTGGTAGGTCACCCGGTGCGGGAAGTAGGCCCCGACGTCCTCGACCCCGAGGACGTCGACGAGGAACTCGGTGAGCTCGTAGGTCCGCGGACTAGTCGTGGCTACCGCCTCCATCAGCGCAGCGTCACCCGAGCGCCGGGCGACCATGCCGTGCTGATGGCGGACGGAGCCGGCGCACGACCCCGACGGGACGACGACCGCGTCGTAGCCCTCGAAGGCCGAGACGAACTGCCGCACCACGGGGACCGCCTCGTCGAGGTAGCCGGTGTTCGTCATCGGCTGGGCGCAGCAGGTCTGGCCCGAGGGGAACTCGACGTCGACCCCGAGCCGGCGCAGCAGCCGCACGACGGCCTTCCCCGTGTCGGGAAACATCGTGTCGTTGATGCAGGTCAGCATGAGCGCGACCTTCACGGGCGCCGCCTTCCTCTCGCCTGGGCCGATACCCTACGGGACCATCCAGCCCAGCACGGGGGTGGACTGGAGAAAGACGATGACGCACATGAAGGTGAGGAAGACCAGGGACCAGGAGAGGACCTTGCGGAAGATGTCGCCCTCCTTGCCCGACATGCCCACCGCGGCAGCGGCGATCGCGAGGTTCTGCGGCGAGACCATCTTGCCCAGGACGCCTCCGGACGAGTTCGCCGCGGCCATGAGCAGCGGGGAGAGCCCTGTCTGTTTGGCTGCCTGCACCTGAAGGGCACCGAAGAGCGAGTTCGACGACGTGTCCGAGCCAGTGACGGCCACGCCGAGCCACCCGAGAATCGGTGAGATGATGGCGAAGAGCCCTCCGGAACCGGCGAGCCACGTGCCGAGGGTCGCCGTCTGTCCGGAGGCGTTCATGACGTAGGCCAGCCCGAGGACCGCCATGACCGTGAGGATCGCGGCCGCGAGCTGCCGATACGTTGCGCCGTATGCCCTGAGGGCCTTGGCCGGCGAGATGCCGATGACGGGAATCGTGATCAGCCCCGCGATGATCATCAGGGTGCCCGCCGCGGACAGCACGTTGAGCTTGAAGGTGGGGATCGTCGACGGCTTGCCCGCCGCTGTCTCGAGGTGCAGCCCCGGCCAGGTGAAGGACGGGTTGGCTGACTTGGCGTTGAAGACGTCCTTGATCCCCGGCAGCTGGGCCAGGACGAAGAGGGCCACGATGATCAGATAGGGCGCGTAGGCCTTGACGACGTCGGCGCGGGTGTCGTGGGCGGACGCGTCGCGCGCCGCGAGCTCGTCGAGCGTGCCGACGCCCTGGCCGATCGGGTGGTCGCTGCCGCCTGTGGGGGAGCCGGCTTGGTGCCCCGCGCGAGCCGCTGCGCCGGCGCGCGCGGCGTCCGGGCGCGCCCCGGCCCTCCCTGTGGCGACCTCGGTCCCCTCCGCCTCCACGTAGGTCCCCTTGGGCTTCCACACCCGCAGGAGCATGACGACGGAGAGGGCCCCGACGAGCGACGCGACGATGTCGGTCAGCTGTGTGGAGATGAAGTTGGACGTGACGTACTGCGCGATCGCAAAGGCGAAGCCGCACGTCAGCGTCGCCGGCAACGTCTCGCGGACGCCCTTGCCCTTGTCGATGATGTAGACCAGCGCCATCGGGACGAAGATGCCGAGCAGCGGCGTCTGGCGTCCCACCATCTGCGAGAGCGCGTGTTCGGACTGCCCACTGACCGTCGCCAAGGTCGTGATCGGCACGGCCAGAGCGCCGAAGGCGACCGGCGCGGTGTTCGCGACGAGGGCGACGACCGCGGCCTTGAGGGGCCGGAAACCGAGAGCGATGAGCATGACGCTCGTGATCGCCACAGGGGTCCCGAAGCCGGCGAGGGCCTCGAGCAACGCGCCGAAGCAGAAGGCCACGATGACGGCCTGGATCCGTTGGTCGTCGCTGACCTTGGCGAAGGACCGCCGCAGGACGTCGAAGTGCCCGGTGACGACCGTCATGTTGTAGACCCAGATCGCGTTGATGACGATCCACAGGATCGGGAAGAACCCGAAGGCCGCTCCCTCGGCGCCGGCCATCAAGGCCTGGGTCGTCGGCATGGAGTAGGCGATGACCGCGACGAGGACCGACACGACGAGCGAGACGAGCGCGGCCTTCCAGGCGGTCACCCGCAGCACCCCGAGGAGGACGAAGAGGGTCAGCAGCGGCAGCATGGCCACCAGGGCGGTCAGGAAGAGCGAACCGGCCACGGCGTCGAGAACTGGTCTGTACACAGCATCACCTCAGGGATCGACGGGAACGGGACCTGCGCGAGACTGCGTCGCCCGCGAGGCCCCGAGGGGAGGGCACGCCGAGGCTGGCCGGCGGCAGGCCCCGGATCGAGGCGTCCAGCACCTCGACGGTGTGGGCGAGCGCGACGTGTCCCCCGGCGCGCTCGATCGACGAGGCGACCTGCATGAGGCAGCCGGGGTTGGCGGTGACGAGCAGCTGCGCACCGGTCGCCAGGACGTTCTTCGCCTTGCGGTCACCGAGCTCGCGGGCCGGCTCGGGGTTGAGGATGTTGTAGACCCCGGCGGAGCCGCAGCAGATGTCGGCCTCCGCGATCTCCTTGAGCTCCAGGCCTGGTATGCCGTGCAGCAGCTGACGCGGCTGCGCCCGGATCCCCTGGGCATGGCCGAGGTGGCAGGCGTCGTGGTAAGCGATCGTCACGTCGAGAGGGTGCCTCGTCGCGACCGGGCCAACCTCGGCGAGGATCTCCGCCACGTCACGGACCTTCGCGCTCATGGCGTCGGCGCGAGCGGCCCAGTCCGGGTCGTCGGAGAGGAGGTGGACGTAGTCCTTCATCGCCGAGCCGCACCCGGCGGAGTTGACGACGACGTGCTCCACATCAGCGCCCTCGAACTGCTCGATGAAGGCCCGCGCGAACCGCTGGGCCTCCTCCTCGCGGCCGTTGTGCGACGACAGTGCGCCGCAGCAGCCCTGGCTCGGCGGGGCAATGACGTCGAACCCCTCCGCACTGAGGACCCGCACCGTCGCGGCGTTGACGCCCGGGAAGAACTCCCGCTGGACGCAGCCGAGGAGCAGCCCGACGGTCCCGCGGCGGGTGCCCTGGGCCGAGGTGCGTTCCGGGATCCGCTCCGGCTTCTCCAGAGACGGGGCGAGCGACTCCATCGCCGCGAGAGTCGGCGAAATCCGTTGCAGGGCAGCCGACTTGCGGAGGCGTCCTGAGATGCCGGTGCGCTGGTAGAGGCGGAGCGGGCCGCGCATCAACCGCAACCGCCTGGGATAGGGAAAGAGGGCGAAGATCGCCTCGCGCAGAGCCCGGTCCGCCGGGGAACGCCGGTGCCGGCGCTCGACCTGGGCCCGTGTCACCTCGATGAGCCGGTCGTACTGGACGCCCGACGGGCAGGCCGTGACACACGACATGCACCCGAGGCACGCGTCGATGTGCTGGACCATCGAGTCGCTCATCGGCTCCCCGCCGAGACCCTCGTTCATGAGGTAGATCCGGCCTCGAGGCGAGTCCATCTCCTCCCCCCACAGCACGTAGGTGGGGCACGCCGGCAGGCAGAACCCGCAGTGCACGCAGTCCGCCACCAGCTCGGCGGAGGGCGGGCGGTGGTCGTCGAACGCGCCCGGACCGTCGGGTAGGGGTCCCAGGTTAAGGGGTGCGTCGGTGCCGAGCGTCCCCGTAGGGCTCGAGACGAGGTCCCGCTCGACCCGGCCACCCCCGCGCTCCACCGCGCTCTCCGCCCCGCTCGCAAACCCGGCGGGAGTGACGGGCGTGGTGTGTTGGTGCTCTGGATGGGGCATGCTTCAGATCCCTCCCACGAACCGGCCCGGCGACAGCGTGCGCCCGGGGTCGAGCTGCTGTTTGACGCTGCGCATCAGATCCAGGCCCTTGACCGGACCCCAGACGTCGAGCATCCGCTTGGCGTCCGGGTCCGCCTCGAGGAGGACTACGGTTCCTCCGAACCGGGGTGCGGCAGCCCGCAGCTCGTCGACGACCGTGGCGATCGCGGCGGGATCAGGTATGCCGCGGAGCCGGGCGAGGACGGTGCCGACGGCCACGCTGCCCCTCACGTCGATCGACACGGAGGACCGCTCGGCCGCCGCATCGACCGAGTCGAGCAACGCTGTGAGAGGGGCTATCTCGTGGGTGAGCTTGAGCAGGGCCTCTCCCTGCTGTCCCGGCTCGGCCCCCCACCAGGGCGGCGCAGCGTCGGCGGACCGCGCGCCGTCACCGAGCAGGCTCAGGGCAGCAGCGGTCCGTGCCGCGACCCCTGGGGCGATCCCGTCGAGCCGGACGGCGAGGGTGGCCCCGCCGCCGGCCGGGCGGTCGAGCTCGCATGCGGTCGCGACGAGGTGGGAGTGGATGACGCCCTGGACGAGCGCCTGGGCGTGGCGTGCGGATGCCACGGGCACCGTGACCCATCCGTGAGCCTCCGCGAGCGGGTGCAGCCGGAACGCGACCTCGGTCAGGACGCCGAGCGTCCCGAAGGAGCCGGTGAGCAGCTTGCCGAGGTCGTAACCCGCGACGTTCTTGACGACCTTGCCACCGGACCTCGCGACGACACCGTCCGCGCGCACCATGGTCGTACCGATGACCAGGTCGCGGACCGGGCCGTGGAGCAGCCTCGTCGGCCCGGTCGACGCCGTGGCGACGAGCCCGCCGACCGTGCCGGGCCGGCTCGGCTCGACCGCGAGCCACTGGCCCGATCCGGCGAGGTCGCGCTGGAGGTCGTCCACCAGGCGGCCGGCGCCGACGACGGTGATGAGGTCACCGGCCGCGTGCTCGACCAGCCTGTCCAGGGCACTGAGGTCGAGGATGACGTCGAGCCGCTCCGGGACCGTCCCCCAGGTGAGCTTGCTGCCGGACCCGCGTGGCACGACGGCGAGCCCGGCCGCGTGAGCGGTCCGCATCACTGCGGCAACCTGCGCGGTGTCCGCCGGACTGACGACCCAGCGACACGGCATACCGTCGACGTGGTCGTCGGCCCCACCCTCGCGGACGGCTCCAGCGGCCGCCTCGGCCAGGCGCGGCAGGAGATCGGTGCCGGTCGTGGTCATCAGAAGAGCTCCGCCCTGCCGGACTCCACGAGCGGATGGGCGCCGCGGTTTCGGCCCGGGACCTCGCCACACAAGCGGGGAGTGGGAAAGATCTTGCCGGGGTTGGAGATCGCGTCGGGATCGAATGCGCACCGCACGAGCTGCATGGTGTCGAGGTCGTCATCGGTGAACATGCGCGGCATGTACTTCGCCTTGTCGGCGCCGACTCCGTGCTCGCCGGTGATCGAGCCGCCGAACTCGATGCAGAGGTCGATGATCGCGCCGGAGACCTCCTCGGCCTTCGCGGCCTGGCCCGGCACGGCGTCGTCGAAGAGGACCAGCGGGTGGAGGTTGCCGTCGCCGGCGTGGAACACGTTGGCGACCCGCACCCCGCTGTCGGCCGAGAGCGCGGTGATCCGGCGCAGCACCTCCGGGAGAGCCGTCCGCGGGATGACGCCGTCCTGGACGATGTAGTCGGGGCTGATCCGGCCGACCGCGGCAAAGGCCGACTTGCGGCCCTTCCAGAAGAGGGCGCGCTCGGCGTCGTCCTGGGCGATCCGGATCTCGAACGCCTTTGCGGCAGTGCAGTGCTCGCTGATCTCGCCGAACTGGTGCGCCACCTCGGCCGCCGCCCCGTCGAGCTCGACGACGAGGACGGCGCCGG
>JAABUR0100008452.1_pt1 | contig 11870 bp, 14 predicted proteins | sample 5560091 | NCBI WGS metagenome assembly JAABUR01 (sample SAMN10711879, study PRJNA513375) | rock metagenome | isolation source: Antarctica rocks | place: Antarctica: Victoria Land, University Valley sud
ATAACCTGTTGGCTTTTCGTATCAAAGACGACAAGCTGACCCGCATCCATATGGGAGATATACAGCTGTCCGGTCACCGGATCAAAACTCTGGTAGTCAAAGCGGGAGGTGTCGCCAGGTAAGGGAATATCGGCCAGGTGCTGCAGCCTAGCGGAGCCTGCGGGAACAGGCGTGGTCACATGCATGCCTGGAGTCGCGGAGATGGCTGGTGAGGCCGTCGCCGCAGCGACGCCACAGGCAGGAACCGTGGGTTGTCCAAGCACGCGGGCTGCCTGCGGCGATTCCCGGAGCGGGGACATGATCAAACCAGCGAGCGCACATACCGGGATCAGTACGGATAGCAGGCGTTTGTGCATGGCTGCCTCTCCTCTCGCTGTCCCCGTCTGCGCTGCCGCAGGCCGAGACGACCGGAATCACTGCGGAATGCTCCTTAGCTCGTGATGATCTGACGACCACCGGGTTCTACACCACAGCCCGGAACGAGCGGTCAGCCGAAGCTCGTCATTCACCATTTATCATCCCAGAGCAGGATGAAGCAGACATGAAGTCGTCTGTACCGATACGTCATCAGGCATGACCGTGATCTGGAAGCGGGAGGTGAAGTCCCATGATGATGCGGTCCACGAAGCGCCGGAGGGCCGCCATGACGTCCGCGAGCCGGATGGTCAGCAGCCAGGCGACGACCATCCCGATCAGTGCGCCGACAATGACGTCAGCGGGATAATGATCGCCGCAGTAGACCCGGGCATACGCCAGAACCAGTGCGAGCACCAGCGCAAGGATGCCAAGGCGGCGGTGCACGAGAAACAGCACGACGGCAATCGCAAACGCCGGCGATGCATGGTCGCTGGGGAAGGAGGGGTCTGGGCTATGGGACAACAGCGTATGGACCGAGGCGGGATGAGCCACGAATGGGCGATCACGTTGCCAGAGACGGGTAATGACCTGGTTGACGAGCAGCGCCAGCCCAGCCGCGATTCCCGCGGTAAGGGCGCCCTGGCGATCACGCGGCAAGCCACACACCCATCCGACAAGAAACCAGACGACGATCAGCAGGATGAAGGCTTGTTCCGGCCAGGTTGCGGCACGGCGCATGACGGCATCAAGGATGTCGTGGTGCCCAGCAGGGCCATTGATCCACTGCTCGAGTCGATAATCCATACATTCTCCAGGTCCTGATGATACCTGAGCAATGAGAGCACGGATCGCTCAGTCCCGGCTCATACTAACTCGGACCGTCCCAACGATCACCAACCACAACCTTCCCACCACTTCATCCCCCTGCCAGCAACCGCCGTAGACGTTCCCAAGCACTCACGCCGCTCTCTGTAGCGCGTGGCGCATCCGCCGGGCGCTGCGGGCCGTGTGTAACCTCGAGCGGCGCTGTACGCGCTTGTGGCGACACCTGGGCGGGTAACGCGAGATCCTGCGATTGCTTGAGCAGGTGACGCAGTTCACGTGATGCCTCACCCTCACGCTGGGCGGCCTCTTTCCAGTCGTCACGTTCCCGCTCGAGCTTTTCCCGCTGGGATCCGATCTCATCTATCAAGCGCTCGAGACCTTCGATCCGGGCGCGGGCATCGGCAAGCTCGTACGCCTCTGCCGTGGGCATGCCGGGGGCAGCGGTCGCGACGGCCGTAGGCGTATCCTGGGCATCCTCTGGCAGCTGCACAATCCAGCGATACCCCTGCTTGCCCTGTGGCTCTTGCCGGCCCTCGAGCTCACCCGCCTTGAGCCGTCGCCGGATCGTATCGCTCGAGACGCCCAGGCGCTCCGCAGCGTCCCTGATGGTCAGTTCCATATGCAGCCTGGCCCCCTCTGTATGCGCTCGCCATGCGACTGCCTAGGATACGCCGGGATGCATACAGTGGACAGCGACTAACTCTAACTGTTATTAGCATGGTATGATGGTGGGGACGTCCGGACAGCGACACCGGCAGAGGGGACATCCGGCATATGAGCGAGACGCAGATCATCACCAACGGCACCGCGCTCACGGCCGGCGTGACGCCCTGGGAGCACGTCGCCTACCGCTGGAAGCAGACCCTCGAGCGCAAGAGCGATCGCACCCGCACCGAATACCAGCGGTACATGCGGCATTTCCTCGAGAGCATCGGCAACGATCCGGCCGCCGCGACCCCCGGGAACGTGCACGACTTCGCCTACCGGATCGGAGAGAGCGGCCGGGAGCCCAGCCCCTCGACCATCACCGTTCGCCTGGCAGCCGTGCGGAGCTTCTACGACATCGCCCGCCGCTCGCATCTGGTGCCAGAGAACCCCACAGACGACGTGGACCGCCCGCGAGCGCGTGAGGCCACGCCCAAGGGCCTCGAGGCTCCGCAGATCATGGCCTTGCTCACGGTAACGCCTCCGACGCCGGCCGGGGCACGTGACCGGGCCGCGATCGTCACGTTCGTGCTGACCGGCCTCCGACGCCGGGAATTGCTGGGCATGCGACGCCGCGACCTCGAGGAAAAGGCCGGGCGCGTCTACTACGGCACCGTGACAAAGGGCGGGCACCAACGCCGGCGCGAACTCCCAGCCCCGGCGTACCACGCGATCCGTGAGGCGCTCGAGGCACTGGGAACCCCATTCGAGACATTGGATCCGGATGCCCCGCTCTTCCCTGGGCGCAATGGCGAGCCGCTGCGGGAAATCAGCTTCTATGACAATCTCCGGCGCTATGCGACAAAGGCCGGGCTCGAGGGCGTCACCCCGCACGTCCTGCGGCACAGCGCGGCAAAGCTCCGGCGCGACAGCGGGGCAAGCATCGAAGACGTGAGCGCGTTGCTGGGACATCGTAGCTTGCACACCACGTCACGCTACCTTGCCCGGCTCGAGGGCGAACAGGATAACGGATGGTACGGCACGGCCGCGGCGCTGGGCCTCGACATGACCGGGGGAAAGGAACGCCATGCCGATACGAGTAAATGACCTGAAAGACGCCCTCGAGAAACTGAATGAGCCACAAGCAGCCCTCGAGAAAATGGACCAACTCAATGGCAAGTGGCTGGGGGAACGCCTGGGTAGCGTCGCAAATGACGTCACCGCGCGTTCCAATCTTATCAATCAGGGCATCTTGAACATTGCGAACAGTGTTGCAGAGCAACAGGCGCAACTCAAAACAGCCATGGCGTCCAGAGACGTTCCTGCGTTGACCCTCTCAACCATAGCGTTCAAAGCGGCCATGGCGTCCATCGCGGATAGCGGTCTGGGCAAGATGTTCGAGGATCTCGAACGCCGGAAACGAGAGGCACTCGCATACTACCGGCCTCTCGCCTATGCCCTTATCAAGAGCGAACACCTCGAGCATGCCATTGCCCGGATTGACTGGGAAGCGTTCATGGCCGCCCAGCGGCCCAGCCTGACCGAACAGGAAGAGGCGGCCGGCGATCCTAGCTGGGCGGCGGTGGTTGCAGAACGATCCCAGCTCGCGGCTGCGCTCGATAGCCGCCTCAAGGAAAGGGCAATTCAGGAACAGGCCGCAACTGAACTGCTGGCCTATGCCTGGGGCTCACGGGGTGGCATGTGGGAAGACGCCGCGATCTCCGACATGCTGGAAGAATTCCTGCCAGACGCGGAATCCTGGGCGGCCCTCTCGCGACAGGTGCTCGAGCCTGAGTACCTGCACAAGATTCTTGACGCTCCAGGACGCATGCCCATCATGGCCCCGGCGTTTCGTGATAACTGGGGAGACCTTCCCAGTATTGCACTCGTGCGGGGCGCTCTACGGCACTTCATGAGTCCATGGGAAGGTGATCGCAGGTATTGGCCTGAGGCCCGTTTCGACTGGGCAGGCACATCACCGGGGCATGTTGTCTTTACCCTGCACGAATCTCCCTCAGGGGGTACGCCGGCTCAGATTCAAGCCGCCTGGGATCATGTCGATAGCATAAATGAATGGGTAAGAGTGACCTTTGCTACTATCGCCACAATCTACCAGCGGAATAAGCAACATGGCGGCAGGCTAGTTATCGAAACTAACGACATCCTCAAAGCATGGGGCAAGGGAACGGCAAAGGGATTCAAGGCAGCCGACAAAGACCGGGTAAACACAGCACTTTTTACGCTTTCCCAAATCGTTGTGCAGCGCCTCGAATATACCTATCGCCCTCAAGGGAAACGATCCAAGGTATCAGAGAGTGTGCGTACAGAACACCTCATATTTCTCGATCAGCTGGGAAGCAACGGCCGAAACATCACATGGAGCATCCATCTGGGCGCTCCATTCCTGCAAATGGCAAGAGACTTCCCATTGCAATATGCCGACATTGCCGAGGGCAGCATAGGCCCGGATGGAAACGAACCCTACCGAGCGCGGTTTGATTTAGATATTCCAGTCGAGGCCCGCGCCCGGCCCGCAGTCTTTACGCAGCATGGGGTGACTGTACGGGAGATCCTCGAGCTTTTAGGTATAGACCCGGCCACAATCGACCCGCGCAAGCGGACCTATTGGCGAAACTACCTTCCCAAACTGCTCAATAGCAGTCTGTGCCTCAGAGAATGGCAATTCGTAGAGAAACCATCGGACGTTTGGCCCCAATGGCTTGAGGCCCGCTTGATACTGCATGTAAAACGGAAACCCGGCAGAAAAGGTGACGATGCCGCAACGGAAGACCTCGAGGAACAAACCGTGAGAATCCCGCAGCCGACGAAAATAGCTTCGGGATGGGTAACGAGTGCGGGGTAAAATGTGGTAATCACCCCCCCAGCCGTGTGAAGTTACCCCCCCAGCCGTGTGAAGTTACCCCCCCAGCCGTGTGAAAAGTGACCGATTTTTCCCCGCCGTTATAGGCTTTTTTCCCCTTGAGATATTGAGATATTGATCCCATGGGGTGCACGCTGGCGCGGCCCCCCATGATCGCGGTAAAAGAAAGGCGGCAGAGGTTCCCCCCTGCCGCCTTATCCGTATCCGCACCGGGTCAAGTGACAAAACCGCCCCGGTGCCGACCACTCGAAAGGATAGCCCCTTATGGCTACCAGCGAACATACCCGCGAGACATTGACCGCGGCGATTACGACCCTCTGCCTCGAGCTCTTTCAGCGGGTACAGGTAGACGATCCGGCCGCGATCCTCTCCGACCTGGGAACCCGCGTGCGTGAGCTAGCCGACACCGCGACAGATCCCGCGCCGCTCGAGGCCGCGCCCTCATTCATCGCGGACGTGCTGGCAGACCTCGAGCGACGAACGCAGCATTACGCGCAAACCGGATCCACGATCATGGGGCACGCAACCGGCCTCAATCGCCTTGACGATCTCTTGGGCGGGCTCGAGGCGGGCCGGGTTACGATCCTCCAAGCCGCGCCGGGCACCGGCAAGACGACGCTCAGCAACCAGATTTCCTACCACGTCGCTGCCCACAGTCACGCGCCCGTACTCTACCTGAGTTTCGAGAATCAGCCTGCGGATCTGACCCTCAAGACGTTATGTCGCCTTGCCGGGATAAGCCTTTCCCAGGCATCGAAGGGGCTCGTTCAGCCCGTCAAGCTTGCAGAGGCCGCGCAGATCTTTCAAGCCCGCGCCGGCAGTCTCTACTACCAGGCCGGCAACGGGGCAACCACGATAGAGACGATCCGGGCCACGCTCCGCACGATCATGCAGCGCCACCCGAACGCCGGGCACCCCCTGCTAGTGGTTGACTACCTGCAACAGCTGGCACGCGCCGCAACCGGGGGTGGCCGTGGGGAGGATCTCTTTTCCCAGGTGAGCCGCATATCCGGGCAACTCTCGAGCCTTGCCGGCGATCCCGAGATACAGGCGCACGTCTGGGCAATATCGAGCATGAATCGCGAGTCCTACAAGAACGCCAAAGCAACCAACGGCATGGCATCTGGTAAAGGATCCGGCGATCTGGAATACGACGCCGCGGCCGTGCTCGCCCTGAACGTAGACGACACGAACCGGGCCACGGACAGCAATACGGATTGCCTCTCCCTTGCCCTTGTGAAAAACCGCTTTGGCCCGCTGGGCGGGGTGAGCCTGGGCCGGGATCGCACGACGCTACGGATCGCGGAAATCGACACGCGGGCAACGGATCTGGGGGCCAACCTTGTGGGCCGGCTCCGAGAGAACGGGGGGCGGTAGCGATGCAACGGAACATAGACGGCTACAACGTGCAGCTCATGGCCGGCTGGCAGCTGACGGTATCGGCAGTGGGAAACGAGAACATTGCCTGGTTGACCAACGATTGCCTCGACACTGGTTTCTACGAAACGACCGTGCTGGCGAATATCTTTATCGAGCTCGAGCACGCCGGCTTTGTCCCGACCGTGTACCACGAGGGCATGGAGACGCCCCCGCTTGTGCTCTTCCATGCCGCACGATCCGGATTGCAGCCATGGGTCTGGGAACCCGCAACCGGCCGCGTCTATGAGGCTGGCATGCCGGGTGCCGCGTACTACTACGGATCCACGAATAGGCTGGCGCGATGATCGAATACACCTCACGCGCCGGCAAGACGATCTATTACGTAAGCCCGCAGGAACTCGAGGCCCTGCCGGGGTATCGCGGCAATGGACACAAGGGCCGCGCCTGTTGCCCGATCCACAACAGCGACAATCCGACCACGCTTGCAATCGACTGGGGGACCGGCTGGGCATCGTGCTTTGCATGTGGCGACGCATTCAGCATCCGGGTGGGCGATCCCCCCTCAACGGGCACGTACAAGCACAACGGCTCACCCGTACAACGCTCTGAGAGGCTCCAGAATGCTCTAGGACGAACGCAACCCCCGAAAACGACTACTCCTACCCCAGAACCGGACCCGGCCGCCCTCGAGCGGCTACACAGCCTCGCAGCACTATGGGCACAGACCTACGCAGCGTCACCCGCTGCCGAATACGTACGTGCGCGGGGCATTCCGGATCCCGTCGCGGCGGCGCTGGGCTGGGGCTACGTCACAGACAACCAGTATCTCAATCGTCACCGGCTCTTTGTGCCGTACACCGATCCGGCCGGAAAGATGACCGGGGGCGCGGGCCGTGCACTCGACACGATCACGATGCCCAGATACAAATGCCTGCGGAATGCCGACGGTTTCCGCAAGACGTTGGTGAACGGGCACGCAATCGCCCAGGCACGGGCGGCCCGCATGCCGCTTGCAATCGTGGAAGGCCCCTTCGATGCTGCGTGCTGTCTTGCCGGAGGCGTGCCCTATGTGATCGCCCTCAATGGCGTTGCCGTTCGTGCTGAGTGGTTTGCGGGGATCCCGCGCGTCTTCCTTGCCAACGATGCGGATCCGGCCGGGCTCGAGGTTGTGGAACGTTTCCGCCGCACCGTGCCCGTGGCGTGCTCGAGCTTTACAGCTGACGCCCTTGAGGGGTGCAAGGACGTTGCCGACTACTGGGCTACGCACGGCAGCTTGCCCGCCACCTTGCTCGAGGCCACGCATCCCGACATATCCCCCAGGACGCCAATCGAACCGGACCATAGCGGACCAACGCCGCCGGCTGATCTACCAGCCGATCTCTTCGCGGAGGCTGAATACCTGGGCCTCATGATGTCCTACGATCTGGCCGAACTCGCGGGCTTTACAGCTGACCTCCATACGCATGAGCACACCTTGACGAACAATGAACAGGTCGCCGCCTGGTATGCCGTCCATTACGCCCAATATCTTGCTGACGACGGCGATGCACACCGTGACGCCTAGCGCAAAGGTATCCGCAACTATGTGCAAGAAAACCCCATAAAATGCGGCTATGCATAGGTATCGCTATGGTCATGCATACTGTATAATCATATGCAGATGCCTAGATACTCCTGGGCAATGCGTAAGGGGATGCACCATGCCGAACACGGCAACCGATCCGGCTCAGTGCCTGGGTACGAATGCAGCGGGCAAGCCATGCAGCGCCCGCGCCCAGCCCGGCCGTGCGTGGTGCCAGTGGCACGATCCGGCACGGGAAGCGGAACGCGCCCTGTGGCGCTCCCAGGGCGGAAAGTCCAGGTCTACCCGCAATACCGCCGCCCGTGAACTCCAGCGGTACGCCACCGATATGGGATCGTTGCGGGGCACGCTCTTCCATGTTTTAAAACGTGTGGAGTGCGGCGACCTCGAGCCGAACGTCGGCAATAGCATCGCCACCATTGCCCGCGCCATTGTGTCGATCTCGCAAGCCGTAGAGGTAGAGGAACGGCTTGCCCAACTCGAGCAACGCGCCGGGATTCAGGCAGTAGCATCGTGAGCACAACCGCGATGCGCCGGATCGAAGAGCTCGAGCGCCGGGATGAATGGCACGATGCATTCGCCGGAATCGCGCGGGTGATCGCCTGGGCCGTTGCCGTGGGCAAATGTACCGAAGCCGAGGGGACCATGCACCTCTCCGAGATGAAACGCATGGTGCCCCTCGAGCGCTTCGTCGCCGGCACATGGACGCCGCCGCCCGCCGAGACCTCAGAGGCCGCGGCCCGCACCGCCACGATGATGGATGCGTGTCACGCCTGGGAACGATCGCAGGGGATCGCCCCATGAGCACGACGATACGCCGCCTGCGGACCCTCGAAACGGCATTCGGGCCACCGCTGACACCGCGACCAGACAAACGGCTCAACATGGCCGTCCTGAGTGATGCCGAAATCGACTTCATGGCGGATCTGTCCGAACGCCTCAAGCACACCGGCACCTATCACGACGTCACCGATGCCGAACTGGAAGAGGCCGAGCGCATTCTTATGTTGGCCGGCGCGGCATGAGCACGACCCCAACGCTCGCACAGGGGCACGCATGACACGCAAGAGCGCACGATCCCGGCTCGACGATCTGGAGCGTCGATACCAGCCCCCGGCATGCGCAACCTGTTGGTGGTGGGCAGAGACGCCGATTCTCGTTGACGACGACGGGAATACCAGCCGCCCGCTCGCCTGCCCTGATTGTGGTCGTCAGCATCTCGCGCCTTTTGCCGTCCACCTTGTCGGCATTCCTGTTGACGTGGCGTGATGGCGGAGATGATGGCCCGTCTCGAGCGTGACGGGGATCTCCGCGAACGCGAGCAAGACCCGGCAACGCGGGATCGCCTCGAGACATTCTGGATGTCCTTGCTGCACGCCGATGACTGGGCCTGCGGTGCACAACAGAGGCGACAGATGAACATAACCCGCCGACTTGATGCGCTTGAAGTCCGGATGGGCCCCGTCATTGATGCGGAGGGCGAACTCTACGCCCGGTCCATCGTCGCGACTGACGGGATCTCCTACGAGGAACTTATTGCAGAGGGCGAGCGCATCATGCGGAACTATGCCGGCACATCACCCGCCCAGCTGACAGCCGCGATTGCCCATGAGCGGGGGCTGCCTGTCGCTGACGTCGTGGCGGAAATGGAATCCATCATGCACGCCGCGCGCGCCTGGGCAGAAGGGCAATAGCCCCCCCCTCCAAGCCGTTTCCTTGCGTTCGTGCCGTTGTGGGGTATCCTACGGCCTCTCAGCTGGCGTACCGGCCATGTTCCGGCTCAGGCAGGCGACCGCAGCGCCGTAGCGTCGCCTTGCGTGCCCGTACCGCATAGAGCGATCGTCTCAGGGCCGCTGCAAGGCGATAGTCTGGCGCATCGGCATTCGCCACAAGGAACGCATCATCTCCCGCATCCCAACGTTGCCCGGCGTATGTCGCGTCGCGGGCGGTTGCCTCCTGATAGTGGGCATCGTGATCGTGGCGAAGCTGCAACCGCTCATGCCTGGCATGGACATCCGCAGCTTCCCACCGGCGTTTGTCCAGCCGCTGATTAATCGCCTGCCGGGCCGGACGCCGGCACGCCGAATGGTAGGCACGATCACGTCGCAGATGACCCCCGAGCGTGACCGGTTCGCCACAGCTGGCACAGGGCACGAATGCCACGCGACATGACCACCCGCCGGCCGCCCGAAACCGATACCGGGCATTCCGGATCCGGCCGGCCGTGACTCCCAGCATCTCGGCAAGTTCTGGCGCGGGCGTGCCGGGATGGCAAACGATGTGCCACATGGCCGCGTCTGACAGTTGTCGTGCGTTCCTGGCGTCGCGTGCGTCATCCATGACATCGATCATCTCGCGCCTGGGCAAACATGAAAACCTCAGAAAACCTCATATTCCTCACGCCCGCAGGAAACAGACGCTAGCCCTCGTACCAGCTGACATTACATGGCGGGCCGTCACGATGTCCGCTCTGTTTTCACTGTTCATCAGATGTTGCCTCTCCCCTGAAAGCCTCAAGACGCGCCGCACTCGTAACATTGCGCCGATCAAAACCGGCTCGCACCTCTTCACTTGCAGCGTCGATAATCTGTACCTCTGACCACTCGAGCCCGTCCAGATCAATCAGCACCTCTGCCTCATCCCGGCCATTGAACGCGCCCAGGACGTACTCAGGCGCGATTGTGGCGCTCAAGAGCACGGCCGGCGTGCCGAAATCGTGTGACCGTCGCGCAAACCATGCGGCAACGTCACGATCCGTAGACCAACTCCAGCCACGCTCACCGCCCAGGCGAGTGCCGCGATAGATGGCAAGCGGGGCAGTGGGCCGCACGTAACCCGGTGTGTCCGTGATAAACCCGGCCGTCTCGAAGAGCTCTACCCAATCCCATTCCTCGAGGCCAATATTAGCAGCATAGCCGCCATGGTCCCAGTTGTCGGCAAGCAGGCGGTTCAATTCGTCCGGTTCGAGTTCCGCCCGGCTATACCAGGTAACAATCAGGGGCAGTCGCTCGTAATGATTCAAGAGCGCCATTTGCTCAACGAACGCCGGATCGAAGGGAAGCGCGCGCAGTTGCTCCCAGCGATCCGGGCCGTCTATCAGGACGTGTGAACCATCAGCATGCAAGGCCGGCGAACCATCGGCATAGTGGGCCGGGATCTTGCCGACAGTGAAGAGTGCGCTATCGCTCATGCCATACCCCCTCTCCGCCATTGTGCCGATGCTGGGCGTGAGTTGGCGACGCTGATTAACTATGAACGGTTTTGCTCCAGCTGGATTGGGGGACAGGGCACCGATCCATACGAACAGAACACGCAGCAATCCCCCGGCTTGGGTTTCAGCAACTCCCCACACTGAAGACACTGGTACCGCACCTGGCAGGCATCCGTGGGCATGGTTTCACTCTTGGCAAATCCACAGACCGGGCAAGTGATGGTTGAGTCGATCATGGGTCGTATCCTTGCTCTTGGTGTCGAAAATCATGACTACCCAGGAGTACCAGGCCAAGGATACCGGCGCCAGCCAGCAAGGCACCCCCGGTCCAAAACAGGGCTTGAATCCCAATCACATCGACCATGATCGCACCCAAGGCGAGCGAGAGCAGCCGCATGGCATTCCAGGACACATCCAGCAGGGTAAAGACACGCCCCCGCATCGTGTCGGGCACGGCACCCTGGACCGTCGAACTGAAGACCACCATCCCGGTTGAGGTATTCAGCCCATACACGAACATGATAAGCAGGGCGATCGGCAACGGGGTGAAGATCGCGATGAGGATGTCCCCTAGCCCTCGAACGATGTACGGCACAAATAACCAGCGAGCGTCGCGATAGTCCTTCGCGAGTGCATTGGGGATGAGTGGACCGAGGAGTGCCCCAACGCCAATCGCCCCAATCAGCCACGCGAACCCGGCCGGCCGCAATCCGAGATGTCGCTCGGAGAGGATCACCAGCATGGCGCCGGTCGCCCCTACGGCGAACGATGCGAGACTCTGCACGATGAGCAAGCGGGAGACCAGCCGGTCATGCACCGCATAGGCGAAGCCCTGGCGGGCATCGTCGAGGTAGCGATCGAGACCGCGTGTCGTATCTTGTCCAAGTTGGCCGGCATGGGCAGGAATCACCAGGCGCGCGATGAACAGCGCAGAGACCGCGAAGGTTGCTGCATTGAGCGCAAACGCGGCGTCCGTGCCCACGATGGCG
>JAABUR0100008458.1_pt1 | contig 11868 bp, 16 predicted proteins | sample 5560091 | NCBI WGS metagenome assembly JAABUR01 (sample SAMN10711879, study PRJNA513375) | rock metagenome | isolation source: Antarctica rocks | place: Antarctica: Victoria Land, University Valley sud
CCGGCCGTGCGCACGTTTTGTTCTTTGAGGAACAGTGGGCCGCAGCCGCATGCATACAGCCACCAGGGAGGGCGCGCGCCGGGCGCGCGGCGCGCCGGGCGCCGCCACGGGGCACACCTGCGTGGGCATGTGCCCGCCAAGCGTGGGGCTGCCGACGACAAAGCCGGCCGAGCGCGCGATAGTCTCGGACACCTCATCCAGTGTTGCAACCTCTAGGTTCAGCGTCTCCACGCCCACGCCTGGCGCCGCCGCGGCGCGCTGTTGGCGCGGCCACACGCACGCAGCCTCCCTGGCAGAGTTCGCTCGTGTGGAGGGGCACGTCGCTGCCGCTTGGGAAGGACGGGCATGCGGCTCAGCGCCATCGGCCCTCACGTGCCGACTGAGCACCCAGTAGCGACAGCACGTATCGCAGCGGGGACCCTGGTAAGGGGCAGGGTGCACGTGACACTCATGCTGCGGACGAGGCGGCGGCCCTGGTGCGCGGGGCCCGGCGCGTACCGGCCTTGGTGACGCCGCGGCTGATGGCCTGCGCGAGCGCGGCAGTGTTGCCGTATGCGCTGGCGTACAGCACCGCCACGACGCCGCGCTCGGCCGCCGCAATCTGCGCCTGCGTCCACTCCCTGCCCCGCGCCAGGCCTCTCACTCCCACAGTGCGAGCCGGTGCGGAGACAGACACTCGGCCCGCTCCGAAACGTCGGGCATGCGCAAGAAGCGGCGTGGGGGCGCGCTGGTGAGCTTTGCTGCTGCACTGCAGCTTCGACGTGCGGAATGCCAGCCAGCAACCTCCGGCTGCCGGAACATTCTCGCGCGCAGACCTGTACATCCCGAGCAACCCGTAGGGGATGAGGCGCATGAGCGCATGGGCGCATGCCTGTACTGGCGCAGCAGCTCCGACATGGACCGCTCGACCACGGGGCCGTGCATCGGGCACAGCGCAGACGCTATCAGCCCCTCGCTCGCGCCGCCTGAGCCGATCGTCTGCGCGGCCCATTCGGAGCGTGCTGCAACCCCGTCCCTCACAGGCCAGATGAGGCCGTCAGCATGAGCCGCCTTGCCAGACTGGGAGGCTAGCAGGTGGCCGCTGCAGAACGCAGCAGTGTCGTTGCATGCATGCGCGCGCACATGACCTGCGAGCAGGCAGCGCCGCACGACAGGCGGCTGCGGCGGGCGTGCGGCGCCGCTCGCAAGGCGCCCGCGCCTGCGCGCCAAACGCGGACGCCTGCGTGGCCTCGATGGCGGCCTGCGTGACGCGCAGGACCGCCGCGAGCGCCGAGAGCGGGTTGCCGCTGCGCATGCTGGGCGCGGCGACCACGTCCAGACGCTCGAGCGCCGCTGCGCAGCACACGCAGCGTCTCGGTGCGGGCGTTCGGCACGTCTGCGCAGGGCGCCCGGCCTGGCTGGCTCCTGCACTACTGCAAGCAGGCGGGTGTCTGGCCCCGGCAGCCAGGCGGCAGAGTGTGGTGCTGGAGGCTGCGTCACTGCCCTGCGCTGCATGCTTTGCGAGCGCAGGAGGCGGCAGGCTGCAGCTCTGTGCGATGCCGCGCCAACAGCAGGGGCGCCGGCGGCGGCCGCACCAGCGGCCTGGCGCGCGACGGGCGCGAGCATGCAGTCAAAGTAGAAGCGCCACTCGGGGCCATACACGCCCCAGCCGGCGTCGTCACGGGGATCCCCGTCCGGTGCGCCCGCCGCCGCCGGCGAGATGTGCGCCGCGAACAGCTTGCTGGTGAAGAGCAGCCTGGAGCACCAGGACAGGCGGCCTCAGACCGGCCACGCATCTCTATTGGTCCCACGCCTCAGAGACTGCCCTGGCAGACTGTCAGGCATTTCAGCTCGCAGTGCGAGGCAGTCCATGCGGGCGTGCCTCGCAGTGCGGTGCGGCATATGCCTGCACCGCATGAGCAGCGCCTCACGTGCCCTGAGCTGGCGTTTCAGCTCACAGGCCGCTTGCCTGCACACTAATTTGTGGCAGACAAGTTTGGACATTTGAGGACAATGGTTGGCATCTAGGTACGCGCCAGCTCAGCATTTTGAGCTCGTCACAACGCCTGCGGCTACCCGGGGCCGAGTGCGCCCCGCACGCAGGACACAGCAGGCGCGGCACCTGTCCTCGGGCGCGTGCGCCACCAGCAGGTCCGGCCAGCGTGGCGTCGGCAGCGGCAGCAAGCGCAGGCGCGCGTTGCGGCCAACCGCCACGCCGTCCGCCGAGCGCGCGGCGTGCAGCGTCACCTTCGACAGCAGCTCCGCGTCGTCGGCGCCTGCCGGGGCAGCCGTACACAATATGCCATACGCTTCCACGGCATGTGACGCGGCGCGGAAACTGCCTCTGCACATGCATAACGCCTGCAGGGAGTGTGCGACGTGCTCATGCCAGCCAAGGCTGCCATGCATGCCCCCATGCTTTGCAGTGGCTGCCAGACACAGGTGCGTTTTGCTCCTAAAGTCAGTATTTGCGCATTTGACGAGGATATGGCGTGCTGCTGCCAGAAGTCGCAGACCGTGAGGGCGAGCTGCGCGCATGCGCCACGCATAGAAGAGTCCTCCCCAGCAATGACGTCGCACCGAGGCTGGAGCGCAGCAGCTGCAGCGCGGGATTAGACAGGTGGACGTCGAGCGGGCCGGCGCCGGACGCCGCGCGCGCGCGGCGCGCGAGCAGCGCCTTGACCGAGGCCATGCGCTTGGGCGTCAGGTGCGTCAGCACGACTGTTCGCATGTCCTTCAGGGCCACGACGGACTCCAGCGCACGCACTGCGCGCAGTAGAGCACCGCCTGGCTCAGAAAAGCAGCAGCCGCACTGCCTGTGGATGTGCGGCTCCGGCCAGGACAGGAGGGTGCAGGGACCGTGGTATTCCGGGAGCACCCACCGAAGTCGTCTGCAAAGGCTTCGTCCGGCACGTCTATCAATATGCTGTCCTTGCCATCCTGTGCGCGAGCGAACGTCAGCGACAGCCTCGCTAGTGTTTCCTGCAGGCAGACTGCATAGCAGAGGGCGCACCTTCACCACGTAGGTGTTCTCCGTCGTCCCCCGCTTGTTGCCATACTCGATAGCAAACTTGAGCCGCTCGTTGCACACTCCGCGCAGCATGACTACTGCCCGTGACACGCTAGTGACTTCTACGCCCTCCGTCTGTACAGGCGGCTCTTTGGGAGGCGCCTGCTCGCCAATGCAGCACAGCAGTGCGCTCAAGCTGACTCACAAAGCCCGCCCGACCTGTGAGCACACTCAAGAGCTTGCGCTGCACCGCACCTGCTGCTGCGCGGGAGCAGGCGCTGACACCTGATCACGGGCTTGCATGCATCTGGCCCTGCTGCCGCAGCCTTGCCTGCCTGCTGGAACAAAGGCCCTCGGACACTTGCGCCTGGGCGCGCTGTGCACGCACTGCTTGTGACACTGCACCGTGGATGCCTGTGCAGGGCACTGCTTTGCTGAGACATCCAGGCTGATACGCATTGCTGCAGAAGAACACAGGCCCCTCTACCGCCCAGCAGTGCGCTGACTCCGTTCTATCAATACCATTGCAAGCACGCAGGATAAACGTTCAAGTGCAAGTCTGGGGGCTTTAAAGAGGGCCTGAGCGAGCTCTGAAATATCCGAGAGGACAGACAGCACGACGAAGCAGGGGAATTACCGAGCAAGGCGCAGAGGGTTGAAAGAGGAGCCAGTGGGGTGCTGCAAGTTGCGCTGAGGCAGGCGCTGCCATGCAGGCGATGACCACGTGCCCGCACGCGCTCGGGCAGGCAGCTGCGCCGCGTGCGCACGCTGTGCGCGCTCTGCCAGGGCTGTCGCCAGCAGGCTGCCCGGCGTCTGGCTCGCACAGAGCGCACACGCTGCATGCAGCCTGGCCTGCGCAGCGCGTGGGCAGGCGCGGTCAGGACATGCGGGCGCGCGTCGCGACGCTGGTGAGCGCCACACATGCGGCGCCTGCTCGCTCACACGCTGCACACCACTGAAACAAGATTGAGAGGGCGTGTGCGCGCGCGCCAGGCGGAGCCCGAGCTGTCACGGGTGGAGAACTTTGGGCAGAATAAGCGGCTGCAGACGCAGGCGCGCGCTTGCGTCCTCTCGATGCTGCTCGCCCAGGATGCCGGTGGAAATCTCACCTGCTGAGCGCGCTGCGTTGGGCAGGTCGCACCCGTGGCAGAGGACACCGTCACCATCCGGTCCCTGGACTGGGACAGGGACCGCTTCGACATCGAGTTCGGGTGAGCGCCCGGCAGCTCGCCCCGAGCCGGGCGCGGTCAGCCGGCCTGCGCGTGCGCCTGAGGCGAGCCGTGCGCGGCGCGCCAGGCTGCAGAACGGGACCACGTACAACAGCTACCTCATCTTCGGGGGCGACAAGACGGCGCTCGTGGACGTGTCGCACGAGAAGTTCCGTGGCCTGTACATGCCGGCGCTGCGCCGCCAGCTGGAGCGCGCCGGGCGCGGCCTGGACTACGTGTTTGTGTCGCACACCGAGCCCGACCACAGCGGCGCGTCCCTCGCGGAGCCGCGCTGAAGTCACCGAAGGTCATTTGAGGCAGGACGTGCACACTAAGGGCTGTGTGGCAGCTACCGTTGTCGTCAGGCGCTCGGCTGAGCGGCGCCGAGCCAGGCTGCGCGCGGGCGTGCAGGGTTGGTGCCGGACGTGCTGGACGCATACCCCGATGTGACGGTGGTCGCCTCCAAGGTCGCCCTGGCCTACCTGAAGGGCCTGACGCACCGGCCGTTCACCGAGCGCGCGGTCAAGGGAGGCGACAAGGTGGGCCCGGTGGCGCGCATTGCGAGCCACTGCGCTCACAGCCGGCTGTGCAGGCACAGGAACCCATGCAGATGCGCACCGGCACCCATGCTGACAGGGCGGGGGAGGGGCGCAGATCGACCTGGGCGGCGGGCACGAGGTGGAGTTTGTCATGGCGCCCAACCTGCACTGGCCGGACACCATGTTTTCGTTCGACCACAAGACAGGCGCGCCGCCGGGCAGCATGCCCTTGGCTGCGTGCGGAGCCTGACGCAGACTTAAGGCATACATGCACACACTTGCACTTTGGTGGGCATGCCCCAGGTGCCAGCATCAGAAGTGCGTGTCTCTGCGTCGATTTGCCAGCTGTGCATGGCTGCGTGCGCCTGTGCGGCACCACCTGCGCGAGCGCGGCCAGCAGCCTGTGGTGCTGCGTGCGCCGAGGCTGGAAGTCACGGAGCCGCACCTCTGCTGCGCAGGCGTCATGTTCACCTGCGACGCGTTCGGCGCGCACTACTGCACCAACGACGCATTTGACAGCGAGCTGGAAGCGCTCGCGCCGCACTACCGCTTCTACTACGACTGCCTGATGTGCGCGCTCTCAGTGTGTGCGAGGCTGGCACTGCGCGTGCCTGCCTGCTCCTGTGCACCGGGCCCGAGTGAGTCTCAGGTGCTGTAGGCGCGACTGAGGCTGTGTGGGTGTAAGACACAGGAGTGCGTGTGTCCTTGGGTTTCAGAGCCACAGGCGCTCTGCGGCCCAGACGGCTCCTCAAGACCCCTGCCGCGCCGCGCCCGCAGGCGGCCCAACGCGCGCTCCGTGCTGACCGCGCTGCGGAAGGTGAAGGACCTGCCGTACACGACCATCGCGACGGGCCACGGGCCCATGCTGCGGCTCAACCTGGACGAGCTGGTCCAGAGGTGCGCGCGCCTGGGCCGGGCCGGCCTCGAGGCCGCCGTGCTGTGGAGCCGGGGGCCATATGTGCACTGTTGCAGATCGATGCGGTTCAGGGGTTGCAGCAGCGGCAGGGGAGCGTTCGGCGTCTGGAGTCAGGAATAGGGGTAGGGTGAAGAGCGCCTGCATTGCAGACACAGGCCTCGCTCGCGCACAGGGCGGCGCCCTGATCGCGCGCCGCGGGCCGGAGGACCGCGCAGGTACAAGGGCTGGAGTGAGGCGGTCGGCAAGGCGGCCGCGAGCGTGGCGGTCCTGTACGCGAGCGATTACGGCTTCAGCGACCGGCTCAGCCAGACGCTCGCGCGGGGCATCACCAAGGCGGGCGTCGCGACCGACATGGTGGACCTGCTCTCCGCCGACCCGCAGGTCCGCCCGGGGCGCGCGCGCGCGCCGCGGCTGGCGCCAGGTTGCTCTGCTACTCAAGCTCCCCCTTGGGCAAACGTGCGCACTCGGTGTCTGCTTGTCGGGTGCAGCATACGTGTCTCTTGTACAACTGGTCGTCTCCGGTAAAGGGCGAGAGTACTTGCTCACGCCCTTCCTAACATGTATTCGCGCAGGGCAGGCAGTTGCTGTGCCCTGGCAGCTGGCGCGGGCACGTCTGGTGCTACGCCGTGTCAAGTGCAGGCTGTGATGCACCAGGTACCCCCTGACTGCGCGCTGGATGACAGTCCCGGCCCGCCGCCCCCAGAACCGGCGCCCTGTGTGTGCGTGCAGGAGCTGGTGGAGATTGTCGGCCGCTCGGCCGGCGTGGTCATCATGGCGCCGCCGGACGACGCGCCCGAGGCGCAGGCGGCCCTGGCGACGCTCCTCTCTTCGCTCAAGCCCAAGCAGAAGGCGCGTGCTGCGGCGCGGCCTGCCCGGGCCGTGAGGGGCAGCGGGCGCCAGCCCGCCAGACTCGCCTCCTGCCGCCTGCGCTGCCCGCGCCAGGGACGGCAGCCTGGAGCCGGGCAGCCGGGCGCACGCCAGCCACCAGGCTGAGCAGACCCACTGCGGCAAGCAGGGGCTGCACACAAGCGGTGCTGCAGCCTGTTGTTGGCATGGCATGGGGCACGGGTCCTTTAATGAGAGGCAGAGCCTCGTGCATACAGGTGTGCAGCGGCGGGAGTGCAGCCGGCCACCCGGGCGCGCGCGCGGGGGCCAGGTGCTGGTGGCGGAGTCGTACGGCGGGCGCGATGAGCCCGTGGACACGCTGGTGAACAACCTGGTCGCGGTGAACGTCGTGCCCGTGTTTGACGCGCTGCGCGTCAAGGCGACGCCCACCGAGGGCACCTACCAGGCGCGCGCGCGACTCCTCGCACCAGTTGTGAAGGAAGCGTGAGGCGCTGTTTGAGGACTGTGTGAAACAGTCTGGTGCAGAAAGAGGAAGGCAAGCATGTTGGCTCAGTAAGTGCATGCACCTGTGAATACGCCTGAGCTTGCTGGACACACCGTGGCGGTGATTTTGAGGGGACTTTCCCTCAAAGTTTGGACTCAGGCACCTTTGCGGCAGGCGTTAAAAGGCAGTCCACGTGTGCTTCGGACCATACTCTGCTGACAAAGCCCTGCTGACTGCCCGCGCTTGCGCAGGGGTACGAGGAGGCCGGCACCGACCTGGCGCAGGCGCTGACGCAGAAGGACAAGATGGCGCGCACCAAGGCGGCCATGAAGCCCGATGTGGCCCGCGCCCTCGCCCGGCTGTCCAGCGGCCTCTACGTGGTCACCGCCGCGCACACAAACGCGCGGGGCGCCATGGCGCGCCCCCGCCAGGATACTCGCGCTCGCCAGGCCGGCGTCACGGCGCATCGCTTGCGCCCGCCTGTGCACTTTGAACTGGCGGTGTCAGAGCGCTTGCGCTGTGTCGAGAGCTGCCGTGCGTGTGCGTGACCCAGAGCGGCTGTCGGAGCCTCTTGCATGTGCATCTGCATGTGCAGCGCCGCCACGCAAGAGCTGAGAAGCGGCGCGGCGTTGCCGCCCTATGACAATGAACTGGAGATGGCCCGAGTGGGCAGCGCTGCCCAGGGCCCTGTGGCACAGCTGAGAGCAGCACCGCAGCGGAGCGCAGTTGAAACAGGGGGCGCCGTCCTCTGACGCGCGCGCCTCTTGCTGATGCGCAGATCGCGAGCTGGGTGGCGCAGGCCAGCTTTGAGCCGCTGGGCCTGTCCATCGCGGTCGCCAAGGACCGCGCGATCGAGTCCCTCATGCAGGTACAGGCATCCCGGGGCATGCGCCGTGGTCTCTGGCTGTCAGTACCGGCTGTGGCGCATGTGATAGCCTCGAAAGACCAGATCGCGACTGTTTTGTCGGCAGAGGGCTTCAAAGCTGCTGACATGGCTGTGGGCTCCAACCGCCTGTGTCATTTAGAGGGATGTGATATGCCATCCTGTTTGCATTCCACGCTAGGAGGCGTGATCCGCGCCAGGAGGCGTGATGTCGAGATCCCATGATGCATGCCGCACTCGCCAACCCTCTTCCGGCAGGGTGCATGGGTGCATGGCCCCCCTTCAGCACCACATGCGACACCGTCCCGTGTGGCGTAGGTGGGCGACACATTCGTGCTCAACTGCCTGGGCGAGGGCAGCTATGCGCCCATCATGAAGGCGCGCGCCCCCTTCTTCGACACCGCGGGGCATGCCTGCCTGTTCGTGCGTACCATGGTGTACCAGCGTGAGTCGCGTGGCTGCATCTCGCGGGAGTCTTCTGCTGCTGCATCACCGGTAGGCAGGCAGTCCGCATGCGGGCGGCTGGTGACCCGGCACGCGCTGGGCGCGCAGCACTTCCTGCAGCGCTTCCCGCCAGGCGCGGACCGCTTCGCGGGCGTGGACACGTTCACGGCCGGCAATGGGGCGCCCGTGCTGGGCGCGGCCGTCGCGCACCTCGAGTGCCGCGTGGCCGCGCGCCTGGAGACGCCCGACCACTGGATCACGTACGCGCACGTGACGTCCGGCGAAGTCGCGGACGCGACCAAGAAGACCGCGGTCCACCGGCGCAAGGTGGCCAACTACTATTGAGGCGCCGCCGTCGCTGTGTGGAGCGCGACCCCCAGGCCAGGCGCCAGCCTTCAGTTTACTGCAGCAACCGGATGTGCGTTCTCAGCTTTGTGGGCGCTGGCGCCAGCATGCGGCGAGCGCATTGCGCAGCAGCGGGGCGCCCTTGGAGTATGTTGTTACACGGCTTGTACACAAGGGGTAGTTGGGAGCTGTGAGAAGATGCAGTTTATGTGTCACTCTGTGTGTTGACGTGCCTGGACCGACTGGTATTGAAGGAGGCCGGCGGGAGGTGCTCAACATCTCCGTGTTGCTGGTGGATCACCACTGAGGCTAGTTGTCCTTCTTCTTTTGCCCATTATTTTTTGGGAGTATCTGATGTCGTGCTGAGGGGGTGAGTAGCCGTGGACCTTAGCTTGGCGCTGTCGGCCCGCATGGCCAATGAGATATCTGTGTGCAGAGTCAGAGCGTATAATTTCCAGGGACATGACGGGGGTGAATGGCCGTTGCAATGCGATGCAGTGTGCTTTGGCCTATGCTGTGCAACAACCTGTCTAAGCGACTCGAGATCAACTGCCTTATGAAGGCGCTGGCAGATCTTTGATTGGGGTCTCTGTTTCTAGACAGCAGATCTGCTTCACAACGGTGCAATGCTTCGTACGCCCTTTGCTTGAAAGCATCAAGGGCTCTCTTTGCTGCTGCAGTGTGCTGGGCCAGTGAATGCTAGCCTTCAAGGGAGCACTGTGTGCGGGCGGCGTCAAGTACGCGCCCATCAGGAAATCCTGGGAGTCCATGCTTGCCACGCCGTCGCGCTTCCCCTTTGAGGACAGGTACAACCCCTTCTCAACAATGGTCGTACTTTGGCAAGCTGCATGGCAGTGCAGTAGCAGGCGGGCAGCGTGGCGACGCTGCAGGGGTGCCCACACGCAGGTTCCTGCACAAAGGCAAGGACTCTGAGCCCTCAGAGGTGTCGAGCGCGGAGCTCATAGCTTTCCTGGAGCCGCTGGTCACGCCGGCGCGCGTGCAGCGCATCCGCCAGGCGCGCACGGTGTGCTGGCTGGACGTCGGCCGCCTGCGGCCTGCAGTGCGGGCGTGAGGCACCGCCGGCCGCTCTCACGGCACACTGCTGCCCTGCAGGTCGCCAGCGCGCGCACGTTTGAGACGGTCCCCGTCGTAGAGGGACTGTGGGACCGGGGAAACCTTGGAGCCCTCTGCCGTCTGTGCGATGGTGCGCCTGTGCTATGTCTGCCTGCAGTGTCACGGGCAGGTCAAGTCGCTGGTTGGCCAGGGCCAGGGCGTGAGAGAGCCTGTGCCTGCAGGCCTGGGCATCGGCGCCCTGCACAGCATCAACACGCAGTGCGCCCAGCACTTGTCCTGGCAGTGCGCAGCTGCTGTCGCTCGGCATGTCGTGCTTTCCCTGCTGTGACCTCCGCGAAGCCTCTGCAAAGCTTATCTGGCCCACGCGCGGTCACCCAGGTCCGCGAGGCAGTGGCGCAGCCAAGCGCGTTCAGAGCAGTTGCCAGTGCATGTCCCTAAGCGGCTTGTTCATGATTCTGTGATGCACGCATGTGTGGCTGCCAATAGGAGGCAGGGCCTGGCGCACCGGCGACCAGTGCATGATTTACAGGTCGCCCTGCGGCTGACACGCGCGCGCCCAGCGCGGCAGGCAGGCCCGGTTCAAGCGCGCGCGCGGGCGCACCAGCCTCGGCGCGGAGAAATGGCTGGACACGCCGCTGCACCAGGGCACGCCGGCCGCCGTGGCCGCGCTGCGCGCCGCGGGCTACCGGGTCGCGGCCGCGCAGGCGCGCCCCCCGGACTTGCCATGGGCGGCGCGTCCTTCCTGTTGGCATTCCAACCGGAGTGGGCGGTTTGGCATGCCACTCTATATGCAAACATGCGGCAATCAGAGCTCTGCATCAGGAGCTCTGAGGCAGGGGGCGCCGCTTGATGCACGTGGTGTGCCTTCTCTCATCCCTCATCCATTCAAGGAGATGACAGGCATCCTCGAAGCTCTGCCGCCTGCACGCCCGGCTCGCCGAGCTGAGTGCCTGGTGTGCGCGCAGCCGCCTGGGCCGCGCGCCATTGCGGCCAGCCAGGTCGACTGGTCAGTTCCGACTGCAGTGGTGTTTGGCAACGAGCGCGAAGGTGACCCCTGCGACGGCCACGTCGCGCATCACTGCTCATGGTATAGAGACTTGTGTCCTGTATGGATGTGCATCGCGAGTGGAGGGCCATGAGCTCACCTCACAGTCGAATCAAGTGTGTGGGCGGTCATGAGCAGTGCGCCGCGCACGCTTCTCGTGCGCTCGCCGCGCGTTCCCAAGCGCTCAGCAGATGTGCTCTGGTTGTGCAGGAGTGTCCGGCGAAGCTGCCGCGTGTGCGGACTTCCATGTCACGGTAGGCGCCTGCCATGCACGCCCAGGGGCACCTGTGTGTCTCGGGCGCATGCAGCCAGCTTCTGCGTGCGTGCCAAGCCTGCATCACATGTCAAGGCCGCTGCGCGCCCTGCTGCATGCAGCTGGTAGCCACGCACTGCTCGGCAGTGACTGCCACTGCTACATACGCAAAGCGTTTCCAAGCCCAGGCTCCTGGCTCCTAACCCAGGCAGCATCCGTACAGCGTTGCAAGTCAGCTGTACTGCTTGCATCAAGCACCTCATCACCACTGCTTGCTGACTACACGCCCAGCTGTCAGGTCCCCCTGTGTTGCTGATACGCAGCCGGGTCAGCAGCAAGCAGCCCGGAGTTGGGCCCGCGCGCCGCGCCAGGTGCCCATGGCTGCATCTTTTACAGACTCCTTCAACGTCGCGCAAGCGGCCGCCATGTGCCTGGCCGAGGCGCGGCGCGGCAGCCAGGTGTGGCTGCTGCCGCAGGCGCGCTCGGGCGCCGCGCCCGGCGCGCCGTACGAGCCCGCCGCGGAGCATGCGCCGGCGAGCGCCGCCTCGCCCGCAGTGGCCGACGCGGGCCGGCCGGCTGCATGCGCGGGAGAGCCTGCGCCGGGCCTGCGCACGGCGGATGGCGGGCTGTGCGCGGACGACGCAGGGCCCGGACGGCACGCGGCGCCGGTAGCGGGAAGGCCCGGGGCGCGGCACAGGGCGACGCGGGCGCCGGCGGAGCATGCGGGCGCGGTGGAGCCGGGGGCGGGCGCGGCGGGGGGCGTGGTGGGCGGCCGCATGGCCCTGCGCGGCAGCCTGTCGGCGGACGAGCAGCGCGTGCTGGTCGCGCTCATGATGCTGCGC
>JAABUR0100008462.1_pt1 | contig 11866 bp, 12 predicted proteins | sample 5560091 | NCBI WGS metagenome assembly JAABUR01 (sample SAMN10711879, study PRJNA513375) | rock metagenome | isolation source: Antarctica rocks | place: Antarctica: Victoria Land, University Valley sud
GATGTGCGGCGTCTGCGGGAACATGTCGACTGGGCGCCCGCGCCTGAGCGCGTAGCCCGCCTCGACGAGCTGCGCGGCGTTCGGCGCAAGGGTCGTGGGGTTGCAGGAGACGTACACGATGCGCTTGGGCCTGCCTTCGTGGAAGCTCGCGCTGCCCAGCATCTGCGGAGCAGTCGCCTCACCCTAAGCAGTCGCCCCAGGCGGACGCTTCAGCCATGCGCCAACCGTACCGGCTGACCGAAGACGACTTGGATGGGAGGTGCGCGCCAGTCGCGCGCCAGTCGACTCCCGACCCGGCCGGATTCCACCGCACTCGGGCGGATCGTCGCATTAGGCGTTCTGCCTGCAAAGACGGTAGGAATCCCGCTACAGCGGCGATTGCGACGACGCCCCTGTCCGGCTTCGAATCCCCGTAGCGGTACTACTGAAGCCCCCGCCACCTCGGGGGTTTCGTCGTTTCCGGCGGCTTGACGGCCGAGGACCCACTCTGCGGTTGCTGCTCGTGTCCACCACCGGCTAAGTCGGTGAGCCACCCATCACCAAGCGTTGCGTCGGCTCGGTGGCCGGGCGGTACTTGAGTCGCCCAGCGCCAGAGCCCCAGCAGGAACAAGCGCCCAACCTTCCCCCGTCCGCGGCGTTCGACACGGTAGGAGTAGATCCAAAGATCGGGGCATGAACGCATGAGAATCTCCAAGACGGCGCTGGGCTTCGTGGGAGCCTCGGCGGCCATGAGCGCGGGAGTCACCGGCAGCGCCGTGGCGGCGAAGCCCGCGCCCAACCAGAATCAGACTCTGACCATCACGGCCAGTCCGAACCCGGTGGTCTACGGCCGCACCGCCGTGCTCGCCGGCCGTCTCAGCGGCAGCGCGAACGCCGGCGTCACCGTGAAGCTGCAGAGCAACCCGTACCCCTTCACCGGGTTCAAGTCGGGCGCGAGCACCACGACCGACTCCACGGGGCACTACGCGTTCAAGGTCACACCGGGCCTCAACACGCGCTACCGCGCGAACGCGGCCACCAAGCCGGGTCCGAGCACCACGAGCACGGAGATCCTCGAGCTGGTGCGCACGCGACTGACCTTCGGACTGAGCACCTACCACCCGCGGCGTGGGCAGCTCGTCCGCTTCTCGGGAAGCGTGTATCCCGCCCACGACGGAGGACTCGTCGCCATCCAGCGCCGGCTGAGCACCGGTGCCTACAGCACGATCACGCGCGTGCGGCTCGCCCATGTGATCGGGGCCAACCGCTCGTCGTACTCAAAGCGCCTTCGGGTCTACCGCACGGGCACCTTCCGTGTGGTTCTCGGGTCGCACGCCGACCACGCCCGCGGGGTGAGCTCGGCGCGCACGGCGCGCGTCGGTTAGGCACGCACGGCTGATGACGCGCGCGCCGACCGGCGCGCGCGTCCACCGCGCTCCGCGTGTCCGAACCGCGCGCTGGCGGGTAAGGAGGAGACGACGTGGTCGAGACGGCATGGACGCCCTCCAGATCCCGCGTGCGGCGGCGCTCGCGGCCCTCGCCACGCTCGTCGTTCTGGTGAGCCTCGCCTGCGTCCCCGGCGCCCGCGCGGCCGACACCGGCGCCAACGCCGAGCTCTCCTACGGCATCCCGCGGGCGGACATCGACCGCGAGATCAGGCTGCTCGAGGGCGCGCACGTCTCCTGGGTCCGGATGAACGTCGGCTGGGACGGGGTCGAGCCCACATCGCGCGGACGGCATGACGAGCGCCTGCTCGGCGACTTCGACCACGCCGTCTCGCGCCTCCATCGCGCCGGGATCGGCGTGGTCATGCCGGTCGCCGATGGGGTTCCCTTCTGGTCGTCCGGCGATCCGCGCAAGCGCACCGTCCACGGTGCACACCGCTGGAACGTCCACTACCGCCCGCGACGCTTCGCCGACTACGCGCGCTTCTTCTCCTGGGTCGTCCGGCGCTACTCGCGTCTGGGCGTACACGTCTACGAGGTGTGGAACGAACCGAACATCATGCGCTTCTGGCCCTCGGGACCGGACGCCGGCGCCTACACGGCGATGCTCCGCGCGGCGTATCCGGCGATCAAGCGCGCCGATCCCGCCTCCACCGTCGTGCTCTCCCAGAACGACCACGAGTTCCTACGCGGGATCTACGCCCACGGCGGAGGACGCTCCTTCGACGCGGTCGGCGACCACGTCTATCCCGACGGCGATCCGGCGCGCTGCCAGGAGGAGGCCTCCGGCGCGCGCTCGCGCGATTCGCTGTGCGGCGTGGAGGAGATGCACCATGTGATGGAGGCCGCCGGCGACGGCCAGAAGCCCGTATGGATCACCGAGTTCGGGTGGTCGACGACCACGTCCGCCCAAGGGGTGAGCGAGATGCAGCAGGCGTCCTATCTGAAGGCGGCGCTCGACCGGTTCGCCTCCTATCCGTGGCTCAAGGCGGCCTCGGCTACCAGCTGCGCAACGTCCCCTTCCTGCACGACCGGCCCGAGGACTGGGAGGCCAACCTTGGCCTCGTGCGCACGAACTTCTCGCCCAAGCCGGCCTACGGCGCCTTGGCCGACTACGCGACGACGAACTGGCTGCTCGGCGGTCGTGGGGGCACGATCGGCGCGGCGCTGCCCTGAGCGCGAGCGCGAGCGCGAGCGCGGCTCTTGTGTGCGCCCGCTCACGTTCGCGCGCCGCTCCTCGGGTATAGAGCCCGAATACGTTGTCACCCCCAAAACGAAGCGAGGACACGTACATGAGCTCATTCGCCGACAAGGCCCGCAAGCTTCCCGGAGTGGCCAAGGCCGAGGGCGCGGTCACCGGTGCGCTGGCGACGCAGGACGACCTTCCGATCAAGGACTACGACAAGCAGAACGCGGCCGACATCGCGGGCAAGCTCAAGGGATTCTCCCAGCGCGAGCTGAGGCTGATCGACGCCTACGAGCGCAAGCACGAGAACCGCACGACGATCACCGACAAGATCGCCTCGCTGAGCGGCGATGAGCCGTGGGCCGGCTACGACGAGCAGGGCGTCGATGCGATCAAGCAAGCGCTCTCCGAGGCCGACGGCGAGCTCGCGCGGACCGTGCGCAGCTACGAGCGCGAGCACAAGGGCCGCACCGGCGTGATCGAGGCCGCCGAGGAGCGCAGCGCGCGCTAGGCGCTGGCGAAGAACGCGAGCGCCCGCTCGAGCACGAGCTCCGGCGTCTCTTCGGGCAGGAAGTGCCCGGCGCTTGGGACCCATTCGAGGGTCATGTCGTCCGCGTAGCGCTCGAAGGTGCGGTCGACGCCCTTGCCGATCGGGTCCCGCTCCCCGATCAGCAGGCGCGTCGGTGTATGCAGGCGCTTCGTGCGGAAGTGCCCCTGCACGAACGGGCGCAGCTCGTGCAGCAGGAAGGTGCGGTAGAGCTGGGTGGAGGCGTGCAGCGAGGCGGGGCGCTGAAGCGCCTCCTCGTAGAGGTCGAGCTCTGACTCGGTGAAGCGGCCGATCGTGCGGGCCTGCTCGAGGATCCGGCGGGCGAACCCGAGGCGGCCGACCGCGAGCGGGCCGACGCCGGGCGACGCGATGACCACCTGGTACCAGGCCTGGGCCAGCCGGCGCGGATCGGGCGGCCCCTCGGGCGGCCAGAGGTGGGGGATCGAGAGCGGCATGAAGTGCGAGATCCGCTCCGGATGTCCGAGGCAGGCCAGGAAGCCGATGAACCCGCCCCAGTCGTGGCCGACCAGCCGGACCCGGTCGAGTCCGAGGGCGTCGAGCAGCCCGATGAGGTCCTGGGTGAGCTGGGGCTTCTCATAGCCGCCCCGCGGCGCGTCAGACCAGCCGAAGCCGCGCAGGTCGGGGCAGATCACCCGGTAGCGCTCGGCGAGCGGGCCGATCAGCTCGCGCCAGGAGTACCAGTGCTGCGGCCAGCCGTGCTGGAGCACGAGCGGCTCGCCCGCGCCGGCCTCGGCGTAGTGCAGACGCACGCCGCGGACGGTGACGTAGCGGTGCTCGACGCCGAGCACATGAGGCTGGGGGAGCGGGGCCATGGGCAGAGACTATTCGCGTCGCCGCGCGCGCGTCGGAGCGAGGAGGCCCGGGTCCTCGGCGCGGGCACACACCCGCGTTAAGCTGAGATCGGCCCATGCCTCGCCATCCTCGCTACCCCCTCGCCGGCGCGCTCCTCGCGGCCGTGCTGCTCGTGCTCGTCTATTTGACGGCGTTTCATACCTCTCTCGGTCTGCGGGTGGACTCGGCCACGCTCGGCGGGTTCGCCGGGCTCTCGCGCCCGTCGATCGACCCTGTCGCCAAGGCTGTCGCCGAGCTGGCCAATCCGCAGCCCTTCGTCGTCGCGCTGCTCGCGCTCGTGGGCATCGCCCTGCTGCGGCGCCGGCCGCGGGTGGCGCTTGCCGTGGGCGTTGCGCTGCTCGGCGCCAACGCCACCACGCAGCTCCTCAAGCCGGCGCTCGCCGCGCCGCGGGAGAGCTTCGGACCGACGGCGCACTTCATCTCCCCGGCGGCCTGGCCGAGCGGACACGCGACCGCCTCCATGACGCTCGCGCTCGGAGCCGTCCTCGTCGCCTCGCGGCGCTGGCGTCCCTTCGTCGCCGCGCTCGGAGCGGCGTTCGCGATCGCGGTGAGCTACTCGTTCCTCACCCTGCAATGGCACTACCCGAGCGACGTGCTCGGCGGCTTCCTCGTCGCCTCGGTGTGGGTCGGGCTGGGTGTCGCGGGAGTCTTCGCGCTCGAGCGGCGCGGGCGCGTGAAGGCCCCCGAGCGAGGCGCCACGCCGGTGTGGCAGGCGCTGGCCCCGGTCGCGGTCCTGCTGCTCGCGGGGCTCGTTCTCGGCGGGCTCATCGCCTTCGCGCGGCCGGAGGCCGTGCTCTCCTACGCGCGCGAGCACACGATCTTCCTGGTGGGCGCCGCGACGATCGGGGCGCTCGGCCTGTCGCTCTCCGCGGGGTTGTCGGTGGCGCTGCGCCGCTAGCGGTAGCGCCCGGGCTCCCAGAGCGGCTCCTCGCCGGCGTTGGCGGCACGCGAGAGGATGAAGAGCAGGTCGGAGAGGCGGTTGAGGTAGCGGACCACTTCGGCGGCAACCTCGTCCCCGCAGGCGATCGCCAGCCGCTCGGCGCGCCGGCATACGGTGCGGCAGACGTGGAGCTGGGCGGCGGCGGGGCTTCCGCCGGGAAGGACGAAGGACTTGAGCGGCGCGAGCGTCGCGTTGACCTCGTCGCAGCGCTCCTCGAGCCACGCGGTCTGCTCGGGCAGCACGCGCAGGCGCTCGCGCGCTCCTTCGCCGCCTTCGGGCACCGAGACGTCGGCGCCGAGGTCGAAGAGGTCGTTCTGGATCCGGCGCAGCCAGCCGGCGTGGTCCTCGGCGAGACCCGGCGCGTTCAGCGCCACCCCGAGTTGGGCGTTCAGCTCGTCCACCGTGCCGTAGGCCTCGATCCGTGGGTGGGTCTTGGCCACCCGGCTCATGTCGCCGAGGTGGGTCTCGCCCGAGTCACCGAGGCGGGTGTAGATGCGGGTGAGGTTGACGGTCATGGGCGCTCGAATGTGCAGTCTAGGCGGCCCGAAAGTCACGAGACCCACCTCCGGCCTGTCAAGCTCATACGCCCTCGCGGAAAGGGCTGGCTCTCTTGCTACATCGTCTCTCAGGCGCCTTTGGCGCCGCGCGCCGTGGCACGCCGTTCACGGTGACCGTCATCAAGTACGCGCTTGACGCCCCGTGACTCGTCCCGAGCTTTCCCGAGGCGGTGCGGGTGCGGTGAGCCTCGCGCACGCCGCCGCGGCGGCGCTGGCCGGCGCGGCGCTGGCCGCCGGAGTCGCGGGCTGTGGGCTCGGCGCCGGCCCGCGCACCTCCTCGGCGGTCTCGCTCACCGTCTCACGCGACTTCGGCGCCGGCCAGCTGGGTGCGGCGTCCGCGCCGTCGGTACCCGGCACCGAGAGCGTCATGCGCTTCCTGCAGCAGCGCTTCAGCGTCAAGACCCGCGACGGCGGAGGCTTCGTGCAGTCCATCGACGGGCTGGCGCGCGGTCAGGAGAACGGACGACCGGTCGACTGGTTCTTCTTCGTCAACGGGATCCTCGCGCCGGTCGGTGCGACGCAGGCGACGCTGCACGCCGGCGACCGCATCTGGTGGGACCGCCACGACGGGAGTGCGAGCGGGGCGAACGGCAGCCCGGCGGTGGTCGGCTCCTTCCCCGCGCCGTTCACGCACGACCTCGCCGGCAAGCGGCCGCCCGTGCGGCTCGAATGCGCACCGGATGCCGGCGCCGCGTGCGACCGGGTCGCCCAGCGCCTCCAGGCCGTCGGGGTGGTGGCGGCGCGCGCGGTGCTCGGCACCGGCGCGGGCCGGGAGACGCTACGGGTGCTCGTCGGCTCGTGGACGGCGATCCGGCGCGACAACGCCGCCGCGCCGCTCGAACGAGGTCCGACGGCCAGTGGGGTCTACGTTCGCCCGGCGCCCTCGGGCCGCACGTTCGCGGTGCTGAACCCGGCCGGCGGGGTGGCGCGGAGCCTGACCGGCGGGACGGGCCTCGTCGCGGCGACGCGCTTCGAGAAGCAGGAGCCCGCGTGGCTCGTCACCGGCACCGACCCCGCAGGCACCCTCGCCGCTGCCGACGAGCTCAAGGAGAGCTCCCTGACCCACCGCTTCGCGCTCGTCGTCTCGGGCGGCCGACTCGCCTCGGCGCCGCCCGTGCGGCGGGAACGCTGACCGCGCTGCTGCTCCCGCCGGCCGAGGCGCCGCCTCCGGGGCCGAAGCGCTGAACCGTGCGGCGGTCCTCGGCCGCCGCGACGAGCCTCAGAGAGACTCGAGCTGCTTCTGGATGTCGCTCACGCCCGACTTGGCGTCGGCGAACATCATCTGCGTGTTCTCGCCGTAGAACAGGTCGTTGTCGATGCCGGCGAACCCGGGGCTCATGGAGCGCTTGATGACGATCACGCGGCGTGACTTGTCGACCTCGAGGATCGGCATCCCGTAGATCGGGCTGCTCTCGTCGTCGCGAGCGGCGGGGTTGGTGACGTCGTTGGCCCCGATGATCAGCGCGAGGTCGGTTCCCTCGAACTCGGGGTTGATCTCCTCCATCTCCTTGAGCTTCTCGTAGGGGACCTCGACCTCCGCCATGAGCACGTTCATGTGCCCGGGCATCCGGCCGGCGACGGGGTGGATGGCGTACTCGACGTCGACTCCACGCTCCTCGAGGGCGCTCGCGAGGTCGGCGACCGCGCGCTGGGCCTGAGCGACGGCCAGCCCGTAGCCCGGCACGATCACCACCTTGCTCGCCTGCGAGAGCTGGGTGGCGGCGTCCTGGGCGTCGGTCTGGTGGATGGGTCGATCCTCCTCCCCCTCCTTCTTGGGGGCCGCGACCCCTCCGCCGAAGCCACCCGCGGCGATCGCGGGGATCGAGCGGTTCATGGCCTTGGCCATGAGGTTGGTGAGGATGGAGCCCGAGGCGCCGACCAGCGTGCCGGCCACGATCAGCGCGGTGTTGCCCAGGGCGATGCCGGTTCCCGCCGCCGAGAGGCCGGTGAAGGCGTTCAGCCCCGAGATCACCACGGGCATGTCCGCGCCGCCGATCGGCAGCACGGCGAGCAGCCCGACGAGGGCGGCGGCCACGAGCATCCCGACGAAGATTGCCTCCGAGGTGCTGCCGGCGAGCAGGACGACGGCGAGGACGACGGCGGTCACCATCAGCGCGGCGTTGATGATCGCCTGGCCCGGGGCCTTGATCGGACGGCCGGGGAGGATCTCCTGGAGCTTGCCGAAGGCCACGAGCGAGCCCCAGAAGGAGATCGAGCCGATGATCGCGGCGAACAGGGAGAAGAGCTCCTCCTGGAAGGGCGGGTTGCCGTGGGCGTGGCGGAACTCGACCCAGGCGATGAGGAACACCGCGCCGCCTCCCACGCCGTTGAAGAGCGCCACCATCTGGGGCATCGCGGTCATCTTCACCGAGCGGGCCGCCGGGACGCCGATCAAGGTGCCGACCACGATCCCGACGGCGATCCAGCCGTAGTTGCCGACCCTGCTGTCGCCCAGCGTCACCAGAAAGGCGATGAGCATCCCCACGCCGGCGATGATGTTTCCCTGGCGGGCGGTGGTCGGCTTGGCCACTCGCGAGAGGCCGTAGACGAAGAGGACGAAGGAGACGATGTACCAGCCCGCGAGCCAGCTCGGGTTCTGCAGGATCGACGCGAGCGGCGGCGACGCCATCAGCTCACCTTGATCACGTTGCGGTCCTCGGCGGGCTTCTTCGTCTGGGCCTGGCGCTCCTTGCCGCGGCGGGAGCCGAACATGAGGAGCATGCGGTCGGTGACGAGGAAGCCGCCCACCACGTTGATCATCCCGAACACGATCCCCACCGTCGCGAGGAAGATCGAGAGCCCGCTGCTCACCTGGCCGACGGCGATCACCGCGCCGAGCAGGACGATCCCGTGGATCGCGTTCGTCGCCGACATCAGCGGCGTGTGCAGGGTGTTGGGCACCCTCGAGATCACGTAGAAGCCCACGAAGCCCGAGAGGAAGAAGATCGCGAGGGAGGTGACGAGGCTCATGCGTCCACCAGCTCCCGCGCCCGCTCGTTGACGATCTCTCCGTCGCGCACCACGCAGGCCCCCTTGATTACGTCGTCGTCGAAGTCGAGCGCCAGCTTGCCGTCGTCGACCATCAGCTCGACGAGCGACTGGATGTTGCGCGCGTAGAGCTGCGAGGCGTGCTCGGGCAGCGTGCTCGGCAGGTTGAGCGGGGCGAGGATCTTGACGTCGTGGCGCACGACCGTCTGCCCCGCCTCGGAGAGCTCGCAGTTGCCGCCCGCCTCGCCGGCGAGGTCGATGATCACCGAACCGGGCTTCATCCGCTTGACCGCCTCCTCGGTGAGGAGCAGCGGGGCGGGGCGGCCGGGGATCAGCGCCGTGGTGATCGCCACGTCGACGTCGGCGACCTCCATCGCCTTGGCCAGGAGCTCGCGCTGGCGCTCCTGCTCCTCGTCGGTGAGCGCGCGGGCGTAGCCGCCCTCGCCGGAGGCGTCCCCGATGCCCTCGAGCTCGAGCCACTTGGCCCCGAGCGACTGCACCTGCTCCTTGACCTCGGGGCGGACGTCGAAGCCCACCACCGTGGCGCCCATCCGCCGGGCGGTGGCGATTGCCTGCAGCCCGGCCACGCCGGCGCCGAGCACGAGGACCGTCGCGGCGCGCACGGTGCCCGCGGCGGTGGTGAGCATGGGGAGGAAGCGCCCGAGCTCCTGGGCGCCGAGGAGCACCGCGCGGTAGCCGGCCACGTTGCTCTGGGAGGAGAGGGCATCCATCGACTGGGCGCGGGAGATGCGCGGGATCGCCTCGACGGCGAAGGCGGTGGCGCCGCTGTCGCGCAGCGCCTCGATCACCCCGCGGTTGGTCAGGGGCTGGAGGAAGCCCACGAGCACGCTGTGCTCGCCCAGCCGCTCGATCTCCTCCCGCGTGGGCGGCGAGACCTTGGCCACCACGTCGGCCTTCCACACCTCCCCGGGGTCGGAGGCGATCCGGGCACCGGCCTGCTCGAAGAGCTCGTCGGGCAGCAGCGCGCCCTCGCCGGCGCCGGACTCGACGAGGATCTCCACCTCGTCGCCGCTCATCCGCTCGACCACCTCGGGCACGAGCGCCACGCGACGCTCGCCCTCGGCCGTCTCCTTGGGCACTCCGATCCGCATGAGGCGGGAAAGCTACCTGTTCGCCCCGTGCCGGGCGGGCCGGCGGCCGGAGCGTAGGATCCGCTCATGGCCGGTCGCATCGTGGTCGGCACCTCGAGCTGGGCCGACCCCGGCTTCATCGCCGACTGGTACCCGCCCGGGATGTCCGCCCGCGAGCGGCTGCCGTTCTACGCCGAGCGCTTCGAGGCGGTGGAGCTCAACGCGAGCTTCTACGCGGTCCCCGATCCGGGCGCCGTCGCCCGGTGGGTGGAGGTGACTCCGCCCGGATTCTCCTTCGACGTGAAGCTCCACCGGCTGCTCTCGCGCCACTCGGCGCCGCTCGAGTCGCTGCCGCCCGACCTGCGCGAGGCGGCGGAGGTGAACCCGCGCGGTCGCGTCCGGCTCACGCCCGAGCTCGAGGCGGCGCTCGCCGAGCGCATCCTCGAGGCCGTCCGGCCGCTCGAGCGGCACGGACGGCTCGGCTCCTTTCTGCTCCAGCTCTCGCCCTCCTTCGCTCCCGGGTGCCACGGCCTCGCCGAGCTCGAGCCGCTGCTCGAGCGCCTCGCCCCGCGCCGCGTCGCCGTCGAGCTGCGCAACCGGAGCTGGGTATCTCCGGAGCGGATCGAGCGCACGCTCGAGGAGCTCGCCGAGCGCGACGCCGCCTACGTCTGCGTGGACGCGCCCCGCGGCGAGCACTTCACGATGATGCCCCCGGTCGACGCCGTGACCCGCCCGGACCTCGCCTACCTCCGTCTCCACGGGCGCGACGCCGAGGGCTACGTGGGCGGCAAGACCGTGGCCGAGCGCTTCGGCTGGGTCTACTCCGAGGAGGAGCTGCGCGAAGTCGCCGGGCGCGCCCACGAGCTCGCGGGCGCCGCGAGCGACGTGCGCGTGATGTTCAACAACAACCGCTCGAGCGACGCGCCCACCTCCGCGCGGCGCCTGCGCGAGCTCCTCGGCCAGGACCCCGGACCCCGGGCCGAGCCCGCCGAGACCCAGGGACGGCTGCTCTAGTCGCGCCGCGCAAGCCCCTACCCTCGAGCTCACCATGATCTCACGCACCCACGCGCTCGAGGCCATGGCCTCGGAGACCTTCGACGTCGTGGTCATCGGCGGGGGGATCACCGGCGCCGGGGTCGCGCTCGACGCGGCCACGCGCGGCTACAGCGTCGCCCTGATCGAGAAATCCGACTACGCGGCGGGCACGAGCGGGCGCTCGAGCAAGCTCGTGCACGGCGGCCTTCGCTACCTGCAGAACTTCGACCTCGGGCTCGTGCGCGAGGCCTTGGTCGAGCGCCAGCTCATGGTCCGCCTCGCGCCTCACCTGGTCACCCCGCTTCCGCTCGTGGTCCCCGCCTTCGAAGGCGCGCGTCCAGACCGGCTCGTCGGGCTCGGGCTGAACATGTACGACGTCATGGCCACGCGCGGGCCGCGGGGGAGGCTCGCCGCCCGGCGCGAGGCGGCGCGCGAGCCGGGTGGCGCGAGCGCCACGGACTGGAGCCCCGAGCGCCATCGCGTGATCTCGGGGGAGGAGGTGGTCGAGCTCCTGCCCGCGCTCGCCGGCCGCGACCCCTCTGGGGGCTACCTCTTCTACGACTGCCAGACCGACGACGCGCGCCTCGTGCTCACGGTCCTCGGGGAGGCCGAGCGCTTCGGCGCGGTCTGCGCCAACGGCCTCGAGGCGCGCGAGCTCGTGCAGGAGGGCGGACGCGCCGCCGGGGTCAGGGTCCGCGAGGCCGACAGCGGGGAGGAGTGGGTGATCGGCGCCGACGCGGTCATCAACGCCACCGGCGTCTGGGCCGACCGCCTGCGTCCCGAGGAGCTCCACGACGCCGCGGAGGTGCCGCGGATCCGTCCGAGCCGCGGCACGCACATCGTGCTCTCCGCCGAAGACGTGCCGCTCGAGGCAGGCGCGATCGTGCCCGCCCCGGGGGGGCGCACGGTCTTCGTGCTGCCGTGGCTCGGGCGAGCCCTCGTGGGCACCACCGACAATGACTACGAAGGCGAGCTCGAGCACATCCGGCCCTCCGAGGAGGACGTCTTCTACCTGCTCGAGGTGGTGAACGACGCCTTCGGCACCTCGTTCGGGCCCGAACGGTTGACCGGCGCCTACGCCGGGGTGCGACCGCTCATATCGACCGCCGACACGAAGAAGTCGGTGGACATCTCGCGCAAGGCCGAGCTGTTCGAGACCTCGAGCGGCCTGATCACGATCACGGGCGGCAAGCTCACCACCTGGCGCAGGATGGCGAAGCTCGCG
>JAABUR0100008463.1_pt1 | contig 11865 bp, 5 predicted proteins | sample 5560091 | NCBI WGS metagenome assembly JAABUR01 (sample SAMN10711879, study PRJNA513375) | rock metagenome | isolation source: Antarctica rocks | place: Antarctica: Victoria Land, University Valley sud
GAACATCCCCCCCGAGGCGGGACAGCAGTGGAAGAATTTCGACATCCGGAAATACACCAGCCTGGCCCACAGCCAGAATAACCCCCAGAACGCCATCATCGAGTGGATCTTCCGGCGGACGACCTCGGCCCCCTGGCACGGCGACAAGCTCGCCGTCCTGAGCGCCAGCCGGACGCAGATCCGCGCCTACCAGAATGCCAAGGTCCTCGAGCAGGTCGGCGAGGTGGTCGAGCGCTTCGTCGAGGCCACGAACGACCTCCTCTCGATCCGCGTCCGGTTCGTCGCGGCCGTCGACACCCGCTGGCGGTACGCCGTCTACTCGAGGCTGACCCCGGTGGCGAGCGGCCCGCAGGGCCAGCAGGTCTGGACGATGAAGCTGGAGGACTCCGCCTTCGTCCTGGCGCAGATGCAGGTCCAGCAGGGGTTCAAGCTCCTGACCGACCAGCGGATCGAGATGGTCAACGGCCAAACCTTGACGATCAAGACCTCCGAGGCACGCAGCTACACCGGCGGGATGCAGCGCGACAGCGCCGTCGGGCTCGGCTTCCAGCCGAAGGCCGAACAGCTCGAAGAGGGGGTCACCCTGCGCCTGAGCCCGCTGCTGACCTTCGACGGCGACGCCCTCGACGCCGCCATCGAGCTGACGGCCAATACGGTCAAGAACCTGCACCGGACCCGCGTGATCGCCCCGCGCGAGATCGGCCCAAGCGAGATGAACATCGACGTCCCCGAGGTCGTCGAGTCCCGCCTCAACCAGACGGTCAAGGGCTGGCCGATCGGCCAGACACTGCTGATCTCGGCCGGGATCCAGCCGGGCATCCTCCAGTCGAAGACCGGCTTCATGAACCTCCGCCTCCCCGGCACCGTCCCCACCAGCACCGAGCTCCTGGTCTTCATCGAGGTCGAGACGGCCAAGCGGGCGGGCGCGTCGAAGGGCTGAGCTGACACGGTCCCCGGCGTGGTCGAAACCCGCGTCCGGGATCGAGCGAGGGGGTCTCGCCACTTCGGGAAATCGCGGGTATAAGGGTTGGGTCGCTCTTGTGTCGAGCATTCCTCCCCGCGAGGCGCCCGCGTCACCATGCAGTCATCCCCGTCCGGCCCTGCCGTCGCCCCCGCCGCGAAGTTTGGCATCTTCCCCACGATCGGGGGCAAGTATTTCGCGCTGGCGGTCCTGTTCTGCATGAACCTGCTGAACTACGTGGATCGCTATTCGTTCTTCGCCGTGGGGACGCACATCCAGAGGGACTTGCGGGTCGACGACAGCTGGTTCGGCGTCCTGAGCGCCTCATTCATGATCGTCTACACGATCGTCTCGCCGTTGGTGGGATGGCTGGGAGATCGGTACAGCCGGCGGATCCTCCTCTGCTTCGGCGTGGGGCTCTGGAGCCTGGCGACGGTCGGCACGGCGTTCTCGCAAGACTTCAACCACATGTTCTTCTGGCGGGCCTTGCTGGGCGTCGGCGAGGCCAGCTACGGGGTCATCGCGCCGACGCTGCTGGCCGACCTCTTCGAGCCGAAGCACCGCGGCCGGGCGATGGGCCTGTACTTCCTGGCCTTGCCGTTGGGGGGTGCCCTGGGCTATGGGATCGGCGGCTCGGTGGCCGACGCATGGGGGTGGCGCGCCTCGTTCTGGGTCGTGGGCCTGCCGGGGATCCTGGCCGCCTTCGCGGCCTTGATGATCCTCGACCCCGGCCGGGGCGCCTCGGAAGGGCACCACGCCGGCAAGGCCGACCGCCCCCGGATGAAGGAATACCTGGCCCTCTTCCGGACCCCCACCTTCCTCCTGAACACCGCCGGGATGGCCGCCGTCACGTTCGCCACCGGGGCGTACGCCGCCTGGGGCTCGACCTTCTATCAGACCGTCCGGGGCATGACCTCCGCGCAGGCGGGCCTCTGGATTGGCGGGCTGACGGCCGGGGCCGGGCTGCTGGGGATCGCCCTCGGGACGTGGTTCGCCGACTTCCTGGCCAAGTTCACCCGGCGGGCCTACCTGCTCATGGCCAGCGCGGCCGTCGTGGCCGCGGTCCCGCTCGGGACGCTCGCCATCCTCGAACCCAACCGGACCACGTCGCTGGTCCTCCTCTTCTTCGCGATGGTCTTCCTGGCGTCGGTCCTCGGCCCGTGCAACACGGTCACGGCCAACGTCGTGCCCGCCAACCAACGTGCCGCCGGATACGCCCTGAGCATCTTCCTGATCCACCTCTTCGGCGACATCAGCTCGCCGATCCTGATCGGCTTCCTCTCCGACATCTTCGGCAAGGCGAGCGTCGCCGCATCTCCGCTGGGACAGATCCTCGCGGCCCTGGGTGCCGAGCCGGTGGGCAAGACGAACCTGACCGTCGCCATGCTCGCGGTCGTCCCCATCCTCGCCCTCGGATTCGTCTTCTTCCTGCTGGGCTCCCGCCACCTGCCAGAAGACCAGGATCACGCCCGCAAGCAGGGCGGCGTCGAGGAGGACTTCGGCGGCGTGATGCACTGAGGACCGATCGACCTCGGGGCACCCCGACGACGAGGACTGCCGCAGGCGGCCGCGTTTCGACCCGCGGAAACCACCATCCAATCCCGGAGACCTGTCGTCGAATAGATACCAGTCGCCTTCCATCGCCGCCATCGACAATCGGAGGTGAAGGGGATCCAGACCGCGAGGATTCGTGGAGGTTTGCCAATGAAGAGCGGCGTCTGCCCGAAATGTGGCGCGAGGGACATTCGAATCGAGGAAGGTCGATGGAACGCCCGCAATCTCTTGAGCCTCAAGCTATTCTCATGGAGGCTCCTCCCCTTGCGAGTTCAGAACTATATCTGCACATCCTGCGGATATCTCGAAAACTACTTACGCACCGAGGATCTCGAGGCCGTCGCAAAGGAAGCGACGAAATTCGACCATCCGAGGCCGTCCAAGTCCAAGTTGCAGGACTTCGAGTGACCAGACTGGGGCGACTATTTCCGTTGTCATGATCCCGGGGGCATCATCGATGGTCCATCGCGAGGGGCAGATCACGGGCCAGCATGCCGCATCCCACGTGTGCTCGGACGAGAATGAAGGGTGCCCTGACCACGTCTCGCCATGGACAGGGCACCCGTTTTCGTGACGATCTGGCGGTCGCAGCATCACGCCCGCCGCGGGATCAGTTGGCCTTCGGATTCAGGCTGGTCGAGCCGGGCAGGGGGGGGAGTGCGGCGGTCGTGTCACCCTGGGAGGAGATGAGCTTGACGGCCGCCTGGCGCACGACGGGGGATCGGTCGGAGGCGGCCATCTCTGCGATCCGGGCCCGGACCTCGGGCGTGATCCGGCCGGCGAGCGCCTCCAGGGCACCGGCGCGGACCGACTCCTCGGTGTCGCGCGATAACTGGAGCAGCCAGATGACCGGATCGATGTCGGTCCGCTTCCGGATCAGGGGGATCACCGAGGCGCGCAACTCGGGCTTGGGGTGGAAAATGAGCCGGCCGAGGCCGATCTGCTCGCGGGAGAGGCCGCGGGCCTTGAGGATCACCTCGGCCGCCTCGGCCACGTCCGGATGCGGGTCATAAAGATGTTTCAGGAGCGCGTCCTCGCTCAGGAGCGCGGGGCGGCCGGCGAAGGAGACGAGCACCTGCTGGCGGACCTCGGCGCTGGCCGGGTCCTCCAGGTAGGCCAGTGCGGGCAGGGCCGCCTCGTCGATCGGCACGCGGCCGAGGCATGCGACCGCCGCCGCCCGCGACTCGGGCTCGCGATCCGCCAGCCTGCGGACCACCGCCGGCTGGAATCGGGCATGCCAGACCGCCAGGGAACGCTCCTCGACGGGGAACATGGTGCGGTCGGGATCCGGAGCCCAGGTCCAGAGGCGGCCCACCTGCACGAGCGCCGTGACCCGGACGTCGAGGTCATGGTCGGCCAGGCCCGAGATCAGGAGGTCGTGGACCGGCGGCAGGGCCTCCATCCAGCGAGCCGGCGCCGGCTTGACGGCGAACCGGTCCAGGATGTGACAGGCCGAGACCAGGGCACCCGCCCGGGCGTGGCCGCTGAAATTGAGGAATCCGGTCCGCAAGCCGCCGAGCACTTCGATCAGAGACTCCGCCTCGGCTTCGGAGACCGGGGCGGCCGTCGTGTTGGGCTTGGGAGTCACGCGCTGAGTGAGGGCGACCAGCGCCCTCGCGTCGCTATGTCGCAGTCCCACCGCCAGGATCGGCGCGGGAGTGCTCGCGTCATAGAGGATCTCCGGCCGCGGGGACGCGGTCCCTCGAAAGTTGCGGACGATCCCAAACGTCAGCGCGACCGCGGCCACCCCCCCCAAGACACCCGCGATCGCCAGCCCCGTACCACGTCGCTTCGCCATGAGTGCCTCCTGCACAAACCGTGTATCCCTCGACCCCATCGGGCCGACATCATAAATGAAAGACTGAAGTCGGCAAGAGCATTTGCCGAAGGGGTGGCGGGCGTCCAGATTGCCTTGATTACCTCAGTTCGCTTCCATGCCAAAAAATGCGGCACCAGGACGTTGACGGTCAGGAAAGCGACCGAACGGTCCGATCACTAGTCGAGGAGTTGCATGTGGCATCGGGAAGGACTCCCGAGGCCTCGTTCGCATCCGGCTTCCTTGCCATGGACGGAGTTCTCATGCATTGCCACCCGGCCCGTCGATCGCAGGTGATCGGGCTCTTCATCCTGGGACTGTTCTCCTTGGACGCGTCCTCGGCTCGTGACGCCCGGGGCGGGACGCGCCGGGTCGAGCCGGCGCAGGTTCTGCCGCTCGACCAGATTGCAGCACAGCATCGCGAGACCGTGTCGGAGGTCGTCCGCGACCACACGTTCCATCGCAAAGGGGCTCCGGAATCGTTCCCGTGCAACTCCCGAATCTACCTCAGCCTGCTCAATGAGCCCTCGCTGACGCTGGCACTTTGGCAGGATTTGAGTCCCTCTCCGGTCCGCCTGCAGCAGGTCGCCCCGGGCCGTTACCAGGGATCCGACGGCGCGGGCGCCACGGCCACCTGGGAGTTCGTACATCGTTCGCCTAAACTGCACGTCCTCTTGTGCGACCTCAATTACAACAGCCCGCGAGGCAATGCCCACCTCGACGCCCGGCTCGTCCTGCTCGTCCACTCCGGGTATTACCGCCAGGCCAACGGCGAACATTGGGTCCAGCATGACGTGGAGGCATATGTCAAGGTGGACTCGAAGGGCTGGAAGGCGGTCTCCCGACCGTTCCGCCCACTGCTCGAGAACCTCCTGGAAGACCAGGTCCGCGAGGCGGGCTGGTTCGTCTCCCTGATGGGGCGGCTCGTCGAGGCGTATCCGAACTGGGCCACACAGGTCGCGGTCAGTCGTGCCGAGATCAGCCCCGAGTCCCGTCAACGCTTTCGCGACGTGATCGTCCAGAATCGTCGCCCCGGTGCCTTCGCCGGCCGACCCACCCTCGTAGACAACTCTGGCCCGCCGCAGACGAAGCGGCGCTGATCACGGCCGTCCTCCCGCTCGACGGACCGCGTCATTTAAGTAATTCGAGGGGGAGCTTGAGCACCCCCCCGAAAAACCCTATCGCGGTCTCCGGGACGGAAATCGTTGGGTCAATCGCGACCGTGGGGTTGCGGACGGTGCCGGTGACGCGCAGCTTCAGCAGGCGATTGCCCAGGAAGCTGGCGACCCGCGACGTGGCCAGCTTTCGCAGACCGACGACCTCGCGGAGGCCGGGGATCAGGACGACCAAGGCCTGGCCGGTCTGCGGGATGATCTGGGCGGTGTTGATTAGCATCTCGAGGTTGAGCTTGCCGTCGAAGCCGACCGTTCCCGTGCCGTGTACCTGCGCGAGCCGGCCGGCGAGGGTGAGCGACTCGACCGTCAGGCTCTTGCGGGCGACGACGCCGATGAGGTCGCCATCCTCGAAGATCCCGCCGCTCGACGACCCGAGGAAGCGGTCGAGCTCGCGGAAGACTGGGACCTGCACGAGCGAGGCGTCGGAGAGGTCCAGGTTCACGCGGCCTCGGAACCCCTCCGGCTCGGCCGGGTTGGGGCCGGCCAGCGTGACCTGGCCCGTGATCCGTCCCGAGGCCGGTTGGTTCGTCGTGGACGCGATCCGGGTGAGCGTCTCGAGCTCGAGGCTGGCCAGTTGCAGATTCGCGTTGAAGGACTGGTCGTCCCCGAGCCGGAAGAGGAGGTCGCCCCGGACTTCGCCCCCCGCGAAGCGGGCCGACAACCGCGGGATGCGCACCGAGCCGGTCCCCGAGCCCGGGGTCACGACCAGCACCGCGGGAGCTCGCAGCTCGGACAGCGGCAATCCGGCTAAGCGCGCCTGGGCGACGGCGACTTCGATGTTGGCCTGGAACACGTCGGCCAGGGTCCCCGTAAGATGGAACGTGCCGAAGCCGTCGAGGTGAGGGGCCAACGTTGGAAGGAAGGCGGTGACTCGGGCCAGCACCGCGCGGTCGATCCTGAGTTCGATGCCGATCCGGGGTGGGCCGACCGTCGGGATCCTGGCCCGGACCGATCCCGAGACCGGGCCGCCCAGCGCCTCGCCGACGATGGGGTCGACCCACCAGGCGTCCGGCGTCTTGGCGACGGTCCCGCGGAGGTGGCCGATCGGATAGAGCTTCCCCCACCGCAGGTCGCGCAATTCCGCCACCCCGCGCACCCAGAGCCCCGCGGCCTCTCCCCGCCCGATCCGGACGTTGGCGTTGACCGCGCCCAGGCCCTCCAGCCGCGACGCGATCCCGGTCGTGCCGGAGGCCTGCCAGAGCTGGGCGAGCGTGAATCCGACGGCGCGGAAGGCGCCATTCGCCTCGGCGGGGGGGGCGGCATTCAAGGGGACCTCTCCCTGGAACTTGATCTTCCCACCGAGGCTCTCGGCCGTCACGTCGTATGAGAGCTCCCCGTCCTCGACGCCGACCGCGGCGCTCACCTTCTCGGCCGGGATGCCCTGCACGGTGAGGCCGGTCGAGGTGAGCTGGACGGACGAGGTGATCGACCGGGCGTCGGCGGGGATGAGGAACCGGAGGCGGCCGTTGGCCTTGCCCGTGAGCTTCAGGTCCCCGCCGGGGAGCGCCGAGGAGAGAATCGCGGTGTCGATCCCGACCGCCGCCGCCGATCCCTCGACCGACCTGCCGGCGGTGAGCGGCACGTCTGCCAGGGCCGTGAGCGTGCCGCCGAACGAACGCGCCTCGACGACCTCGACCCGGATGACGTCCTCACGGGTCGACCACCGGAACGGGACCGCGCCGAGGGGGACCCGGCCGACCCGGAACCCGTCGACACGCCCCTCTCCTCGGGTCTGGACGCGCAGGGGCGAGAGCGTCCCCTCGCCGCCGGCGCGGGCCGTCAGGACGCCGGCCGTCGGCGGGATGGTCAGCGAGTCGGGGAGCCATGCGAGGGCCTTGGCGAGATCCCAACCGGTCGCGTCGAAGTCGGCGCGGAAGGCGTAGGGGGCCGCCAGGTCGATCCCTCCCCGCGCCGAGAGCAGGCGGCCTGCGAGCTGCGCCGTGAGCTCGGTCATCTCGAGCCGCCCCTCCTTCAGCCCGAACCCGAAGGCGACGCGGTCGAACGCCGCATCTCGAAAGGTTGCCCGGACGCTCTCGGCCTTGCCGGTCGCGATCCATGACCTGGGCTCGGCCATCGCCTTCAGGTCGGTCTGGACGTCCAGGTCCAGCGAGATGAGGCCCGACACGGGGGTGGGCCGGGGCAGGAAGGGCGCCCCCAGCTCACCGAGGGGGAGACCATTCCCCTCGAACCGGGCGGAGAATTTCCCCGGAGGAGAGAGCTCGGCATGGACCTCGCCCCGGAACTCTCCCGGCGTCAGCGGGCCGCCCGCCGTCGGGGCCGGCAGGGTCGGGGGGGGGTTGTTTGGCCCGCCGTCGGGCCGGTCGTCGAGCCGGCCGACGAAATCCTTCAGGTGGAGCACGCCGTTGGCCAGGTCGATCCGCGACGAGACGTGGCCGAGGTCCACCTTGTAAATCGACGCCTTCCGGAGTGTTAAATGGCCGTGGAAGGCGTATTTCTCGAAGTCGCGGAGCGCCCCCAGCGGGAAGGTGGCGTCGGCCTTCAAATCCAGCCGACCCGTGACCGGCAAGGGGAACGGGAATCCGATCAACCCCTCGGCGCGGGCCACGAGCTGGCCCAGGTCGACGTCTTCCAGCTCCAGCTGGGTGGAGATCGTTTCCGGCAGCTTCACCCGGGACTTCCGCTTCTCGGGCGTCTCGGGCGGAGGTGCCGGCGGGGCAGGGGGGGGCGGCGTTTGCAGCGAGATCAAAGGGATGAGGGCCGCCGGGCCTCGCCAACGTCGGGGCCATGAAGCGTTTGATGCGATAGGTGGGACGACGAGAGCAGGGCGGTCGCTTTGTCGAAGCCCGGACCCCTCACTCGCCCTGTGGGCACCCACTCCCGGCGGGAGCGGGGCGGAAGGTTCATCCGGCTTCTCCGAGGTGAGGGGCTTCTCGGTGGGCGTCTTCGATTCGAACCGGAGGTCCTCCCCCTCGGCATGCATGACGAGCCGGAGCGACTTGACCGGGATGCCCTGGATCGCCCCCCCCTCGACGACCGCATCGCCCGCCGATCCCGACAGGTCCGCGCCGGCGGGTGAGAGCACGACGTGGAGCGACGCCGTCCCGGTCAGCAGGCCCGTGATCCCCGCCTCGCCCAGTTGCCACGACGGGGGGACGTCGGCCACATTGATCCGCTTCAGGCGCAGCGACATGTCGAAGACGGGTTCTTTCCCGGTGAAGTCGAGCGTCCCATGGGTTTCGACCGTCCCCTGGATCGCACTCCCCGCGACGTGCTCGAGCTCGACCCTGCCCCCTTCGATGACCACGTCGCCGGTGGTCTTCGTCGCCGTCAACTGGAGCGTGGTGCTCCGGATGGTCGTCTCGCGGAGATGGATGACAACGAGGACCTCGGGTGATCGCCCCGACTCCGGCCCGAAGCCCACGCGCATCTGCACGTCGGCCGGCCCGTTCGGGACGAGTTGCTTCCACGTCTCCCGCGGGACGAAGGGGATCCGCGACACCTTGTCGAGGTCCGTCATCACGCTGGCGAGAGACCGGAGCTTGACCTCTCCGCCCCGAAACCCCGGGGCGAACTGGCCGATCACCTCGAACGCTCCCCAGGCCGGGTCGTTCGTCCGTAGGCTCAGCCGCTCCCCGCCCGATTCGGGGCCGAGCCGCCCCTCGATCCCCCTCACGACCATCGTCGGCCGGTCCTCCTGCTGGACCGTCACCATGGCGTCTCGAATCTCGATGACCGGCATATCCTCCGGCTTGGAGCCGTCGGAGCCGAAGGGGATTTTCGTCAGGACGTGATTGTTCTGGTCGATCCTCAGCGTCAGTCCTGGCGATTGCAACACGAGCCTGCGGGGCGTGATTCGCCCCCTGAGCAGACTGCCGATGGAGAGGTCGGTCGACACCCGTGCCGCGGTCGCCCACGCGGGAGAGCCGGCCTCGTGCCCCTCGTGGAGCGTCAGCCCGACGACCCCGGCCGAGCGCGCATTCAGCCACCAGTCGCGGAACGTGACCCGTCCTCGGTGGCGCGACTCGATCCCCGCGACGATCAGGCGCGGGAGCACCCAGGTCCGCGCGATCGCGAAGAGCATGAGGGCGGCGAGCAGTCCGAGGCCGAGTCGCCGGACGAGCTTGGCGGGAAGTTGCATCGGTACGATCCTCTGGAGGAGGCCGCCAGGTCTTCGTGCCCACCCCGTCGGCTCGGCTCCGGCGCCCCATGTCGGACGCCCGGACGGTCACCGAGGCGCGGGGATGCCGTCGGGCGTCACGACGCGGATTTCGCGGAAACCCAGCTCCTTGAGCTTCGGTTCGATCGCGCGGCGGTCGCCGACGACCAGCACCGTGCGTTCGGCCGGGGCGACGACCGCGGCCATGGCGCCCTGGACGGCCTCGGCGGTCGTCGAGCGCAGGCGATCGAGGAACGTATCGGAGTCGTCGAGGGCGAGCGCGTAGGTCGCGATCTCCTGGAGGATGCCGGCGATCCCGGAAGGGTTCTCGAAGTTCTCGGGGAATGATTGGGCCTCGCCGTCGCGCGCGACGGTGATCTCGGCCGCGGTGAAGGGCCGATCGCCGGCCAGGGCGTCGAGCTCGGCGAAGATTTCCTTCAGGGCGGGGGCGGTCGCGTCGGCCCGGACGGAGGTCTGGACGGCCCAGACGCTCCCTGTGCGCCGATAGCTGAAGGAGGAGCCGGCCCCGTAAGTATAGCCGTTCCGCTCGCGGAGGTTCTGGTTGAGCCGGCTGAGGAAGTCGTTGCCCAGGATGCGATTGCCGACCAGGGTCGCGACATAACGTCGACCCTTGCGGTCCTCCGCCCAGCGCCTGCCGACGCTCACGATGCTCTGCACCGCGCCGGGCTTGTCGACGAGGTGGAGCACGCCGGGCTCGGCCTTCACCTCGGGCTGGGGGCGAGGTTGGGGATCGGCCGACGTCGTCTTCCAGCCCCCCAGGGTCTCTTCCAGGGTCGCGAAGAGGGCGTCGGGCTCGGCGTCGCCGACGACGACGAGTACGGCGTGGTCCGCCGCGAGCTTCTCCTCGTGGAAGGCGCGCACGTCGGCGACCGACAGCAATTTGACGGTCTCGGGGTAGCCGTCGGAGGGGTTGCCGTAGGGATGCTTGGGGCCGTAGAGCACGGCGCGGAAGGCCCGCCGCGCGATCCATGAGGGGTCGTCGGGCCCCTGGAGCAGGTCGGCCAGCTGGAGCCCGCGCTCCCGCTCGAAATCCCGAGGATCGAACCGAGGCTCGGCAAGCATTCGCCCGATCAGGGTCAGGCTCGGGGACAGGTTCCGCGTGGTGACGCCGAAGTTGACGACCGTATGATCCACCACCGCCCCGGTCGAGAGCGTGACGCCGAGCGCCTCGAGAGCCTCGGCGAACTCGACCGCCGACATGTCCTTCGTGCCCTTGTCGAGCAGGGTCGCCGCCAGCGTGGCCAGGCCCGACTTGCCGGCGGGATCGTCGGCCGTGCCGGCGGGGAGGATCAATTGCGCGGTCATGATGGGTAGAGTTCGCCAGGGCGCGAACCAGACGTCGATACCGTTGGAGAGCCGCTTGCGGACGAACCTGGGGGCGACGAACGCACGCGAAGACGACGGGCCGGGCATCTTCGCCCAGTCGGGCCCACCTTTCGGCGGCGTCCGCTCGGCGACCTCCGGCGCGTCGGCGGTGCCGGGGAGGGGACCGGTCGTGATCGCCTCGCTCTTGGCCTTGCCCTCCGCGACCGGTTCGACGTTGAGCACGACCTTGGCGGGCGTCAGATACGTCTTCGCCACCCGCAGGACGTCATCGGAGGTCACCGCGACGTGTCGGGTGTAATCGCGCCGGTAGTCGGCCGGGTCGCCCCGCTGGACGAACCCGGTCGCCAGCGTGATCGCCCGGCTCAGCGGCGAGGTGAGTGCCAGCAGGGTCGACTTCTCATACTTGGCCAGGACCCGGGCCAGCTCCGTCGCAGAGGGGGGCTCGGAGCGCACGCGCTCGAGCTCGGCGTCGAGGACGCGGGAGACCTCGGCCAGGGACTTCCCCTCGGCCGCGGTGGCCTCCACGGTGAAGAGGCCGGCGATCTCCTTCGCGTCGTCGTCGGCGCCGACCTCCGTGGCGACCCGGGCGTCGAGCACCAGCGCCCGGTGCAGTCGCGAGGCCTCGCCGCCGGCCAGGATCGAGGCCAGGACGTCGAGCGCGGGGGCGTCCGGATGGTCGTCGGCCACGGCGGGCCAGGTCCAGTAGACCCGGGGCAACTGCACCTGGTCGGCCAGCGTCACGCTCCGCGAGACGGGCGGCGCAGCCGGGGCGACGACCGCCTTCGTGGCCTTGCCGGGCGAGAGCGGGCCGAAGTATCGGGCGATCAGCGCCTTGGCCTCGGCCGGGTCGAAGTCGCCCGCCAGGCAGAGCGCGGCGTTGCCCGGGTGGTAGAAC
>JAABUR0100008470.1_pt1 | contig 11859 bp, 15 predicted proteins | sample 5560091 | NCBI WGS metagenome assembly JAABUR01 (sample SAMN10711879, study PRJNA513375) | rock metagenome | isolation source: Antarctica rocks | place: Antarctica: Victoria Land, University Valley sud
TAGATCCACCCCGCCCAAGAGACCCACCCCTCCCCGCCGAGAGTGGCGATGCCCACCGAGGCCAGCCCGACCAATACGTTCAGCAGAAAGCTTTGTGTCTCAGTGCGCGTCACCGACAGCTCGCGCGCGTCGAGTTCCAGGGCGTCGCGCAAGGAGTAAGCTCGCCAGTAGAGCGCCAAGAACACGAGTTGAATGGCGCCGAAGCCCGCGCCGTAGATAATCATCAACAGCGGGCCCTGGGAGGGCTTTATCATCCCGGCGGCCCCGCCGAAACCGAGCAGCTGGTCTACCACTAGGGTGAAGAGGAACTTCAGGGGGTACACGTACAGGAGCACGAGGAACAGCAGCGCCGAGTTCAGCCATACGGTCGGGGTGTCCCTCAAGCCGTAGCGCCTGAAGAACTTGTAGTGCTCGTACCAAATCAACAGCAGCAGGGCGAAGCAGATCGCGAAGGCGAGGAAGCCCCGCATCGTGCCGAGGAGTTCGTCGAAGGTCCTAGGCACCTCCAAAGAGACCACCAGGAGCGTGACGGCGAACGCGAAGACGGCGTCGGAGAAGCCCTCCACGCGCCACACTTCCTCCCCGCGCCACCGGAAGCCATCGCCGCCGTGGCGCTCCTGCCTTTGTAGCAACCTTTCGCGCATCACTCCCCTTTCAACCCCGCTCGGCTATCCGCTGTTTTCGTCCTGACTCGGTAGCCATAATAACGGAGTGATGCGCGAAGAGCGCATGCTCGTAGTTAAAATGGACGCTTAGAGCAACGCTGGCACGGGATGGCCTCGAAGACCTCTACCTCTTCGCCGTCCTCTTCGACCATGTGGCCGATGAAGACCAGGCCGCCGTAGCAGCCGTGCGAAATTTCTTCAGTGGATGGGTGCGGGGATGGTGCGGTAGAGTTCTTGGTGTCCATTGGGGTCCTTTCCCTTTGGGCCGGGCTCCGGGGTGTTCCTAGCACCTGCGGGGCCATTTCTTTATCCGACAACTGTACTCTACCACATACAACTACAAATGACTACAAATATAGTATAATATTTACTGTAAATTACCGACCGTGGAGGTAGACGTGGAGAAACTCAAGGAACTACGCATCAATGCGGGGCTGTCTCAGCGTGAGTTAGCCACAAGGGCCGGACTCACGCCGGGAGCAGTATGGCAGGTAGAGCATCGCGGCAGTGGCAGTCCGGCCACACTCAAGAAGCTGGCTGATGTCCTCAGCGTCCGTCCAGTAGACCTTCTCAAAAAGGGACGCTAAACCATGCCTTCCACGAACGGTAGCTTCGCTGGCTCCAAGACAGCCATCCTCTACGCCCGCGTCTCCACAGACGAGCAGGCCCGCTCTGGCTACAGCTTACGCCAGCAGATAGAACGGCTGCGGGAGTGTGTGGCCCACGAAGGTTACGAGGTTCTGGAGGAGGTTATCGATCCCGGGCAAAGCGGAGCGAGTCTACAGAGGCCGGGACTAGACCGCGTCAGAGACCTCGTAGCGTCCAGTGGTGTCTCCGTGGTACTGGCACAGGATAGAGACCGCTTCGCAAGAGAGCCCGCCTATCTGTATCTACTCAAGCAGGAGTTCGGTGAGCACGGCACGATTATCCGCGCTCTAAACGATAGGGGAGACGACACACCCGAAGGGGAGCTTCAAGACGGCATCCTCGACCAGCTCGCCAAGTTCGAGCGTGCGAAGACGGCTGAGAGGACGCGCCGGGGCAAGCTCAGGAAAGCTCGTGAAGGAAAGGTACTTGCGGGAACGAGGCCGAACTACGGCTTTCTCTACAACGCCACGCGGGACAACTACACAGTGGACGAGGAGTCCATGCGGATCATAGGGCGCATCTTTCGGATGGTGGGAGCCGAGGGACAGACGCTCAACGCCGTAAAGCGTACCTTCAACCACGAGGGCGTCCGGCCTCCTTTGGGCGGGAAGTATTGGAGCCCGAAGTACATCCGCGAGTGCATCAAAGACGACGTCTACCGTCCGCACACCTTCGAGGAAATCGCGCAGGTAGTAACGCCTGAAGTAGCTGCACGCCTAGACCCTTCCCTCGACTACGGTATCTGGTGGTTCAATCGGCGCCGGACCGAGACAAAGCAGGTCTCGGAGATGGGACCGGAGGGACGCCAGTACCGTCGGCGGATCAAGGTCACCGATAAGCCTCGCTCCGAGTGGATAGCCGTCCCGGTGCCGGACTCAGGCATCCCGCGCGAGTGGGTAGATGCGACACGCGAAGCTATCAAGAACAACAAGCGGCCCTCTGCCAACGCTGATCGCGTATGGGAGCTCTCTGGCGGGATGCTCTTCTGCAAGGAGTGTGGTAACCGGATGTCGGTACACACGACCGTCGAGCATTGGAAGGGCAAGGTACGCAGACACTACTACTACCGCTGCCCGAAGCGCCAGCGTCACGGCTCAGAGGCTTGCTCTCATAAGAAGAACTACCGGGCTACCGATGTTGAGTCGCGTGTCTGGGAGTTCGTCGCGGAGTTGCTGCAAGACCCGGAGAGGTTGCGTGCCGGTTTGGAGGAGATGATCGAGCAGGAGCGGGCGGGGTCCCGTGGCGACCCGGAGCGAGAGATCACGATGTGGTTTGAGAAGGCCGCGGAGGTGGATAGCAAGAGGAGCGCCTATCAAGAGCAACAGGCAGAAGGGCTTATCACGCTCGATGAGTTGAGGGTCAAGCTCACGGGGCTTGAGGAAACCCGAAGAGCAGCCGAGACCGAGATAGATACTCTGCGTAGCCGTATCGAGCGCGTGGAGGACCTAGAGCGCAACCGGGACACTTTACTTGGTAGCTATGCGGACCTGATACCTCAGAAATTACAGGAACTTGGTCCCGAAAAGCGCCAGCAGATATACAATATGCTCCGTTTGAAACTGACGATCAATCCCGACGGTGATATGGAGGCAACAGGCGTAATAATTGAGGAAAGTATTCTTTGTGAAAATGGACTAACGTGTCGGTTCACGACCTGGTCAAGATCCACGGCATTGGGGAGGCCAAAGCGTGCATCGTACTCGCGGCGGTTGAGTTTGGGAAACGTCTCGGACAGGTTCGCAACCCTGGACGGCCCGTGATATCATCGCCAGCGGACGTTGATGGACTCTTGAGGGGGCGGATCGCTAATCTGGATCGGGAGAACTTCGTCGCCGTACTGCTTAATACGAAAAATGAAGTATTGGAGATCTCTACGATCTCTGTCGGCACGTTGTCTAGCTCCCTGGTTCATCCCCGCGAGGTCTTTAAACCGGCTATAAGGGCGAGTGCGTCGAGTGTAGTGCTCGCGCACAACCACCCTAGCGGCAAGGTAGAACCCAGCCGCGAAGACCGCGAGGTCACTGGCAGGTTAACGTCCGCGGCGGAAATATTGGGTATAGAGGTACTCGATCACGTGATTGTGGGCGACGAGTACTTTAGTATGAAGGAACATGGGATGCTCTAGAGCTTCGCGGATAGTTCGGAGCCGAAACTTAAACAGATTGGGCGCAGTATGTTTGGAGGATTGTTCGGTCGGGACATTGCGATAGATCTCGGAACGGCGAACACGCTGGTGTTCGTCAAGGGGCAGGGAATAGTGCTCTCCGAGCCATCGGTCGTCGCCATCGACACAAAATCGGATAAGGTAGTGGCCGTCGGTTCGGCTGCCAAGCGGATGCTCGGGCGCACTCCCGGCAACATCGTCGCTATGCGGCCTCTGAAGGACGGTGTGATCGCAGACTTCGAGGTTACGGAGAAGATGCTCTCCTATTTCATACGCAAGGCGCAGCCCCGGCGGCGCATCTTCCGCTCTCTCGTCGGACCGCGGGTCGTCGTATGCGTGCCTTCGGGGGTGACGGGTGTCGAGTTGAGGGCCGTCAAGGAGGCTACGGAGTCCGCTGGGGCGCGCCAGGCGTACACTATTGAGGAGCCGCTGGCGGCGTCCATCGGGGCGGGACTTCCGGTCAACGAGGCGCAAGGGTCCATGATCGTGGACATCGGCGGCGGGACGAGCGAGGTTGCCGTGATCTCGCTTGGGGGGATAGTCACGAAGTCTTCCATCCGCATCGCCGGTGACGATATCGACGACGCGATCACGACCTACATCCAAAAGGAATACAAGCTCGCCATCGGCACCCAGACTGCCGAGCAGTTAAAGATCGAACTCGGGAGCGCCTTCCGCCTGGAGGAGGAAGAGTCGGCGGAGATTCGGGGCCGGGATCTCGTGATGGGCCTCCCGAAGACCATCGTCATCACGAGCGAGGAAGTACGCGAGGCTATAAGCGTGCCGGTTGACGCGATCATCGCCGCTGTCCGCGACACGCTGGACCGCACCCCGCCGGAGCTTGCCTCGGACATCATGGACCGAGGCATGGTCTTAGCGGGTGGCGGTGCCCTACTCAGGCATTTGGATGAGCGGCTCCGCCGCGAGACCGGCATCCCTGTACATGTCTCGGACGACGCGCTCATGTGCGTTGCCATAGGTAGTGGCCGCTCTCTCGAGGAAATAGACTACTACCGCAGCGCGCTGTCCTCGAGTTAGCGGGATATGGGAAGGGGTAAGTCCAGCGCCGCCAGCGGTCTCGCCGCCCTCTTTGTCCTGTGTATCGCCAGTTTGGTGCTTTTTACCATCTACGTGAAAGAGGGAGATTGCACTGAGCAGGGCAGGTGCGGACCGCTGCACACCGTGCAACTCGGCGCTGCGGAAGTTCTCAGGCCGGCGCGCAGCGTGGTCGCGGCGGCGGCCAGTCCTTTCACGAAGACTAGTGAGCGAATAGGTAACGCGCTCGGCAAGAATGACGAGGAAAAACTCAAGAAGGAACTACGCGGCAAGGAAGAGCTCGCGGCCGAGGCTTCCCGTCTAGAACTGGAGAACGCGCGGCTTCAGAAGTTGTTGAAAGGACAGAGGTCCGTGTACAAGTACGGGCCGCTCGCGCGGGTCGTCGCGCCCGTGGGTGACCAGTTCACGAGCAGGGTCATCATAAACGTGGGTACGGAGGATGGTGTGAAGCCCGAGCAGCCGGTCGTAGTGGGTAACAATACGCTCGTCGGGCGCACGACGGGAGACGTAACCAGGCACACCGCCCAGGTCATGCTCATTACAGACCAGATGTTCGCCGCCGGGGTGCGGATCATACCGGCGGCGCAGTTCGATCCCTCCTCGGGCCAGCTAACGCCCGCCGTAACGGACCAGAACGTATCCTACGGCGAGGGGTTGCTGAAAACCAGTTGGGAAGGATATCTCGGGGTGGAGTACGTTGACCTCAGTTCGCGCGCCGAGAAGGGCGACTACGTCGTCACCAGCGGTAGGGCGGGCAGCCGCGAGCTTCTCTTTCCGCCGGGCTTGCTCATAGGGAAGATCGATACGTCCAGCGCTCAGGACATAAACCAGTACAAGAAGATAGTCATCACGCCGGCCGCGCGTCCGGATGACCTCGAAGAAGTGCGGGTGATCATTGATTGGTAGCTTCACGGTAAGGCGGCGGTAACCCGTTGGTTCAGAACTCGATCGTTCGTGCTGCGGTAGTCGTGGCTCTGGCCGCTGTCCTGGACGCGGTCCTCTCACCTTACCTGGCGCTTGGTTGGATCTCGCCGAAGTTCACGATTCTTGCCGTGGTGCTAACGGCTTCGGGGCTGGGGAACCTGCAGGCCGTGTTGCTCGGTTTCTTCGGCGGCATACTGATCGACGCTCTCGGATTCGGGATATTCGGAGTTGGCGCGTTGGGCGGTCTGGTGGCCGGGACGCTTGCCATACGCGCCGGAGGCCTGAGGCGTAAAGACACCGAGAGGATGGTGTTGACGCAGGTGTGCGCGGTCTCGATCGCGGTGTATGATTTGATCCGGCTCGCGGCGGAGCATCTCGCCGGCCTGGAAGGTCCGGGAATCGCGTCCTACCTTGTGGCGGGCGTGATACCAGACGCTTTTTTGAATGCCGTGTTGGCGTATTTAGTAGGACGTTGGTTGCTGAAGGTAGTCCGAACGAAGGAAGATAGATGAGCCTGACCCGCGCAAATGCGAGGAGCGCGAAAACCACAGTGCCGGGCCGTTGGAGGTCTCTGGACCCCGTACTGCTGCTTGTCTCCCTCGCTCTGTCCGCCTTCGGTATCATGGCGGTGTACGTTGCGGGAAACGATGCTCAACGGGCCTACGCCGAGAATCAGGCGATAGGTTTCGCCGTTGGGATTGCGGGTGCCATCACCCTGGCGCTGATAGATTACCGGATCTGGCAGCGTCACCTCAAGCCGATTTACGTCCTCATCGTCGCTATGCTCCTGGCCGTGATAATAGCCGGGGCCGCCGCCGGAGGCGCCCAGCGTTGGATCAACATAGGACCAGTTCAGGTTCAACCCTCCGAGTTCGCCAAGCTCCTGGTGGTCATCGTACTGGCGGGTTATATCGCGGAGAAGCCTATACGGGAGAACATGACCTTCCTGAAGACCCTCGGAATACTATCTATTCCGGCATTGCTCGTCTTCGCACAGCCTGACCTGGGAACCGCGCTCGTCTTTGGGGCGGTTTTCGTGATGATGACCTTTATCGGGGGCGCGAGGCTCTTTCAGCTCGGGGCGCTCGCGGGAGTAGGTGTGATCGCGGCGATACTCGCAGTGAAGTTGAAGATCCTCGCTGAGTATCAGGTGGCGCGTCTTACGGCGTTCATGGACCCGAGCGGGAGTACGGACGTTGGTTATCAGGTGGCGCAGTCCAAGACGGCGATAGGATCGGGAGGGCTCACCGGGAAGGGGTTCGACGCCACGACACTTGCCAACCTCGGGTTCTTGCCCGAAGATCACACAGACTTCATCTTCTCGAACCTCGCGGAGCGGATCGGGTTCGTGGGGGGCATGTTTCTGCTCCTCCTGTTCTTTATCCTGATCTGGCGGATACTCCACATCGCTACTATTTCGCGGGACCGTTTCGGAGTGCTGCTCGCCGTTGGCATAGCGACCATCTTCCTGTTCCACGTCTTTATCAACGTCGGTATGACGATGGGGATAATGCCGGTGACCGGAATCCCGTTGCCGTTTATCAGCTACGGGCGAAGTAGTCTGGTGGTCAGCGTGATCTCTCTTGGCCTCTTGCAGAGCATCGCGATGCGTTCGCGCGCGGAGTACTCGAAACGCCCGAACGTTTAGGAAAGCGCCAATACTGGTCGATGCCCGTAACGCCGGTTATACTGTTGGGCTGTAGAGCATATCCTGCGCGCCTGCCAGGACCCCGAAGATTTTAGGAGCGATTGTTGTGTTTGCAGTGGTAAAGAGCGGCGGAAAACAGTACCGAGTGCGAAAGGACGAGGAGATCGTCGTGGACCGGGTTAAGGGCGACGTTGGAGATACGGTAGAGCTTCCGGTTAGCTTTCTCACCAACGACGAGGGTTTCGATCTCGAACCGCGCACCGCGAAAGTAGAGATTATCGAGCACTTGCGTGGTGCGAAGATACACATCTACAAGTACAAGCCAAAGAAGACGTATCGCAAGAAGACCGGGCATCGCCAGGAGTTGACCCGGATCAAGGTAGTGGAGGTATAGCGGATGGCTCATAAGAAGGGCGGCGGATCGTCGCGCAACGGCAGGGATACCGAGGGAAAGCGCCTTGGAGTGAAGGCTTACGGAGGACAGATAGTCTCCGCCGGCAGCATCATCGTGCGCCAGCGGGGAACGAAGCTCCATCCTGGGCAGAACGTCGGCAAGGGATCAGACGATACTCTGTTCGCCAAGGTCAGCGGCCAGGTGGACTTTGGACGGAGCAAGGGTCGCAAGGTCGTGAGCGTCCGGGAAGAGCCTGCGTTCGAGGAGGCCACGGCCTGAGACCGCACCATGGGGGTCACTAACCCCGTTGCAGTTCATCGATGAAGCCCGTTTTACCGTTCGCGCAGGTCGCGGCGGCGATGGCAGTGTCTCTTTTAACCGTGAGAAGTACAAGCCTCGCGGCGGTCCAGATGGAGGCCGCGGTGGCGACGGCGGTTCCGTAATACTACGGGCCACCGAAGACCTTTCAACTCTCCAAGCCTATGCTTACCGCAAGGTTGTCAAAGCAGGCCGCGGAGCGCATGGCTCGGGCAACAACCGATCCGGGGAACACGGAGAGGATGTCACTCTCGAAATTCCCGTCGGGACTCAGGTCTACGACGAAGACGGCCTGATGGCGGATCTCGCCGAAGCCGGGCAGACTTACGTCGTCGCCAGCGGTGGCGAGGGGGGATGGGGGAACGGGTCCTTCGCAACCTCTACCCGTCAGGCGCCCGCTTTCCGCGAGCGCGGGTTGCCGGGAGACGAGCGAGAGGTAAGGCTGGAGCTAAGGGTCCTCTCGGACGTGGGACTCGTGGGACTACCGAACGCCGGGAAGTCCTCGCTCCTGGCGCAGCTGAGCGCCGCGCGGCCCAGGGTCGGCGACTACCCGTTCACCACGCTCACGCCTAAACTGGGGGTGGTGGATGAGAAGACGTATCGCTCGCCATTCGTCGTCGCGGATATTCCCGGTCTTATCTCCGGAGCGAGCGAGGGGCGGGGACTTGGCAATCAGTTCTTGCGGCATGTCGCCAGGGCGCGGGTACTCGCGCTAATATTGGACGCGAGCGAGGACCCGGAGGGTGCGGAGGGCACTCTGCGAGCGGAGCTTCACGCCGCGAGGCTCTCTTTCAAGCCGACGGTCGTTGCGCTGAACAAGATAGATCTTCTCGACGATGAACTGAGAGAGTACCTGAGTGAAACCTTCCCTGGAGCCTACCAGATCTCGGCCGCTACCGGCGAAGGTATAGAAAAATTTCGAGACCTCTTGGAGGACCGTGTCAGGGCGCTGGAAGGCGCGATTGTCACCGAGGAGCAGCGGGAGCATCGCGTGTTCCGCCCAACCTGGAAGGGGATGAGGGTGGAGAATGAAGATGGCGTGTATGTAGTCTTTGGCGAAGAGATCGAGAGGCTGGCGCGAAAGACCGACTGGGACAACCCGGAGGGGGTCGAGCACTTCCAGCGGGAGCTAGAGCGGAAGGGCGTGGTCGCGGCGCTCAGACGCGCCGGAGCGCAGGAGGACGATGAGATCAGGATCGGCGAGGCGGTGTTCGACTTCCGGTGAGACTGATTTGAAAATAGGGATATTTGGAGGCACGTTTGACCCCATTCATCAGGGGCATATGATCATCGCCGAGCAGGTCGCCGATGAGCTTCAACTCGAGCACGTGATCTTCGTGCCGGGTGGTATCCCGCCGCACAAAGAAGCTTCCAGCGTGCGCGCGAGCGCCGAGGACCGCCTGGCGATGGTCGAGGCTGCGGTGAATGGTAGCGAGCGTTTTTCGGTGGACAGAATCGAGATAGACGCCGGACGGGCCATGCACAGCGTTGAGACCGTGCCGACTTTGAAGAAGCGCTCGCCGGGCGACGATTGGTACTTCATAACCGGCGCGGACGAGGTCTCGAACTTGCTCACATGGAGAGAGCCGGACCGGTTACTGGAGGAGGTAGTCATGATAGCCGCTACACGGCCTGGATACGATCTTTCGAAGCTAGATCACCTGGAGGCCGGACTACAGAATTTCGACAGGATCTTCCCCGTCGAATGTTCACGGGTGGACATCTCGGCTACCGGTATTCGGCGCAGGATGTTGCAGGGAAAAAGCATCCGGTACCTGGTGCCGGAAGGAGTACATAAAATGATACAGGAGAGAGGGTTGTACAGAGGTGACGGAAAGCAAAGAGAGGAAGGACGCTTGAAGAAAAGTGAGACGTCGTGAGCCGCGATGAGTCCGCCATGCGGCGTGAGACTACCGAATACTCGGACGGCGAAGCCCTAACCTACGAGATGGCTACCACGGTGGCGCGGGCCGCGAGCGAGATGTTCGCCAAGGATGTGATCATCGTGGATCTCAGAGACGCCGTCTCCTACACGGACTACTTCGTGATAGCGAGCGCCGAGACTGACCGGCAGACCCGGCGGGTGGCCCAAGAGGTGATCGAAAAGATGTCCGAGGCGGGGTATCGGCCTCGCTCGCGGCGGCTCGATGAGGGGACTGCCTGGATCAGCCTCGACTACATTGATGTCGTCGTTCACATCTTTACCGACGAAGCCCGCGACTACTACCGCCTTGAGTCGCTCTGGCGCAGCGCGCCGCAGGAGCACTGGGAGGAGTAAGCTGGGAGGCGGCTCCACGTTGACACTTCCGAGACTGCTAACTATACTCTGAAAGTCTTTTTGGGGCCGTAGCTCAGCTGGGAGAGCGCCGCGCTGGCAGCGCGGAGGTCAGGGGTTCGATCCCCCTCGGCTCCACTTTCCGCAGGTCCGGGGAGAACCTGAAAGATGAAGGAAGGCTTCAACGCAGCGACGAGACGGGACACGAATCCCGACAGGTCTGCCGTGGACTTTCTCCGGCACTACCGCCCGCAAATTCTCGTCTGTACGATGGTCGTCGCGCTTCTGTTTGGGGGAGCTTTATACGCCGCCCGCATCTCCGAAAGCGCACCGAAGGTCGTCTACAGCGTCTCTCTCGATGAGATCGCCACTGAGAGGCAACAACCGCTCAAGATCAATATCAACACCGCCGATGTCGAGCGTCTTGACAAGCTTCCCGAAGTAGGGCCCGCTACTGCCCAGAGCATCGTGGATTACCGCACGGCGAACGGACTCTTTAAATCCGTGGACGAGCTGCATCCATCTCAAACTGCAAAAGCATGGACCTGTGCTTTAGCGCCCTGCTCACGGATGCCGGCGCCGAGCGGATAGAATTGGTGAGAGCTTAAAGAGAGGAGGAGCGGCGCGGGCTGAACCGGCTAGAGTTAGGGTCCGCGCCGCCAGCCTATGAAGAGTCTACCAGAGCCGCACAAGATCCGGATTGAGATAGACGAAGACAGGCCCGCGGAAACCTTTTTGGGCGGCGTGCGTGTTTTTTACCGGGGCGACATCGGGCGAGAAGCGCTCCCATACGGACTGAAAAAGGGCGGAGCAGAGTTGGCTACTCATCCAAAGGGGCACAAGGCGATCATCCCCCGACAGTGGCGCCGGCTCAGGTTTGGGAGTGGCACGTCTTTCTACGACTGCTGGCGGCGGGGAGAAGACATTGGCGGCGACCTCGGACCATTCTCGAGGGGTGTGGAGTACGCGGAAGACCTCCTACGCCGCAACGGCCGCGATCAGGGATCTTATACCGCCGACGAGTGGACGAAGCTGGTTTACGGCGCCCTCCAACGCCTGGAGAAGTGCGCCGACGCCGATGACGACCTCCTCCGGTTCCTCATTCACGGCGAGCCGCACAAGAACAGGGCCGAGCCGGCCCTGAAAGACCCGACCCTGGCAGTACAAGCAGCGGTGTTGGCCGAGCTATTCTCAAAGGATGGCCGACGCCTCACCGACCTGGACATTGCTGGAGTCCTCGGTATCTCTGCCGGAGGAGGCCCCGGAGATGAGGCCCGCAAAAGGGCCAGAACGGCACAACGCTACCGCAGCGCCGGGCAGGCGCTCGTACGGAGCTACTTCGGGGAACAGGTGTGGGCCGGGATATTGTCCAGGATCGAGGACAGCGCGGGGCGCGAAAACTCGTAGTTCCGAGTCATCGCTAAATGTTACCGGTGACGTGTACCTTTAACTTATAACCCCACAAAATTGGCGGCATGTCGGAGCAGTGCATACTCACGGTGAGCCAGGCCGCCGCCGAACTCGGCGTCTCCGCGAGCTGGCTAAGATTCGGAGAGCGCCTCGGCTCGATGCCACTGGCGCGGCGAAACGCCCTCGGCCACCGCTGCTACGCACCCGAAGATATCGCACGCCTACGACGGTTAGAGCGGTTTTCATTACGACTGCAAGGATACGCGGTATCCGCAGTCGTTGTAGAAGCCGCGGATGTCTTCGGGGGTGATCGCATCAAGCGCCTGACCCGTCGCTTCTACGAGAGCTTACTTGCTC
>JAABUR0100008471.1_pt1 | contig 11859 bp, 9 predicted proteins | sample 5560091 | NCBI WGS metagenome assembly JAABUR01 (sample SAMN10711879, study PRJNA513375) | rock metagenome | isolation source: Antarctica rocks | place: Antarctica: Victoria Land, University Valley sud
TCACCCCCAGGTGCTTGAACCGAACCTGGCCGCTGCCCGGTAGATCGAACTCGAAGGTGAGGAAGCCGCCGGGGCCAACGGACACCTGCTGTGGTTGATCGCTGCCCGGGCCGAAGCCGAAGTCGCAGCAACTCGACTGCGGCGCCCGTGGGAGGACGTCGGCCAGATGGGGGCCAAGCGTACCGGGGAGGAGCTGGAACGGCCCACGGGGGGGAATGGTACCGAGAGGGGCGTCACGATCAGATTCAGGTCGCGGCGCTGGGGCACGGTCCCGTCGACGCTCATGGCCCCGAGTTGCCGCTCACTCCAGCCGACCAGCAGCACCCCTCCCAGCGTCGACAGCGCATTCGGTCGTGCTTGCGACAGCATGGCCAGCGCGTTGCGTATCCGGTCGAGAAGTTTCGTCTCCTGCGGGTAGGAGGACTGGCTGCAGCAGTCGCCGAATCCGCCAAAGGGGTCGGACGTACCGAGATTGGCGCCGCCGTAGAGTTGGGACCAGAATGATGCTCCGCCCTGGCCGGAGTTGTCGATAGTCGGCTGGATCCGTGCATAGACGCTTCCTCCCGCCGGGATCGTGGAAAGATGCGCCACCGTCTGCCCGGCCACGATCACCGGATCCAGGAGGTCGAAATTGGTGCCGTGCGGGTCGATGGTGAGACCGCTCCGCACGGCGCCCGGAATGTTCACCGCCGTCTCCAGGCTCAGGTCGCGCATCGTCCAGCGCTGCATGGCGAGAAACGTCGCCGCCGTCTGGGGATCTTCCTGAAGACGCATGCCGAGCGGTGTCGCGTGGAGCGTCGACGCGCTGCGGAAGGAAAAGCCATCGGGGTGGCTGAGGGGCGGAAGAGGCGCCGGCAGGGCAGCACCGTGGTACGCGAGACGATAGTCGCCCGCTTGCGGTGTGGCCAGGCCCACGTACAGCGTGGCCGGGTGGGGACCCGAAGCGCCGTCCAGGGTGACCAGCCCAACCGTGTTCAGAACAGCGGAGGCGGCTCTGACGTGGGCGGTGATCGCCAGGATCGACCCCAAGTATGAAAGAGCCAGGATGGGGATCGTCACCCAGGCCAGGTGCTGACGCCGAAGCCGGCGTAACACCAGAAAATTTGCCGGCCCCAGGATCAGAACGTAGCCAAGCGTAAGCGCGGCGAAGAGGGCCAGGAAGGGCACCGTGGCCGAGGGAAGATTGGAGAGCTCGCTGGTCAGAGCCTGAGATCTGAAAACGGTCTGGAACCGGGCGCGGAATCCGCCCGGCGACCAGGTCCGGGTTATGGCGAGTGGCGCCGCCATCGCCACCAGGTGCTCCAGGAGACGGGGCGCGCCGCTCCAGCCTTGGATGGAGCCGAGGGATGGGTCGAAGGCTAGATACTCCACCGCCCCTTGCCCTTCCCGGGTCCGCACCACGAGCGGAATGCCCGCCTGACTGGCGAGGATCGTGCCGCTGGGCTGTGAGAGCACGCTCAGCGCGGCCGGCCGGCTGCCGATCGGCCGCGATCCGGGGGCCAGCGGAAGCAATCCATGCAGGTCGGGGAGAACGCGCAGCCCGGCGAGGTGTCCTGGCAGCAGCGTGGTCTGGAGAGGACGGAGGGTTTCCTGCCACCTCGGGCCGCCCACCATGAGGAGCGATCCGCCGTTGCGAACATAGCCCTGCAGCGCGTCGAGTTGCGCACGATCCAACTGCGAGGTATCGGCATTGGTCAGCACGATGATGTCGAACGTGGCCAGCGCTTGGGGAACCGGGTCGATGGTCGCGGGGCTCAGTGAAATGACGTGGGTGGTCACCTGCTGCTGAATGGCCGGAGCCACCCATGCCATATCGGCGGGTCCACCCGCCAGCACACCAATCAGGAGCGCACTGGTGTCGACTCCAATGGGAGCTGCCGAGGCAAGTGCCACAACGGTCGTTCCCTCTCGAAAGCTGACGTTGATCTGCCCCTGCACGCCTGCGCCCGGGACGTAGAGCGTGACCGTCTTGGCGCCGCCCGCGGGCACGACCATCAGCGCCTGATAGAGTCCATGAAAGGCCGGCTGCGCGCCCGCGCTGGCGGATTGACCGGCCTGCGGTATCTCGAGGATACCACTCACGTCGGCGCTTCCACCGTTGCGCAGCAGCACCCGAACCGGAGTCCAGGCGGCGCCGCGATAGATATTCTGATAGCCGGCAGAGATCCGGAGTGTAATCGGTGACGACCCGCGGTCCGTGGCTCCCCGCATCAGTGGCGCCGCGACGCCAGGTGGCAGACCGGCGGCGCCGGCGGCGACCGGTCCGGCGAGCGCGCCCGCGACTCCCAGCAGCACCGCCCGGGCCAGCACGCGAACGGCCCCACGCAGGGTTAGCGTGCCTGCCACGATCCGAATTCTTGAGCCATCAGGGACCTTTCGAGCGAAGGAGTATGAAACCGGTTAGAGCAGTGGGAGGGCGAAGGAGCGGTAGGCCGCGCTCAATTACTGTTCCTTTATACGCTACCCCAGGTGGTGCAACCATCCCTTGGTCGCATATCTTCGGGTCCCACCGAATCCAATCAGACGAATGCCCGGCTGCGTCAGGAGTAACAGTAATCCCGAGTCCATTGTAGGAAGCCAAACTGAGAGGCGGATAAGAGCCAGATGGGAAACATGAATGGCCTATCGCCCGATACTCTACGGAAGTTGATCCAACGTGCAGGCCTGTGGGCGGACGAGCCCACGAACGGGGAGGTGCAGATTGTCGAGCGAAAAAACGTCGACGAGGTGCTGGTGCTGGCTTCCCGGAGGCACTCCGTCCTCCGAGGCAACGAGATCTTCGTTCAATGTCGTGCCGCTGATCGGGAAGCGAGCGACCACCTGAGCGTGGTGGGCCAGGTACAACGCAGTGGGAGAGAAGTAGTTGTCCACGACAGCATAATCGCCACCTATCCCGTCATCCTGAGCCAGCGAGGCTACCTGGGTGGGTAAGGGAGGAGCATCGCAGCCACGGCCCTGATCGCGCAAGTAGAAGCGCATGATCTCGCTTTGAACGATAGCCCCGTTGCTTCCATGCTGTCCAAGGTATGTTGCCGCCTGCGCGAACCCGGAACGGACCGTGGTCAGCGGCCAGGCCTGGAGAATCCCTAACGCCACCACCGACGCTGCGGCGAGGGCGCTGGCGATGACTCGAGCACGCCACGCGCGTACGTGATTGAGCACGCGAGCCAGGGCGGCGGCAGAGAGTAGGGCGGCAAAGGGCAGCGCAGCATCGAGGTTCCTGGGAACGATAAACGGAGCAAACACGTACACGCCGTACGGAATCAGTACCAGGGAGGCAGGAAGTACCCATCGAGGTGATCGATCGAACGTCGCGATGCCAAGCCCGAGCAGCAGGAGAGTGAAGGCGAGTACGCCCTGTCGATATGTATACCACTGAAGATACGGTAAGGGACTGAAGCGGAGTACCGACTGCTTACCACCGTGCAATTGATACAGTACCTCGTGGAAGTACGACGTGGGCAGATAGTCGATCTCGCCCCGAAAGAGGATGACACCATGTCTCTGGGCGAGTACGCCAATCACTTGCCAGGCAAGCGGCAAGAGCGAAAGACCAACGGCCCACAGTGCCGCCGCCCGCGTCACGGCGTGCCATCCTTCTCGCTTCCACCGAATCGCGAGATCGGCCGGCAGGACGACGGCAACGAACACGATCAGCCGGTAGTTGACAGTGAAGCCGGCGCCCAGCATGATGGCGGGAAGCACGATCCCGCTCCACGCTGGTCGATTCGAGTGGAAATCGGTCGCCCAGGGTTTGCACGCGGTCGACCAAACCAGAACACTGGCCAGAAACACCAGATTCGCGTCGCTTTCCGAAAGAGCAGATCGAGCGTAGACAATATCGTACCCCGCGACGGCCAGCAAGGCCGCGGCCAGCAGAGCCACGTGTGGGCCGAAGAACTGTCTGGCCAGAAAGAACAGCACAACGACCTGGAGCACGCTCGCCGTGGCGTTCATCAGTAAGGGAGCGTAGTCGTGCACGCCGAACAACGCGTAGGCGAGAGCAATCAACAGGGCATGACCTGGCTTTGCGGTGCCGATTGCTTTGCCTGCCAGCACTACTGGGTGGACCACTGGCAGGGCGAGGAGCACGCTGAGGATCCGAACGCCCTCAAGGGCAAACTTCCCTTCGTCCCAGTACAACAGACCGCGCTTCACCAGCAGGTCGAAACGAAGCACGGCAGCCAGGACCACGATGGGAAGGAGCAACCAGCCAGAGTAACGAGGCAAAAGACGAATCATGGACGCCGTGTCGAGGAATATCTGTGGCATGTCACAAAGCACGGGTGTCGCTGGTAGTGGGTCATGCTACCACCATGGGGTCGTCCGCTACCGACCGATCGAATGACACACTGGACACTCATTTTGTCGCGGTGTGCGTGGGAGTGAGTCCCCCGGGAGCGAGCAGATCAAAGCCATCAGGGGTGTTGAGGAAGCCGCTTCCTGTCCCGACCAGATCTGTCTGCCCGAACTGCCAGACGATGGTTTGCGTAACAGGATTAATTACCACGACCCGGTGCCGGTAGTCGTCCGAAACCGCGACAAATCCATTCGGCAGGCGCTCCGCCAGACTCGGGTGGTCGAGCATGGTGACACCGGCGGCCACCTGGTAACTCCAGAGGATGGTTCCCGACCGGTCGAACTCGTAGAGGCCACCTGGGCTGGCATAATCGGCGACGAGATACCGGTCGGGACCAATCTGCTGCGGGTCGGATGGATACGTGATGGGGAGATGCGCGGTCCAGACCAGGCGACCTCCGGAGGTATACTCTGAGATCCACGACCCGTTGATCTCAGAAATCAGCACGTCGCCATTGGCCAGCGGGGTATCGCCATTGGGAGAACCGAGCGATAGCGGTGGATTATGGAAGCAGACCCCGGTGGTCCCGATCTGCCCCTCGATCCGGCCGGCGGGGCTGAGGAAGAGCACCCGGCAGTTTCGATCGTCCGCGACTACCACCTGGCCGTTCTTGAGCAGGTACGCATCATCCGGTTCGTGGAGGTAGCCAGGGGCGCTGCCGAACAGGCCCGGATGGCCGTACAACCATTGCAACCGGCCAGACGGAAAGGCAATCCGAACCACGACCTGATTGCCCTCCTCATTCACAATCACCGACCTACCCCGGTCTGCGAAGAAGGCATCGTCCGGGTAGTAGAAACCGCCCGCGGGCGCCTTGACGTGGGGAGACAGGTAGGTCCACAGCACATGCCGCCTCGCATCGACCAGCAGCAAGCGATTGTTACCTCGATCGGCAATCAGCAGCCTTCCGTTGAAGGGGTATTCGCTCCCCCCGAAGCCCGCTGTGCTCTGTGTCGCCACGCCAAGCTCGATTACCGATGTCGTGGGACCCGCGGCCCCCTCACCACCAATCAGGTACGCCGTCTCCCCAACGGTCGTGACGCCGGCATCAGAGAGTGCCATCGGGAGCAGGCCGGCCAGTCTCACGCGCCCAGACCGTTGATCAAAGCTCCAGATCTGCCGGCTGGCCACCTGATTGGTGCGGCCTCCCAGAACGTAGATAAAGCCCCCGAGCACAACTGCACTGGCATGGGACAGCGGGACAGGGAGGTGTCCCACGATCCTGGCTCGGCGAGTAGGTATATTCACTTCCTGAATGGCGGACGTTTCCCCGAAACCGGTTTGTCCCCCGAAGACGAAAAGCCGGCCATTGAGACCTGCTGCCGCCCCATATCGCAAGGGTACCGGGATCTGGGTCACCACCCGAAAGTGGCTGCCGTCCGCCGTTTCAAGCACGTCGGGAGCCAGGTGTATCCCGTCGTACCCGCCAACCAGATATGCACGATTCCCGAGAGTGACTCCAGTTAAATCGGAACGCGGCGCCGGCAGCCGTCCGGCGATCCGGCCACCAGACCGGGGTGCGAGCGACTGAACAGCGGCTATACTCTGAGCTTGTCCGCCGCCGAACACCACGACGCGACCGTGCAGCACGGCACCGGCGGCGTCATGGCCGGGGTACGGCAGGGAGCCGAGAAACGTGGGTTCGCCGCTGGTGGGGTCAACGCGGAACACACCGGCAGCGGACTGCCCACCTTGTTGCAGGCCTCCGGCGATGAGCAGGGCGCGTCCCCGCGACAGAACGACGGCGCGGCTGAGCGGAGCCTGTAACTGCCACGTCGCGAGTACCGCTGTCAGGGGTGGCGCCGGCGTTGGTTGGCGAGGAGACACGCTGGTAGGTGTAGATATAGGAGGTGTGGTGCCCTCTGTGGTTCGTGGGGATGCTGTTTTCCCACCTGGCCCAGTAGCCCCACAGCCCGCGAGCACGATCACTGCCAGTAAGCCAGCAGCGCAGCCGAACCGTCCCTGCGCCGAACGATATGATGCGGAACGCCTATTCACATCTATTCCTCACTCCTTGGAACTGGTCTAGTCACTCCTGATTTGTGACTTCAGCCGTGCTCCAGGGAGGCAACCAGCATCCGAGCGGCGTCAGGCAGCGTGGCGGCCGTGCTCCGCAACACAAGGGCCGCGTTCACAGCAGCAATGGTGCGGGCGGTGGTGATCGTCGATGCATCTCCGCCGGCCCAAGCCGCAACATCAGACCAGCGCCAGAGGCGATTGCGCACGCGCAGGTGAGAGACAGGCGCTGGGAAGGTTCCCGCTCCTCGCTTGCGGGCAATCAGGAGTCGTACACTCTCCCTCGTCCGTCCGAGACGCTCTGCAATCTCTGCCGCGGTCACCAGATCATCTGGCTCGACCCGAGTAACGCGCAAACCGTGGACCAATTCGACGGCGAAAATGGCGGAAGCGATGGCGTCGACCAGCGTTGGCGCCGTGCGGTGGAAATCCCCGTAGGAGACGCCATCGACGCAGCCGAAGGTGGCATCGTCGCATCCCGCCTCGAACAGGGCATCGAGGCGCCCTTCGATGTCCCCATCGAGAATCAGCGTGAAGCTGTGCTCAGACATGGTCTGATCTCCGTCCCGGTTGCCGATCCGCATGTTGACAGAGTACAACAGCATGATGGCAGGTATCAACTCAAAAACTCCGCCTTGCACGCTACGAGTTCTTCTTGTCCTGTACGTACGTCGAGATGTACACTGAGGCCTGGAGCAAAGAAAGTCGCTGGAGGTATGTGTGTCACAGTCTATAGATCCGCCCGCGAGAAGGACATCTCCGAGTCGCGGGCTACAGTCGCACTCTGCGTCACAGGGCAATCCAAAGGAGGCGCGCCTCTTTGCGAGACTGACTCTCTCCCAGAAAGCACTTCTGCAACGTGCGGCTGACCTGACCGATCGTACTCTCTCCGAGTTCACGGTGACTATGGCGGCGGAACGAGCGGTGCAGATCATTCAGGAACGCGAGTCTATTGCACTATCAGCGCGAGACAGCGAGATTTTTGCCGCGGCGGTACTCAATCCAGTGGCCCCGAATGACGCTCTCCGTCGGGCAGCACGTCTGCACGACGAACTCGTCGCGCCGTAGGTGGTGGCCGAGTCCCAATTCCGCATAGAGGTTCTTGGTTCGGCACACAAACCGCTTCGCGATGCTTTCTCATCTGGGTCTCCAGAGCTCGATCAGTATCTGAGGACCAAAGCCCGTCAAGATGTGGAAAGACGGGTAGCTGTTGTTTGGGTTCTCATCGATACAGTCGAGCATGTTCTTGCAGGCTACTACACGCTCAATAGCTACGTCGTTCGTGTGGAGGCGCTACGAGAGGACATTGCAAGGAAATTACCGCGTTACCCGGTTATCCCCGTTGTTCTTCTGGGGCGTCTGGCCGTTGACCAGCGATACCAGGGACGTGGGCTTGGCGGAATGCTTCTGGTTAACGCTCTCAGGCGTGCCTATCGTGCCAGCCGGCAGATTGGCGCGATAGGTGTTGTTGTGCATGCCAAAGATGATGCCGCCCGATGTTTCTACGAGCGCTATAGTTTCATTCCCTTCGTTGACAATCCCTTGCACCTTGTCCTGCCCATGGGTGCCATTGCCGATCTCTAGCATGTCGGGGACGCCCGAAAGGGAGCCGATAATGGTCTCGTGCTACTACAGACATGCCGGCTCACTGGTCACTGATCACAGTCTCGGCTACCATGGTTGTACCTGAGGTACATCATGCCCATTCGCTATCGCACCGATCTTCCCAACACTTCGGAGCTGGTCATTGTGGGCGGCGGAGTGGTCGGCGCGGCTACCGCCTTCTATGCGGCCCGCGCCGGCCTCACGCCCCTGCTGATCGAGCGGCGGCCCCGGCTATGTACGCTGACCACACCGGTGTCGACGGGCGCCTTCCGGCTGCAGTTCGACAATCGGGAGGAGCTGGAGATGGTTCGGCGGTCGGTCGAGCTCTTTCTCAATTTTGCCGAGGGCACCGGGCAGCGTGAGTACGATCTGGATATCCGGCAGCAGGGCTATCTCTTCCTGACCACCGACCAGGCCGGTGTGGACCGGCAGCGGAGGATGGTCGCCGCACTGCATGAATGGGGGCAGGGCGATGTCGAGCTCCTGGCCGGGGATGAGGCGCGCCGCCGCTTTCCCTACCTCGCTGAGAGTGTGCTGCAGGCACGATTCCGGGCGGCAGATGGGTTCCTCGATCCCAAGGCGCTGACCATGGGTCTGGCGGCGGGCGCGGGCGCCGAGGTGGTCACCGCCTGCACCGTCACCGGCCTCCAGATCGCGGGGGGAAGACTGGCGGCGGTGGAGACCGATCGCGGGGTAGTGAGCACCGAGACAGCGGTCATCGCGGCGGGTCCGCTCTCCGGGTTGATTGCCGATGGCGCCGGGGTCCATCTCCCCATCGAGACCGTGCGGCGGCAGAAGATGATCATGCCGTTGGTCCCGGAGGCGCCGGGGTGGGCGCCGATGAACATCGACGAGGACACCGGCGCCCACTGGCGACCTGCCTTACAAGGCGCGTATATCCTGTTCACCGACCCAGCCACGCCGGCTAGTCCGCCCAGTGAGCAGGTGGTCGCCGATCCCGACTTTGCCTTTCGGCTGCTGGATCCCGAGAGTCCGGTCTCAGTGGCGCGGGTGACGCCGTTCTGGCGGCAGGTGTGGCAGCGAGGCACGGCGAACTGGATGCTGCAAGCGGGACAGTACACCATGACACCCGACCACCGGCCGCTGATTGGACCGACGCCGGTGGGCGGGCTCTACGTCAACACCGGGTACAGTGGGCACGGCATCATGGGTAGTCCGGCCGGCAGCAGGCTGCTGATCGACGTGCTCAGCGGGGCGGTTTCCGCGGACCAGAACCCTTTTCGGATGGACCGGGCATTTGTGGCAGGAAGGCTTGATATCCTCTGAGAGGAGGGCGAGATGAACCAGCAAATGGACGTGTTGATTCGCGGCGGCCGCGTCGTGGACGGCACCGGCAATCCATGGACATACAGTGACGTTGCACTCAGCGGAGATCGGATCATGGCGATCGCGCCACCCGGCAGCCTGGAGGCCGCCAGCGCCGGGGAGGTCGTGGATGCCTCCGGCATGGTCGTCTGCCCCGGCTTCATCGACATCCAGAGCCATTCCATTGCCCCTCTGATGCTCGACCCACGTTGCCTCTCCAAGATCACGCAGGGTGTGACCACCGAGATCATGGGCGAGAAGTGGACTCCAGCGCCTGCCGGGGGTCGCACCGCCGAGGACAACACGCTCGATTTTCTGCGCTCCTATGAGGAGCTGCGGCCCTGGGAGGAGCGAGCCAGGAGCTGGACGCGATTCAGTGACTGGTTCGACGCCATGATGGACCGTGGAGTCTCCCCTAATATTGGCTCCTACCTGGGTGGCGGCACGGTGCGCGCCTACGTCAAGGGCATGGACGCGGGCCCGGCGACGCCTGCGGAGTTGGAGGAGATGCGGCAGCTCGTCCGTGCGGCCATGGAGGACGGCGCGTTCGGCGTGGCCTACGCGCTCATCTACCCGCCGGATGCCTTCGCCGGGACCGACGAGGTGGTCGGCGTGTGCCAAGCGGTCGCCGAATACGGCGGCACGTACATCACGCATATGCGCTCGGAGGCAGAGGAGTTTCTGGAGGCGCTGGAAGAGACGCTGGAGATCGGACGCCGCGCTCGTCTGCCCGTCGAGATTTACCACCTCAAAGTATCGGGTCAGAGCAACTGGCCAAAGATGGCCGACGCCATCGATCGCATCAATGCGGCTCGGGCACAGGGACAGGATGTCACCGCGGACATGTACCCCTACCTGGCCGGTGGTACCGGTCTGGCCTCGATCTTCCCTCCGTCCCTTTCCGCCGAAGGCAAGTTCTTCGACAATCTCCGCAACCCCGAGACCCGCGCCCGGGCCAAACAGGAGGTGCTCAACCCATCGGGGGAGTGGGAGGCGCTGGGAACGCTGGCAGGACCGGAGGGCGTCTATCCTCTCGGCCTGCAGAAGCCGGAGAACCAGGAATATCTCGGTAAATCTCTGGACGAGATTGGCGCCATGCGCGGTCAGGATTGGATCGACGCGGCCATCGATCTGCTGCTGAGCGAGGAGCAGCGCATTGGCACAGTGTACTTCATGATGTCCGAGGAGAATCTGAAGCGGCAGCTCCAGCTGCCATGGATCAAGATTTCAACCGACGCCGGCGGCATCGACCCCGCGTGGGCCGCCCAGCACGGCCCAACTCATCCGCGGTCCTATGGCACCTACCCACGCGTGCTGGGAAAGTACGTCCGAGACCAAGGTGTCCTGCCCCTCGAGGATGCCATTCGCAAAATGTCCTCCTCGGTGGCCGCCCGCCTATCGATCCGGGATCGCGGCTTGCTCCGCGAGGGCTATCTGGCCGATGTGGTGGTGTTTGATGCTGAGACGGTCGGAGATCGCGCCACCTTCGAGGACCCGCACCAGCTGTCAACCGGCATCCGGGACGTCTGGGTCAACGGCACGCGCGTCCTGTCCGACGGAGAGCACACCGGCGCCACCCCCGGACGAGTGGTGCGTGGGCCGGGTTGGAGAGGGAGGTGATGCCTCGCCCTCGATTGTTGGAGGTGGCGCTGCTATTTGGTGTGGGATGTATCTCGGCTGAAACGATCGTGCCCGTACCCCATGCGGGGCACAAGATGCGCGGGGTGAGGGTGTCACATCTGCAGCACCGAGGGCTGGCCGGGGTGGAACCCGGCCACTACCAGGGCATGGTCTCGTATTCGGAAATGCCTGCTTTACTGCGACACACTTGTCGTAGGGGCTGTGGCTCCTGCCCAGCCCGCCCAACGTTGTTCCCCCTGCGATAACGGCGACCAGCACAGGGCACGGGTCGTCGTGCGTCTGGCGCCATGCCGAGTCACCAATGCCGACGCCGACGCCGAACACCTGAGCTCGGCTAAACTCTCCCCTCACAAACCCTCCAGCGTGGAGGGGAGCTGCTCAACCAATGGAAGGGGTCAGATGGACCGCAACACCGCCCCGGCCGCCATCTCTCCGCCTCGCATAGCGCCCTGGATGCTGCTGGAGTGGAGGTATTCCCCGGCCAGGTAGAGGCCGGGCGTACTGGTCTCGGCAGCCGGCAGCCGGCCATAGATTCCCGGGGGCTGGTCGAACTGCGCGTATGGCACGTGAACCACGCCGACCGGCTCAAACCGAGCGCTGCCTGCGCCCGGGAACCAACCTCGCAGGTCGTCCTCCACGCGGCGGGCAATATCCTCATCACTTCCCTCCAGCTCAGAGAGAACGTTGGCGCAGAGCAGGTGACGTCCCGGTGGCGCGTACTCTGGCGCCACATTCGTCAACTGCACCACCTCGTTCACCAGGCTCTCCCCCGCATGGACCACGGTCTTCCGCCCGGCATAGAGCGGACGATCGCCCGCGAAGTAGACGGTGGTCCCGCCGCGGCGCCCAGGCGGCGTCTCGGCGCCTGTCAGCTGTGCTGCCACCGGCGCCTCGGTGGCAACGACCACTGC
>JAABUR0100008473.1_pt1 | contig 11857 bp, 7 predicted proteins | sample 5560091 | NCBI WGS metagenome assembly JAABUR01 (sample SAMN10711879, study PRJNA513375) | rock metagenome | isolation source: Antarctica rocks | place: Antarctica: Victoria Land, University Valley sud
CATGCGGATGGCTGAGTACGGCGTGGCGGCGGTCGAGATGGAGTGCAACGCGCTGTACACCTTGGCGGCTCGGCACGGGCGGCGCGCGCTGACGATCTGCACCGTGTCGGACCACATCGTGACCGGTGAGGAGACCACTGCGCAGGAGCGCCAAGAGACGTTCGGCGACATGGTCGATATCGCTCTGCGTGCCATGCTCGTGGTCCCGCTGTCTAACCGCTGAGCAGCTGCTCGAGTTCGGCGCGACCCGGCAGGTCGTCGTAGGTGACAGCTTCGCCTGAGCGCACGTAGTAGAACGCGGCCTCGACCTGTTCGAGGTCGGCCTCCATCAGCTCGGCCCACGCCAGCCGGTAGATCGCGAGCTGCAAGGGGTCAGCCGTCTGCTTCGCGCTGGTCTTCCAGTCAACCACCCGATAGCCGGTAGGCGTCTCGTAGACCGCGTCGATCCGACCGCGCAGGACGTGACCGCCGAGCACGAGAGCGAACGGCGCTTCGACGCGGTGCGGACTCAGCTCGCCGAACGGTCCGCCGGTGAACGTCTCGATGAGCTGCTGGAGCTCGGCGTCGCTGCCGATGTCGCTGTCGCCGCGGCCAGGCAGCTCATCGGGCTCGAGGAGGTGTTGCTGCCCGGAGTAGGCCTCGACCCAGGCGTGGAACTGGGTGCCGAAACGGGCAGCGGGTGACGGCCTGCGCGGCATCGGCCGAGCCAGGTCGCCGGCTAAGACCTCGGCGTCGTGCTCGAGCCGGAGCGCCGTCGTGGCCGACAAGAACGTGGGTAACCGCACCGTGATGTCTGTTGCCTGAGCCGCTGCTGCCTCCTCGACCAGTCGGGCGAGCTCAAGGTCCCACTGCTGCACGAGGACCGTCTCATCGGGCAGCAGGTGGCCATCGGCGGCGCGTGACGCGACCACGTTCCCCACCTGTTGCGCCTGCGTCACCAAGGCGGCGGCGGAACGGCGACCGGCGAGCTCTTCGCCGCTCGTCTCGAGCGGCCACAGGTATGACTGGAGCTTGCGGTTGGAGGGGTTCTCGACACCAACAGGGGGCCGGGGGAAGCTCAGCTCGGGCTCGTCACCTCGCTGCCGCATGCTCGCCAGCAGCGTGTCGAGGAACTCCGACGGTCCGCGCAGCGTCGACTGCTCCGGACCCCACCAGTAGCCGGAGGCGATGAGCACCTTGCGAGGACGCGTGAAGGCGACGTAGGCCAGCCTGAGCTCCTCGAGCCGCTCGTGCCGCCGGCACGACGCGGTGAACTCGTCGAGGCCTTTGCGTGAGCAGTCGAGCAGCTGCGGGAGGTCGGCGGCGTCACCGCGCAGCGGCCATGGCAGTTCGTGCGCGGAGGTGGTCCAGCGGGGCCTGACCCGACGGGTGGGGAACACGTCCATGGTGAGGCCGGGAACGAACACGACGTCCCATTCCAAGCCCTTGGCTTTGTGCACGGTCAGCAGCTTCACGGAGTCGGCCTCGGTCGGCAGCGCCAGGGACATGCCCCGGCCGTACTCCTCCTCGGCCTGCAGGTAAGCCAGTAGACCCGGCAGCGAGGCATCGCTGTCGAGTCCGGCGAAGGACGCCACGGCGTCGATGAACGTCGACAGGTTGTCACGTCGGGCCCGGGCTTGTCGGGAGCTGGAGGAGGCCAGCTCGACGTCGATGCCGGTGACGTCGATGACCCGGCGTACGAGATCGAGCAACGGCGCTCCCACCTGGCGCCGCAGGTGGCGCAGCTCTTGGGAAAGCAACGAGAAGCGGCGTCGGGCCTCGGCAGAGAAAGCCCTTCCGCCAGGTGACTGAAGGGCCTCGAGCAACGATGCCACGTCGGCGGGGTCGGTGCCGGCAACCGCTGCCTCCAAAGCGTCGGCCAGCGAGCCCGCCCGCTCGTCTGGCCGTGCGGCAAGCTCTCTGGCGCGTCGACCGAGCAGGGCGAGGTCTCGAGGCCCGATGTTCCACCGTGGGCCGGTGAGCAGCTGGAGCAGTGCGGCATTGGCGGTGACGTCGTGCAGCACCTCCAACGTGGCGACCACCTCGACCACCTCCGGCCTGGTCAGCAGGCCGCTGAGCCCGACCACCTCGACCGGCACGTCAGCGGCGACCAACCTGTCATGCACCGCGGCGGCAGCCAAGTTGTCGCGGACGAGCACCCCGATGTCGGACCAGCGGGGGCTTGACATCCGCTCGTAGGCTCTGGGCACTTCGCGCGCGAGGTAGTCCAGCTCGTCGTCGAAGGTTTCCACAACGGCAGCTCTCACCTCACCTGCGTCTGCGCCTCGGGCGGCGGTGAGCGGGTGCACTCCGGGATGATCGGCGTACAACGGAGCGGCCAGAGCGTTGGCGGTGTCGAGGACCGACGCCAGCGAACGGCGATTGACGTTGAGCGGGAACCTGCGGGTCTCTGGTCGACCCGACGACCGAGGCGGAAAGTCGGCGGGGAAGGCGTCGATGTTGGTCGCTGAGGCGCCGCGCCACCCGTAGATTGCCTGGCAGGGGTCACCGACGGCCGTCACCGGATGCCCTCTGCCGGCATCGTCAGAACCTCCGGAGAACAGCGCCCGCAGCAACCTCGCCTGGGCCACCGACGTGTCTTGGTACTCGTCGAGGAGCACCACGCGGTAGTTCGTGCGCTCCTGCTCACCCACCTCAGGCCACGCCTCCACCAACCGGGCGCTCAGCGCCATCTGGTCGGAGAAGTCCATGACGCCGGCCGAGGTCTTGGCGAGGCGGTAGTCCTCGACCAGTCGCAGCAGCTCCTCACGGGCAGCGAACTTCGTGAGTACGTCGACCACAGGCGCCGTCTGCTTCGCCGACTCCCACCGCGGGCGCTCGCTGCGCTGCCACGTCCGGACCTCGTCAGGAGACACCAGGTGCTCGGACAGCTGGGCGTCGAGGGCGAGCACATAGCGGACGACGTGCGACATCGACGTGGTCAGGTGCTCGATGGGAAGACGATGACGTCGAACGGCGCGCTCGGCGAGCTGGAAGCGCGAGGCATCTGACATCACCGTGGTCTCGGGCTCATGACCGATGCGCAGACCATGCTCGTGGAGCAAGCGGGCGGCGTAGGCGTGATAGGTGAGCACCGACGGCTCAGCGACTTCGGCCGCGAAGCCCTCGGAGCCCTCGGAGCCTGAGTCTGGACCGGTGCAGCTCCCAGCGCAGGTCCGAGTGCAGGTCCGAGTGCAGGTCGGAGTGCAAGTCGGAGTGCAGGTCCCGGTGCCGGATCCGGAGAGTAGGCCCGCACGGGTGAGGTAGAGGCGCACTCTGGCGCCGAGCTCGGACGCTGCCTTGTTGGTGAACGTCAGACCGAGCACCTGATCCGGTGACACAGCACCCGTGCTGACTGCCCAGACGACGCGAGCAGCCATCACCGTGGTCTTCCCAGACCCGGCGCCCGCGACGATCACGCCGGGTTCGAGTGGCGCGGTGATCGCGTCGATCTGCTGGTCGCTGAACGGGATGCCGATGAGCCGGCACAAGTCGTCGGGAGCGAGCGGGCGCCGCCTCATCGGGACGGTCATGACAGCACACCACCTTGACGCTGCTGCGCCGGGCACTGCCGCGCGAACTCGCACCGGTTGCAGTGGGCGTTGCCGGTGGCGACAAAGGTCTCAGCTCGAAGGGTGCGCACCGCTTGGATGAGATCGGTCTCAACGGGTCGGCGGCCCTCAGCGTCGACAGCTGGCGGTTCCTGAACCAGCACCGTGGGCAGCCCTGAGTCATCGGCTCTCAGCTGGACCAGCTCGGCGCCGCCCGATCGAGCGTTCCCGCACCGGGACCCAAAACCCCCTCGGTCGCTCACCAGCTGGTAGAGGGCCAGTTGCGCGTCGGTTTCCACGGTTTTGCGCGACGGCAGCTGCCTTCCGGTCTTGAAGTCGACAACGACCACTCGGCCCCGTTCGTCGAGCTCCAGCCGGTCGACCGTGCCGGTCAAGACGACCCGTTCGCCTTCTTCGAGCGCCGCTTCGACCTCGAAGGCAACCTCGGAGCCGACGGGCCTGCGGTGCGGTCGGGAGTTGTGCCAACGGGCGAACCGCCTGACGGCGTCCTCGGCGGCTGAGCGCTCGCGCTGGGCGATCCAGGGTGACTCAAACTGCAGCTGATCCCAGACCGAGTCGAGGTGTCGGATCATCTCGTCTGGGTCTACGTCGACGTTTGCATCCGCGCCTGTGTCCGCGTCCGCGCCTGCCCCTGCGCCGAGATGCTCAGCAAGGACGTGAAGAACGTTGCCAAAGCCGACAGCGCTGCTGCGAGCAGCCTGGCCAGCGGCCTCGCGCGACAGAAACCACCGCAACGGGCAGGCGTTCAGGGCCGACAGTCCGCTCGCGGACAGCCGCATCGACTGGTCTTCGGGGCGCAGCGGCACCTCGCTGAGCGAGCGCTCGCGCAGTCCCCACCAGTTGTCGGGGTTGGCGAAGGACGACACCGGTTGACCGCTCGCCTGCGGTTCGGCCAGTCGAGCCAGCCGGGCCGCGGCCGCTGCGCGCAGCGCGTCACTGCACGTCGGGTCGCCAGCGGTGCGGCGCAGTTCGGCCACCAGGCCCGCCAGTGACAGCGGTCTCGATGGACGTCCCGGGCAATGGCGAGGGGAGGCTCCCAAGTCGCTGAGGAAGCGCGACGGCTGCTCACCCTCCGGCTCAGGAGATGCCACCGCGGTGACGACCAGCCGTTGCCTAGCGCGAGTCACGGCGACGTAGAACAGCCGACGCTCCTCGCTCAGCAGCGCAGCCTGACTCAGTGGCTCGAGGAGCCCCTCTCTGCCGAGCCGGTCGGCCTGCAGCAGGGTGCCGCGCCTGCGCACATCTGGCCAAACACCTTCCTGGACGCCGGCGATCACCACTACCCGCCACTCCAAGCCTTTGGAGCGATGAGCAGTCAGCAGGCGGACGGCATCTCGTCGTACGCCTCGATCGGCCAAGGTGTCCCCCGGGATCTGTTGGGCGTCGACGTGCTCGAGGAACACTCGTGCTGCCGTGCGCTGTTGCTTTTCCTCAGCTCGGGCAGCGACCTCGAACAGGGCACAGATCGCATCAAGGTCTCGGTGAGCAGCGCGGGAGTCCGGCCCTCCCTGCTCGGCAGCGGACTGTAGTCGCTGGGGCCAGGAGGTGCCGACCCACAGAGACCACAGTGCTTCTTCGGCCGCAGCGCTCTCCGCCACCAGCACCCGCGCTGCGGCGAGCAGCTGCGACAGCCGAAGCGCCCTGGCGACCTCGAGGCCGTCAAGGTCGACCAGCAACGCAGGATCTGCCATTGCCTGTCGCACCAGCTCGCCCGACGGCAGTGGTAACCGCTGCCCTCGAGCCGACTCGCGGTCACGACGACGAAGGAGGCGGCCGAGCCGGCGGACCTGCGCGGCGTCGAGGTTGCCCAGTGGCGAGATCAGCAAAGCACGGGCGGTCTCCGCTGTCAGCGCGGCCGGATCGGCGACGCAACGCAAAGCCGTCAGCAACGGCGCCACCGCCGGCTCGGAGCGCAACGGCACTTCGTCACCGGCTACCTCGACCGGAACACCAGCCGCGACCAGCACCCGCCGAAGACCAGGTATCGCGGATACACCGGATCGAACTAGGACAGCGATCTCAGACCACGGAACGCCGTCGTCAAGGTGGGCGCGCCGGACCACGTCGGCGATGTTGTCGGCCTCACCGCCACTTGAGCTGAACGTCATCACGTCGACAAGCCCCGGGGCGTATTCACCGGGGACAGCGACCGGGTTGCGGAACCGCTGAAAAGCCTCCGCGCCGATCGAGCCGCGAACTCCGATGCCGGCGGCGATGCGGCGCGACGCGGTGAGCAGGTTGTCGCCGAACCGTCTCGTCGTGCCGAGGGCAACGACACCGCCAGGTTGTCCGTCGATGCGGGGGAACTGTGCGGGGAAGTCCAAGATGCCGCGCACGTCAGCGCCGCGGAACGCGTAGATGCTCTGGTCGGGGTCGCCGACGACGACGAGGTCGCGTCCGTCACCCGCGACCGCCTTGAGCAGTCGGACCTGGCTGGGATCGGTGTCTTGGTACTCGTCGACGAAAACCGCCCGAAACTGTGCTCGGAGCTCCCGCTGCACGTCGACCGACTCGGCCAGCAGCACCGCGCGGTGCACCAGCTCGGCGTAGTCGAGCGAGCTCTCGAAGTCGAGCACCTGAAGGTACTCGCGCATGAACGCCGCGGCGGCCGTCCACTCGGGTCGGTCGCTTCGCGCTCCGATGCGCGCCAGGTCGTCGGGATCGAGGCCCAGCTCACGGGCTCGCGACAACACGGCATGCACCTCACGGGCGAAGCCCTTCGTGCCGAGCGCCTGCTGAAGCGATGCCGGCCAGACCGCGTTTCGGGTCTCGCGGGAGTGCCGGAGGAGCTCGCGCACCATGACGTCTTGCTCAGGCGCACTGAGCAGGCGCAGCGGGTCGGCGTACAGCTCGGCTGGCTGATAGCGCCGCAGGAGGGCGTAGCAGAAGGAGTGGAACGTCGAGCTCATCGGGCTGGCGCAGGTGCGGCCAAGTCGTCTGGTGATGCGGTCGCGCAGCTCTTCGGCGGCCTTGCGGCTGAAGGTCAAGACGAGTAGCTGGTCGGGCTGCAGGCCGCGACGCTCAACTCGATCGACTACCGCCTCGACCAGGGTCGTGGTCTTGCCCGTCCCGGGACCGGCCAGGACCAAAAGCGGGCCGCCTGGGGAGTCGACCACCGACTGCTGCGAGGCGTCCAGCGTTGGCGGCACCGGCTGAGGGAGCGGGCTCGAGTCGAGTCGATAGGTGACCGGCATGCCCTCATCACAACAGCGGCTGCCGACATTTAGCATCTGAGTCCGCGGGCGACCGGCCGTTGCCTGTGCCCTAACCACCGACGCGCGGTCACCACGGTGACACCATGCTTGCGCTGAACCCGAACGTGCTGTCAGGAAAGCGGGAGCCACAGCGCTTGGCTGAGGTCGACCCGCAGCTTTCGGGCGACAGTGAGTGATCCGCGCAGCGGCGTCGACTCCTCCCGGTAGTGGCTGAGCGCCTCGCGCTGATGCGATGGCGGCAGACTGCCGTCCGCCCGCACGACTCGCCACCACGGCACCGACCCGCCGTACATCGCCAACACCCGTCCCACCTGGCGAGGACCGCTGCGGCCGACGGCGTCGGCGATCAGAGAGTACGTCGTGGCGTGCCCGGGTGGCACCTGCTCGACCACCCTGAGCACCGCCTCGACATACGCCTCCGAGGCATCCGGGCCGCGGCGTTCCTCAGTCATCGCGCCTACTCGAGCCGGGAGAGCACGGCTTGCAGCGACGGACGGCGTTGCGCGATGTACTGATCGCTGGACCCGGGGTGGCGCCCCAACGCCTCGTTGCGGCCGCGGGTCGCGATGCGGTAGATGACGGCCCGCAGCAGCAGTTGATCCCATTCTGGTACGTCGCTCCACTCACCCAGCAGCGTGATCGGTGCGCCGTCCCAGCAGATTGCGTCGACAGCGGCCACGGCAAGCGCCCACCCAGCGGGACGGTAGTAGGGCGGCCAGTCGATGACCGCCGGTGGCAGCCCGTCAGCCACCAAGACGTTCCCACCGATATCTCCGTGCACGACCTGCGGAGCGGATCGCACAGGTCGGAGAGCCGCGAGGCCGCTCTCGATCAAGCGCAACGTGAGCGTGCTGCCCTGGGGTTGCTGCCCTTCCCACGCCACCCGGTCCCCGAACGACCACGGGTCGTCGCGCTCGTCGAGGAAGGCTGGACGCTCGAGATCCGCGATGACGGCATGAAAGTCTTCACAGCCGCGGCGGACCAGGTTGGGCTCGCCGCGCATCGAGGCGTCGCGGCCGTCGACCCAGCGGTGCGCAGCCCATCCGTCGTACACCAGGTCGCCCGAGCGCGCGGCCACCGGAACGGGCACCCGGACCAGGTCACCGGCTGGCCATGACACGAACACCTGGGCGACCCAGTCGTGCTCGGCCTCATGCTCGACCGGTTTGAGTACCAAGTCACCGCAGCGCCAGGCACGGCTCTGCCCACCAGGGAGCAGTCGCGGCTCTTCGCCGTCAGCTGCGAAGGCCTGCCGGACGTCAGATGCGGGCGGCTGCACCCGCCAGACGCTAGTACGACGGCTGGGAAGGGTCGATCTGGTTGACCCAGGCCACCACGCCGCCCCCGACGTGGACGGAGTCGTTGAAGCCGGCACCCTTGAGTATCGCGAGGGCCTCTGCTGACCGCGCCCCAGACTTGCAATGCAGCACGACCTGCTTGTCCTGCGGCAGCTGCGCCAGTGCCGCCCCGGTCAGGAACTCCCCCTTGGGGATGAGCACCGAGCCGGGGATCTTGTTGATCTCGTACTCGTTCGGCTCGCGTACGTCGACGAGCACGAAGTCCCGCTCAGCGTTGTCACGTTCCTTGAGCCAGTGCTCGAGAGTCGTCACCGAGACCGTCGAGTCAGCGGCGGCATCGGCGGCCTCTGCACTGATCGCGCCGCAGAACGCCTCGTAGTCGATCAGGGCTGTAATGGTCGGGGTGTCGCCGCAGATCGCGCAGTTCGGGTCTTTGCGGACATTGAGTTTGTGGTACTCCATCTCGAGAGCGTCGTAGATCATCAGCTTGCCGATCAGTGGGGACCCGATGCCGACCAGCAGCTTGATCGCCTCGTTGACCTGGATGGAGCCGATGCTTGCGCAAAGGACACCCAGCACGCCACCCTCGGCGCACGACGGCACCATGCCCGGCGGGGGAGGCTCGGGGTAGAGGCAGCGGTAGCAGGGCCCGTGCTGGGCCCAGAAGACCGAGGCCTGGCCGTCGAAGCGGTAGATGGAGCCCCAGACGTACGGCTTGCCGAGTAGGACCGCAGCGTCGTTGACCAGGTAGCGGGTCGCGAAGTTGTCGGTCCCGTCGACGATGAGGTCGTACTGCTCGAAGATCCCCATGACGTTGTCGTTGTCGAGGCGTTCTTGGTGCACGACGACGTGGACCAGCGGGTTGACCTCAGCGATGGACTCTCTTGCCGAGACGGCCTTGGGCTTGCCGACGTCGCTTTGGCCGTGGATGACCTGGCGCTGCAGGTTCGACTCGTCGACCTCGTCGAAGTCGATCACGCCGAGCGTGCCTACTCCGGCGGCGGCGAGGTAGAGCAGGGCGGGACTGCCGAGTCCCCCAGCTCCGATGACCAGGACCTTGGCGTTCTTCAGCCGCTGCTGCCCCTGCATGCCGACATCAGGGATGATCAGGTGGCGGCTGTAGCGGCGTACCTCATCGGTGGTGAGCTCAGCGGCCGGCTCTACCAGGGGCGGCAACGACACAGGTCTCTCCTCGGTACGACGGCTGGTGCGGGTTCTGCGCGGTACAACCGCTTCCTGCCCTCGCATGTTCCCGGACCGTTGGCTCACCCCTAGGGTCAGCCAGGGTCCGTTGCCGGCGTGCCTGGCGTGCGTCTCGGCATCCGGGCGTTCCGCCGCCGGCCGGCCACGTACGTCTTCCGACACGTGACGGCAGAAGTACGCCGCCAGCACCCCTCGACGTACGTCTTCCGACACGTGACGGCAGAAGTACCCGAGGAGCGACTGGGCTTCCTGGGCACAACCCGTGCCCTGTGGATAACGGCCGCGCGGTCGAACCGATCAGCGGCATGCTCCCGTCATGGCCAAACCACCGCCGCGACGGCTTCGCTTCAGTCCAACCGCACCTTTCACCCGCGCCGAAGCCCGGGCGGCGGGAATATCCCTTGCTGCGCTTCGTGGGCCACGCTTCCATAAGGTGTTCTACGACCTCTACGTGTGCGCATCAGTCGACGTGACTGCTGCCGTTGTCCGTGCCGCGGCGGCGCTGCGAGTCTGCAATGAGGGGTCTTACGTCAGCCACTTCACCGCAGCCGAGGTCTGGGGCGCGTGCGTACCTGAGCAGCCCCTGACGCACGTCAGTGTCCGGCAAGGCAACCGCTCCGAACGGCGCGGCATCCAGGCACACGTCGCGCCAAGAGACGCCAACACGACGACGTACCAGGGACTCCTGGTCGCTACCGCGGAGCAGACCTTCCTTGACCTCTCTGGGCTGATGTCACTGGTCGAGCTTGTTGTGCTCGGAGACTCGCTAATCCGCAAGGAGCGTACGACGCCCGAGGAGCTCATCCGGGCCGCGGCTGCCTTCAGGGGTCGGGGAGCTCGGCTGGCGAGGAGGGCAGCCAACCTTGTTCGGCGCGGGGTGGACTCACCCATGGAGTCCCGACTGAGGTTGCTGATCGTGATCGCTGGACTGCCAGCGCCGACGGTCAACTTCACGATCCGCGCCGAGGACGGCACCGTGCTCATGCGGTTCGACCTCAGTTACCCCGACCTCAAGCTCATCATCGAGTACGACGGCCGGCAGCACGCCCGCGATGACGCGCAGTGGGGACGAGACATACACCGTCGGGAAGAGCTGGATCGGCTGGGGTGGCGGCTCCTCATCATTCGGGCAGAGGACATCTACGGCCGTCCCGACCAGACGTTGGGCCGGCTGCAAGCGGCATTGCGAGCTCGTGGTGCGAAGGACCTTCCGGGCAAGCTCCGGACCGAGTGGCGTCAGCACTTCCCTGTTCGCCGCGCGGCTGCCTAACCGGCGTACGTGTTCCGACACGCGGCGGCAAAAGTACCCCGCCAGCACCCCTCGGCGTACGTGTTCCGACACGCGGCGGCAAAAGCACGGCAGCAGCACCAAGACGAACGCCGGCAGGAACAGTACGTCGGCTGACTCCCGACGCGGGCCTGAGCAGCTCATGCCACGCTGAACCCATGGCTGAGAAGGTGGCTGTCGACATCGAGGGCCGCACGCTGGCCCTGACCAACCTCAGCAAGGTCCTCTACCCCGAGACGGGCCTCACCAAGGGCGAAGTCATCGACTACTACGCCAGCATCGCCGAGGTACTGCTCCCCCATCTCGCCGATCGGCCGTTGACCCGCAAGCGGTGGCCGAACGGCACCACCGCCGAGTCGTTCTTCGAGAAGAACACTCCCCGAGGGACCCCTGAGTTCGTCCGCACCGTGTTCTTGGCCGAGCACGGTGACGAGGGCGTGGAGTACGTCGTCGCAGACTCGCTGCCGACGCTCGTCTGGCTGGCCAACCTCGCCGCGCTGGAGCTGCACGTGCCGCAGTGGAAGCTCAGCCCAGAAGGTACGCCGCTGGGCGCGGACCTCGTGGTGTTCGACCTCGACCCGGGACCCCCCGCTGACATCATCGACTGCTGCAATGTGGCGCTTGCGCTGCGGCAGTTGCTCGAACTCGACGGGCTCAGCGCCTTCCCGAAGACCTCGGGCAACAAGGGAGCGCAGCTGTATGTCCCGGTGGAGCCCACCGACTCCAAGGACACGTCGGCATACGCCAAGCGGCTGGCCGAGCAGCTCGAGCAGGCGCTGCCAGACCTGGTGGTCGCCTCGATGGACAAGAGCCGGCGCAAGTCCAAGGTGTTCATCGACTGGAGTCAGAACAGCGCCGCCAAGACCACCATCGCGCCGTACTCGTTGCGCGGCATCAGCCGACCGACCGTCTCGACTCCACTAACGTGGGATGAGATCGCCGACGCGCGGACAGCGGCTGACCTCGCGTTCGTCACCGCGGATCTCCCGGAGCGGCTGGAAGCACACGGTGACCTACTGTCCGAGATGTCAGATTTCGCCGCACCGGTGCCGAATTCGACTCCTCCGCGTGACACCTAGGCCGACGTAGGATTCCGAGGTGGCCACCGACCCCGACGAGCGCCCTCGGAGCGGCCGGATGCCCCGCAACGCGCGTCGAGCGCAGCTGCTCGAGTCTGCCCTCGACGTCTTCGTGGCCCAGGGTTACCACGCTGCTGGGATGGACGACATCGCCGAGCGGGCAGGTGTCTCCAAGCCGGTCCTCTACCAGCACTTCCCAGGCAAGCTCGACCTGTACCTCGCG
>JAABUR0100008480.1_pt1 | contig 11851 bp, 12 predicted proteins | sample 5560091 | NCBI WGS metagenome assembly JAABUR01 (sample SAMN10711879, study PRJNA513375) | rock metagenome | isolation source: Antarctica rocks | place: Antarctica: Victoria Land, University Valley sud
CAACATCTAGCGCACACTCTCCCTCCTCCTCTCCCTCCTCCTCTCCCTCCTCCCCAAAAAAAAAACACCCCCGACTAGTACTAACCGTCCGGGGCTATCGTATCGCCGAAGCTGCTCCGCAGCCAAAATAACCACCGTGACCCCCCCGGCCGGCGCAAGAGTAAACACGGGCAGCGGGGGAATCAGATGGGGACGCTGGCGGTGAAACATCCTGGTGTCGATATCCCAGTCGCTTGGCTGGCTGTGGGGGGTTATGGGCGATGTGGATGTGGATGAGTTTGTTGGTGGTATGGGAGATAGAGTAGAGTACAGTATGATTGAGGGGGTGGGACTGGAGGGGGGTAGGGCGGGTTTTTTCGGTTGGATCGGTGGAAAGTTTTCGGGTTAGAGGTGGTACGGGCTAAGGAGCGCGGTTGGATTGAGATGTGTCTTTTTGAGTATTCTGCTTGGACATCTAGAGATTCATACCAACTGCTTCAGACGTTTGAGCACCAACCACATCGAGTCCACAACGAATTCTCGACGCCTTCTGCCATAAGCAAACAACGGTTTTTATTCTGAAACAAAATCACCTATACTACATTGTTCTCTCAGCTGGCTACAATTCCAATCCTCTATTTAGGTGGTGGCAAGCTCGGGTCTCCCCAAACCCCGTATTTACTCGCCGATGGCCCACCCGCCGAGCGAGTGAGTTTCATCGCCGCCACAGTCAATCTTCCGTTCCCGCCCATGACATTGTCCAGGAAACTCTTGGCTAGGGGATCGTTCGCTGGTGGGAATGCGTTTGTGTACGCCGTCTTCGCATCCGCCGACCAGCTCCCAGCGATGGACTCGACCTTGGCCAGCTGTGCATCGATCCAGCCGCAGTAGAGAGAGCGGAGGCCGTATTTGAATGCCGCGTTGTTGAAAGTGCCATCAGCGGGACGTCCGAGCTCGCCCACGTTGCCCCAATTGTGTTGCTGATCGAAGTTCCACAAGACCTTTTCGATGCACTTGGACGAGGCGGTGAAGGCCGACCAGATTTTCGGATCGGCCAGGTAGGTGAATACACCTCCTGTATTGAGAAAACTCTGGTGTGCGCCTGTTTGACCAGTAGACGGAATGTCGGCGTTAGGATTACTGAGTTGGAAAAAGACACCCTTTCTACCGTTCACTGATCCATCGAGCAATGCAAGGCCAGCCTGCTGACTAGCGCCACTGCCACCGAAACAAAAGGTCATAGCGACCCATAGAACTTGTCCATTGTTCGAGTCGGTGAAAGCGCCGGTGTCGAATCCCATGAGGTACCTGGTGACCCAACTGTCCGTGCCTGCGGTGTAGCCTGTTGGCATATTGTATCCATTTGCTGGGCCGGTGCCTTTGATGAATTGCATAAAGTCACGGGCGAGTTGGATCTCGTAGATATGATCAGCTGTGGTAGTAGTGTTAGTCAGATACCTCGTGGAAAGAGCTTATGATCTACTTACTCTCGAACTTAGGCACAGGTACTAGGCTGTTCACAGTTGCGAGGGTTTGCTCTTTAACCACGCCAGAGCAACCGACACCGGGAGCGTCGAATGTGAAATACTTGGGAATCCCGCCTACACTTTGAGCTGCAGTACATGGTGGGTACGGTCCAGCGTCCAGCTCAAGTGGGCTGGTGCCAAGCGGAAAGGTGCCTCCCAACGTTGTAGCCCAACCAATTTTCTTCCGGTCACGCTTCTCGAATGAGTTTCTTCTAGAATGAGCTGGTTTGACCAGATCGGCGATAAAGGCTTTGAACTGCGATCGTTTTGATGCTCCACCAGAGATCAGACAGCTCGGCTCGTCGGGACGACCTGGTTCGCGCAGAAGGCACGACGGGTCGGTACGTTTTCCTAGGCTACGTCTACCAACGGGTGCTGTGGTGCAGAACTTACAAATCGCCAAGTCGGCTGTCGAGTTGCCCCCTGGCTGCTCTCCTGGACACTTTAAGAGATCCGAGGGTATGTGAAGGATAGGTCCGTAAATTTGGGCTCGAGCCTGCAAAGACCTCACTTTCGTGCCCGATTCCAGTTCAGGGACTGCAAGTCCACTTTGGGTCCACGCGTCCTCTGCAGTCGTCGAATCATTGCCGGCTATTTCACGACGGCTAGGTTTAATAGGACAGGTCTCTTCAACGATCTGGAAATCAAGTTGCGGACCAATCTGAAATCTTGATTGTGGTAGTTTCCAACCGAACACTGGCGGCACGCTAACAGAGGCATAGAGTTGAGCCCCTGCGTCAACACCGTAGCAGAATGAGGCGCCCCCAGAAGTCGACGCGGCTGCGTTCGCATATGCTGTAACGAACCCGTCGGCGACGAGGTTGACTGTGGCGGGATCGACAGGTATGAAATTCTTGTTGAATTCGATCCCAAAGGTAATTGTCGGCTTCAGATGTGTAGTCAGATAACCGTTGGCGGCCACGGAAGCATCAAAGAGAGGCTTCTCTTTTGGAGTCATATCTTGAGTACCGCTAGGATCGATGTTGGATGAGGCCTGGGGGTCCCAATCAGCAGATACATCCGGAAAAGTCTGCTGCACGTTCCACTTGGCTATATTGACCTCTGACACTATGTGGCCTGAGAGAGTAATACCCCCCTCGACCTGAGCAACGAGCTTAAAGTTTGGACCAATTGTCACGATGCCCGGAACGGCAAAGGCTGCTCCGAACTTGTCAGCGGAAAGAAGGACCATATCTCCTGTGTCGAAGTTGACACTGGCGAGGGCGTCAAGAGTGAATTTTGCGGTGATTTCGCCATCGTTGCGGAAGTAAAGATACGAGTTGCTCAAGTCGATAGGTGAGCCAAGTGTCGCTATAATGGTCAGTCCGAAATTGGTATTGACGGCAACGTGGGTATTTGCCACAACATCTAATTGAGCGCTAGCCGTTACGATGCCTGAGCTGCAGGTCCAGCTCTCACGAAGAAGAATGGCCGTGAAGTCCTCGACGTAGGAATGATGAACATTCGGACCCCCTTTAACCCCATTTATGAGTCCTTTGAGCCAGGTGATAACATCGCTTCCGAACCACCGCTTGTGTAGCTCTTCATGACTAAGACCGGAATGATGCTTGTCCTCCCTCCAAGCCTCTTCAAGGAAACGTTTCTTGTTGCCGTTGTAGTCGCCGAGACTGCGCTTTCTCTTTTTGCTTGCAGCCTTGTCAACAACTTTGTTCCAATACCCATCTTCATTAGCAAAATCGATTCTCATCTGAGTAGTTCCCAGATCACGCGGCACTCTTGCAAAATCATAATCGAATTTCAGGTCGTACACGATAGAACTAGATGGCAGATCTCGTTTGCGTAGGTGTTGCGGTAGGTCTTGATTCTCCGACGGTTCGAGCTGAACGGCCACGGCATACTTACCAGGCCCACAACCTTCAGGCATCTCCAGGATGGTTCCAGGAACACCTTTACCCAGGTGTATTTTGTCGCAATTACTGCTGTGTGAATCATCTGTGCAGAGCATCCGAACGGTATGCTCCTCTTCACTGGTAGCATCAAAACAGTCGAAAACCTCCCAGTGAGAACCATCCCGCTTATCGAGCGAAACCTGAATGGTATCTGGTGACGTGAGGACAATGAAACCGAAAGCTGCATCCTGTGGGTCATTGGCGAAAGGAGTTGTAACGGCGCCTCCAAATGTAGGGTCAGTCTTGAGCTTGAATTCCGCCTTGGCCGAATCTGCAGGTGGAGGGTGAGGAAAGAGATAGTCCAGTGGCACTGGAAGGAAAGGTGCTTGATCTGCGGGAGGATCGCAACAGAAGACTCTCGTCCTATCATTCCATCCACAGTCGTCTCCTTCGCCTTCGTAAGAATTGGCCAGCTCGACTTGATGACCAGTGTCACAGTGGTCGTCAAAACATGAACCAGGTTTACCATGCCAAGAGCAGTGCTGCCAGTCTTCTGACTTTTTGCAGCAAAACGGCTGTTCACCGTCCCAGCAATCGCCGTTTCTCCAAGTCAACTGGTTCTCATCACTATTGCAAGAGCTTCCGCAATCGCCCCAGCGGCAGTCGATTCTCTTGGCTGCATCCTGAACGTCACAGCAGTAAAATTTGCGGCCATCCGAACATTGATCACCATCACCCCAATAACTGGAGACTAATGCAACCTGCCCAATAAGACACTGTCCATTGCAAAATGGAACTGTACCTTGCCATGAGCATGACTTTGGATCAGGAGCGGACGAAAGTGGGCAACAGACGGTGCTCTCGTGGCCATCTCCATCACATTGGAACGTGGTTATGGAAATCTAGAGAATTACTATCAGTACAGTGGATATTTGTGTCATTCTTGATTCTTTGGTAGAATGGAATAAGTGAATTCAGTTGTTTGGAGACAGCTTGGCCGTTTGAGAACAAGCATGGGTGATACGAATACTGAAGGTACGAATGAAAAACACTAAGACTTACCTCGCCAGGAATGCATCCTGTTGTCCCGCAGGTCGTTCCACGACAATCACCTCCATTAGCACTCTGCCACTGATTTACGGTATCGGCTTGCGACTGCAAGGCAGAAATTGTCTTTGGATAAATGACACCCTGCAAAGCTTGCAAGTCGGGGGTGTCGAGGTCAAGTGCCCAGATAAGCAAACCACCCAAACCAAGATCATTAGCGAATTTAATCTTCTGTTGAAAAGTCTCCTTATCGTCGAAAGAAACCCACTGGTCCTTATTCCAGGTGATGTACTTTACTGCATTCTCCTTATCATATACAGGTGTGAGACTGTATTGTTTGATCACATCCATGATCTCACTGTAGCTGAGTGTACCAGAGTTCTTGGTACAGGGCCCGGGTGACGCGCCACCTTTGAATAAGCAACCGGGAGCCGAACAGCCCGGGTCTGTAAGCTGGAATGACCGCCCATAGAAGCCAAGACCCAGATTCAGCTTCGTGGCAGGCACACCATTTCGCCAAAACAGATCAAGGGCGTCCTTGATCTCGGTGAGGTTCGTATGAGCCAGAACATGGTCTCCAATAGGGTCGTTGGCATCCCAGGTACCATGTAAATCGTATGACATAACGCTAACCCAATCAACGTAGCTCGTCGATCCCTTGATGTCGAAATGCTGCAAATACCAGTAGCTCGTAGGAGCAGTAAAGGAGACGGTATACTTGGTTGGACCTGCGTTTATAGCGTCTCGGAGTTCCTTGAGGAATTCGGTAAAGTTTTTCCCATCATCCTTTCCGCCACCTCGATCGCCAGCTCCACTGCAAAATGTCAGCTATAGTTTGCAGAACCGAAGCAGAATGAGGGCTAACGGATATTCCCAATCATAGTCAACACCATCAAACGCATACTGGCGGAGGAAGCTCAGCACTTTTGTTATTGCGGACGAGCGTTTGTCAGCGGAAGACACCATATCCGGAAAGATGGGCTGCGTGTTGGTGCCGTTGTCGCTAAAGGTCCAACCACCAATAGAAGCAATAACCTTCAAGCCTGGGTTCTGAGATTTTAAAGCAGTGATGTCGACGAATAACTGCGTACTTAGACCATCCATTGGTATGACATCAAAAGTCGAAGTTAAAGAAGCGAATGCCAAATGCAGATGAGTAATACCGTTAATTGGAATGTCTCGCAGACCCATCCCAATACATTTCTCATTCTGGTTCCAGCCTTCGTAGTAGCCAATGATACGTGACTGCGTGTCGCCACCTGAAGCGCCGGATCCCGGCTGATCACAGTTACTTTGACAGCCTGTTCATATTAGAATATAGTCCCCTAAGGAAAATTTGATATACCGCGTACCTTTGCCACAAAAATCACTTGTGGCACCACAGAAGCCAAATTGACTGCAGCAAACGTTGAGGGGGCATTTCACATCGCCTGATATCGAGTTGTTCCCACAAGGGGCATGGGCGTCGCAATTCGACCAACATTTGTCGTTGGGGGATTTGCCGTCAGTACCACACGCTTCAGGGCCATAGTTGCAATAGCCAGTCTTCGCGCAGCATGCACCGTTGCTACACGGCTTCGTTTCCGAGCAGGAGTAATCATCCACCGTCGTAGCTCTTGAGACGAGGTGAAAGAAGCCTTCGTGAATAGAACACACCTCCGGTGTTGCTCGAATCTTCGCCCGGAAATCTTGTTTAGACGTAACGGAAGACGGCACCGCTGCACAAAGAGGGCCACTGTCTGTCAAGACAACAGTATCGAGGCTGGCTGCATTGTCCTTCGGAGCGGCAAGGGTAGAAGAGAGTAGGAGAGCAAACACTCCAAATAAGTTCGGCGATAGCCGTAAGAGACGTACCATTCTTGTTCCTTGAACTTGAAATAATCAAAAGGCGAATGTAGCAATGTATATACGAATATGAGTAAAGACGTAACGAGAGACACCTGTAGTTCAAACTGGCAAACAGGCACAAAGAGCGTGTGTAAAGGAAGCAGAAGCAGAAGAGAAAGCAGGAGGGAAAACGCCCGACCTGGTCAATTGTATAGACAAAACCATGGGGAGAGAAAGGGACATGGGGAGAGGAGGAGGTCAGCGCCGCAGGTGTTGGAAAGCTGACAGTGTACATCTTGGGCTGAGGAGGTGTATACGGCGTGCTGATGAAGCCCAATCTCTTCTTGCAAGGGCATGAGGCCTTCCATCGCCCTACCTTCAACGGAAATGAGCAAAGGAGTCCTTCACCGCAAGGGTTGAGAAAGTCAGCATTGTGATCAGCAGGGCAAGAAGCACCATCATGTTGGCTAAGATTCATGATTTAGACTTGCGGGATGCATGCTGATGAAGTTACCCTGCCTGGTCTTTGCCACCGGTATGTGCAACTGTTGTAGGGTCGGGGATTGTTATTGGTAAACGAGCTCACCCCAGGTCCACGAGGCGATAGCGAGATGGGTTCCATGACGGATGGAAGCTGACATATGCATGACTTCCGAAACTGGCAGCGGCAGTGGGGGAGATCTACTGTACCTACCCAGGCGTGCCAGGAGATTAAAAGTGGGGGGCTTACTGTACATTGTAATTTACTAGGCAAGGCTGATGCCTTAAAACTTATAGTACAGTACCAACCTCACGTGTCCTGCAGGTAGAACTACTTCCCTAAGGTACCAACCAACCTTACTTGAAGAGTTACTACAACAACTATCCACTCTACGTCTGGTGTTCGCGTTTACTCTGGAAACAACTACCGAGTTGATACCGCAGCCTCAAGATGATCACTTGGAAGAATGAACTTTCAAATGGCGGTTCACACTACTCTCGTGGCCCACACCCAATGGGATGGACCCCTTGTTTTCCAACATTGCCTGGTTTGGCATCAGCTAAAGGCTGACGGAGGACCTCCACGAAATCCTTCGAACCTAGCGGCCTAAAGTTACCTGCTCGGATACTCTCGTACTCTCTACCTACAGTATATTCCGGGGACCCCCATACAGCCTGGACCGTGCGAGTGCCGCAAGGCGAAGCATGCTGATATCAAGTTTGTTACGGAGGTATACGAGAATGGACTATGGAGCGCCGCAAGCAATGTCAGCTACGGATCTGTACAGCTGAATCAGCTGGTACATGTGCTATTAGCTCCCTATTGATATGACTCTGTCAGGGTGACGGAATCATAATCTCCCCCTCAGCCTGGGGTCATCAGGTTGACATCCTGCAATATTTCCCATGTATTCCATCCAGCCCAGCCCTCATTTACTTCGCGATTCTTGACCTTGGTTATCCTCCCCTTCTTTTTGACAGCTTAAGTCTTTCGTTTACCACCTTCCATTCCTGGATCATGCTGCTTCTACCTTTCTCGTTTGTGCCGCTCCTCTGGCTTCTCTTCGATTTGTGGCAGACCTGTGATGCAGCGAGCGTTCAATTCGTAACCAGTCAGTCTGTTCCGGCAACAAACCTGACCACAGATTGTGTCAACGCTCTGACCGGAAACGTTTCCTGCACCTCATACGTGCGCAGATTCAACCAGGGGGCTTACTTCCAGGAGGTCGGCCTCCAGCAGTCATGTACATCTGACTGTGGTTCTGGACTGGCTAGTTGGGAGAGCAAGGTGGTATCTGCTTGCAACAACCAGGTCTACTCACCTGATGGCGTCAAATCGCTCCCCATATCGACTCTTCCCGAAACCGTACGTTCCGGTTATAATCTCACATGCCTCGAGGCGAATGGAGTGTTCTGCAATGTGCTTGCGAAGAATGCTTCTTTGCAAAACGCAAGTTCCACTCCGCACATCGATCCCTGCGACGACTGCTTCATCGAACAATTACAGGTGCAAGTGGACTCGCCGATATTCGGGGGAGCGGCATTGCAGAAGTCGTATAGCTCGATGACTTCGAGCTGTCACAAGACTTCGTTCCCTTTGACAACGAGCTGGGCAATTCCACCTCCTCCTGCTCCGACAAATGCTACAGCGACTTGTAAAGGCAAGACATACCAGATCCAACCCTCGGACGACTGCCACAGCATCTCCCAGGCTCAGAAAATTGGAACAAATTGGCTTCTTACCGACAACTCACTCCCAGCATACTGCGCCAATTTCCCGAAAAACGGCAGTCTGTGTATTGTCAACACCTGTGACACTTATACAGTGAAGGCGAACGAAACTTGTACAAGTATTGCCGCGTCTCAAAACGTCACTGTGGCCCAATTGCTCAGTTGGAACCCGGTTTTTGGCCTGTCTTGCAGCAACATCTACCGCAGCGTAGGTTCTCAAATTTGCAAATCTGGACCGGGGACCCCATACGCTGGACCAATCGTCACATCTGCTCCAGGAACAACGCCCGGTCCTACAGTCGTGCCAGCGCCCTCTGGCATAGCTAATGGCACGAATACTAAGTGTGGCCAATACTACCTGGTGCAGCCCGGCGACTACTGCAACCTCCTAACAATCAAGTTTGCAATATCGTTGCCTGACTTTATTTTCCTGAACCCTGCCATAAATGCCAAGTAAGTTCTTCCGGTGTACGGATTGACCAAGTTGACACGTCCAGCTGTACGAATCTGTTTGCCAATGAAAACTACTGCGTAGCACCAGTGGGCAATAGTGAGTACAACACCAATGATATCGCAGATTTTTGACTCATTTTGATTAGTCGATGACTACCCTGGACATTCTGGATACATTCCCACCCCAACCGCTTACTCCACCATTCCTTGGACAAGCTTCCCCAAGGCCACCTATGTGCCACCAAGTACTAACATCTCCCAAATCCTGCCATTTGCACCAGGTACTCGACTCGATTGTGTTTTGTACGTGAATGGCGCCGATCAATTCGTCGACACCACGCAGGGCAATGCATGTCAAAACATTGCTAGTGGATGGGGCGTATCGACCGACCAGCTCACCAACTGGAATCCAAGCCTGAACGCATCAGACCCCAGTTGCCACTTCGATCCCAGCTACCGCTATTGTGTCCAGCAAGTACCGACACCCCAGAACCAGGCGCCAGCAACAGGTCCCCCACAAAGCCCATTGCCCATGCGCGACGGCACCTGGACCAATTGCACAACCTACGAGGACCTGACCTTTGGTGAGACATGCCAGATGGTGCTCGACGGCTACGGTATCACGCTCGCCCAATTCTACGCCTGGAACCCTGCCGTTGGGTCAAACTGCCAGAACCTATGGACCGGCTACCAGTACTGCGTCCGCACCAACAGCTCCGGTGCATCTCCCACCGTGTCTAGCCCTGCGAACCCTACGCCCACGGCACCAGTCCAGGCTGGACAGCCGACAAACTGTAATCGCTGGTATACCGCCGTGAACGGGGACACGTGTGCCTCGGTTGAGCAAGCGGGTGCCCTCTCGGACGCCCTGTTCAAGCAATTCAACCCCGCTGTCAACAGCGACTGCTCGGGTCTTTGGGCAACGTACGCCTACTGCATCGGCACAACCAACCAGAACCCAGCTCCTAGCTCGACGTCAACCACGACCAGTACTTCTCCTACATCTTCGACTTCCGGTGTTGCTGTCCCGAGTCCGACGCAGGTGAATAGCATCGCGGCGAAGTGTAACAAGTACGCACAGGCTGCCAGTGGGAGCTATTGTTCGGCGTTTGCGACGACGAATGGGATCTCGACGACGGATCTGTATAGCTGGAATTCGGTGCTGGGATCGTTGGGGGAGAACTGCAACACCCAGTTCTGGAGTGGGTACTATTATTGTACTGGTGTGTCGGCGTAGTGTGCGAGTAGAACCCGAGAACGAAGGTTGTCAATTAGTGAGAAAGAACGTTGTAACATGCGAGACCTCCAAATCTAAAACGTAGAGAAGAGAAACGAGCCTAAACTTCCCTCCGCTGGACAAGCTTTATTCAACCAAAATCAGTGACGGCGTGGGTGGAACTGCCACACCCCTACCCCAACCTCTCTTATCCAACATTTTCTCGTCCCCAATTTTAGATTTATTGAAAACTTCCAAGAACTGCATTATAATTGCGCACCCGAGATTCTCGATCCGCATCCACGGTTACTACATATCATAGCAAATAGCAATCAATCCCCCTCATGCATTCATTTCGAGGTTTTCGCAACTTTGACAGAATAAATAGAAATTACGGGTAAGGAAGTTGATCTGTGTGGCGAAAATGTGGCCGATATACATAGCTATAGAGCAGAAACGTGCGTGTCTGGAGATATCATCTCGGTGCATCTTGAGTTCTTGGTCTTCCGTTCGGCAATCGCCATTGTATAAATCAAATGTTATGCGAGCCCTGTCAAGAAGACACGACCCCCAATCGTACCTTCACGTCTCCATCAACTCTTTAGCCAGCAAATACTCCCTCTCCCACGCCTCCCTGATTTTACACATCCGACGAGTTTCATCCATATGATGCCCCACGAAGTCCACGCCAGGTACGTACGGCTTCTCCAACGCTCTCTGCCTACGCCGTTCTCTGTTAAATCCGTCTGGTACCTCCGCCTCGGGCTCCTTCTCCCCCTCGTCCTCTCCGTCAAACTCCAACCACATCACCCCTTCCTTCTCCCAGTCTTTTCGATCCATTACAACCATTATATTTCGGGCCTGCCAGGTTGCGGATCTCACAGCATATGATGGTACGAGTGCCAGGTCTCCGCCGGCACGGAAGAGCTTTTCGCCGCGGTAGTGCCGGATGCAGGTGACGTTGTCGGCGTTGGGGAGGAAGAGGAAGTCGAAACGGAACCATTGCATATCGTTGTGCGAGAGCTGCTCGATAATGGTTTTGTAGAAGGCTAGTGGGAGTGAGTCGCAGGTGGCGGACGTGGCGCCGTAGGTGATGTAGATTTGCCAGCTCCAGGCGGGGAGTAGGGGTTTTTCTGTAGCAATGATGAAATCAGTTGCTGGTTCTTATTCGTTTTCTTTCCAAGAGGGGTGGGTAAGAATGATGAGGCGGTGCTAACGGTCCTTTTTGACCAGGCTGCGGAAGAGACTTAGGGCGCCGTTGCCAGTGTGGTCTGTAAACGGTCTTTGTTCGTATACTAGGTCCCGAGTCTGGGCGATTTGTTCGGCCGTGGGAGGCGGAGTTATGGGTCGCGGGTCGCCTCTGAGTTCGGCGGATTTTCTTCTGGGGATTGAAGAGAGTTGGAATTTCGGAGGTAGGCCACCAGTTTTTTCGGGATATTTTCTCGGGGGAATTGTGTCGAGTTGTTGGGCTGGAGGTAGAGCACCGCTGCTCTCATTCGTAGTGTCTGAACTCATGGTTGTTGGTGGAAGGACGATCGAAGGAGCAGTGTTGCAAAGGTTTAGATGAATGTAAAAATATTAATTACGGTACTGCATCAGCCCCGATCACCCTGCCTGTCAGCTTGTTTGGGGTAGGGAGCGAATAAAACCGTTTCTTCTACAATAAACGTGTTTAAAACTCACTAGCGGTTTATTCATGTATGTTTATTGGTTTTATATTATATAAGCAAGCTAAACCCAGC
>JAABUR0100008481.1_pt1 | contig 11850 bp, 10 predicted proteins | sample 5560091 | NCBI WGS metagenome assembly JAABUR01 (sample SAMN10711879, study PRJNA513375) | rock metagenome | isolation source: Antarctica rocks | place: Antarctica: Victoria Land, University Valley sud
AGGTCGCGGCGCTGGTGTGCTGGCTTGCAAGCCCGGAATGCTCCTTTTCGACCGGTGCGGTCTTCGACATCTCGGGCGGTCGCGCCACCTACTGAGGACACTCTGCGGCGTTGAGCCCGCAGGGTGCCAGCCGAGCGGCGAAACACGCGAGCCAAGATCATGGTCAGCATCGACAGACGCATCCTGTGGTTTCTGGCCATTGTCGTGGTGGCGGTCGTGCTGTGGCTCCTGTTGGATCACGTGCTGTTCCCGACCCTCCCGGTGCCGGCCGCCGCCCCCTCCATCATCAAATGAAGCGCGGAGTGTCGTCCGACGCGATCAGCCGCGGAGGTCGGGTCCGGTCGGCACCACGGCCTTCCGGTAGAGGTGCCATGTGGCGTGCCCGAGGATCGGCAGCACGATGGCGAGCCCGACGAAGGCCGGCAGGCTGCCCAAGAACAAGGCGACCGCGACAGTCAGGCCCCAGAGCGCCATGGGTCGGGGGCTCGCCTGCACGGCCCGGATCGAGGTTTTCATCGCCGCGACCGCGCTTCCGCCGCGGTCGAGCAGCAGCGGCAGCGATATGACGCCGATCGTGAACGAGAGGGCGGCGAACAGGAATCCCAGGCCGTTGCCCAACACCACGAGGGTCCAACCGGCGGGCGTCGTCAGGGCGAAGGCGAGGAGGTCCGTGATCGACCGCGGGTGCAGGTCACCCGCGAGGCCGGCGTAGAGCATGCTGGCGGTCGCGACCCAGGCGAGGAAGATCACGAGCTGGACGCATCCGACCGCCGCAATGGCGGGCCAGGCAGGGGACTTCAGCGCGTCGAAGGCGTGGCGCCAGGTCGGCGCGAGCCCGTGCTCGCGTCTGCGGCTCAATTCGTACATTCCGAGCGCCGCGAACGGCCCGAGCAGGGCGAAGCCGGCCGCCAGGGGATAGGCGAGCGGCAGGAGATCGCCGTCCATCGTGATGCGGGCGATCAGGACACCGATGATCGGATAGATCAGGACCAGGAACACGACATGGGTCGGCATGGTCATGAAATCCTGGAGGCCCGCGCGCAGGGACGAACGGATGTCATCGACCGTGATGGGCCGAACCGTGCCTGCATCGGCCGGTTGCCCGGCCTCGGTCGAATCGAAGATCAGCGTCATGGCTCCAAACCTCCGCGAGGGTCGATGACAGCCTGCCCGGGACCCAGGGACGGACGAGGCTCGGCAGGCAAAGCCGCCGAGGCGGCGCGTGGCTGACAACATCCGGTCTGCCCACCAGGGGGCAGATGGTCAGCGAGACGACCGGACCTGATCTGCTGCCGCGATCGGCAGTCGTTGAGGGTCTTTGAGTCGAGGTAGGGCCGAGCCTGCCGTTCCGCAACCCAGACCTGCAAGCAATGCAGGTCGACCTGAGTCTTTCAGCACACCGAGGCCGGTGGACAGTGGCTCGGGGCATGGCGCAGCAGGAACATCGCGACGACCTCGTCGACCCGCTCCTCGATGTCGGCCCGGCTCAGGGGCGGCGGATCTTGGAGGACGAGGCGGGCCGTGTGAGTCATCGCGATAACGGCGCCGAGGAAGATGCTGGCTGCGAGGCCTGGATTGGAACCTCGGAATTCGCCTCTGTCCCGGGCGGCCGCCAGGAACTCGGCCAATTGCGCGCGAGTCCGCTCCGGACCTAGGCTGTAGAAGATGCGGCCTAGCGTGGGGTCGCGCGGCGCTTCCGCCACGACGATCCGCAGCAAGGCGGTCACTTCCGGACTGGTCATCTGTTCGAGGAGTTTGATGCCGAGATCACGCAGGGCATCGGCCAAAGCTTTAGGGCGATCCAGACCCGCGTCGAGTTTATCGGTGAGGCTTTGGGCGCGCCGGTTCATGACTTGGGCGAACAGCCCCTCCTTGCTGCCGAAATGGCGATAGAGCGTCTCCTTGGAGGCTCCGGCCCGCACTGCGACTTCCTGCATGGTGGTCTCGGTGTAGCCGTTCTTGAGGAAGACCGTTTCGGCCGTGGCGACGATCTCGTCTCGACGGCGCACCCCACGGACCACAGGGCTTGTCTGATGGCCGGTCGGATCCATGGAGTGGCTTGACTTGGCGGGCATCCGCTTGCCTTATATCCGAACTCACTGGTTCGGCTACGCCGGTACGGTACAAGCTCCGCCCCGCACCGCCTAGTCCTCGTTCGATGGCAGCCACCCCGGATTACGCAACGATGACGCCGAGCGACGCCGATCAGGCTTCCGCGCAGGACAACGACCGCTCCCCGCCTCGGCGCCGGGCCGGGCGCGACGTGCTGGAGATCAGCCGGGGCGATCGCGGCGGACGACGCGATACCGTCCACCCCCGCGACCTCGACCACGAGGACGACCGCCGCGAGCCACGCCGGGGCCGTCGCGACCGCGACGGTGACCTCGCCGACGACCGCAGCCCCGAGAACGCCCGCCGTCGCGATGACGCCCGACGGGAGGACCGGAACACATCCGATGCGCGACCGGCCGAGGACGATGCAGACACGAAGGCCGACCGCAAGAAGGACCCCAATCAGGAGGGCGGCAAGGACGGAGAGGAAGCCCAGAACCGTCGCAAGGGCCGCCGCCCGCTCATCATCACCATCGTGGTGATCGTGGCGCTGCTGCTCGTGGCCGGCGGCATCTACTATTACCTGTCGAGCCGCGGCAAGGCCTCGACCGATGACGCCTACACGGACGGCAACATCGTCGCGATCGCGCCGCAAGTCTCGGGGCAGGTCATCTCGCTCGACGTCAACGACAATCAGTTCGTGCACAAGGGCGACCCGATCATCCACATCGACCCGCGCCAGTTCACCTACAGTCAGGAGCAGGCCAAGGGCGCGCTGGACGCCAACAAGGCTCAGGTCGAAAGCCAGAAACTCGGCGTCGAGATTGCCAAGAAGAACTTCCCGGCTGGTCTGCAACTGGCCCAGGCCAACCTCGTCTCGGCCAAGGCAGCCCTCGTGCTGCAGCAGCAGAACTACGAACGTCAGAAGAGCCTTCCCAGGCAGGCCACGACCCAGCAGGAGGTCGACGCGGCCACGTCGAACTATCAGCAGGCGCAGGCCGCGGTGGATCAGGCGCAGGCCCGCCTGATCCAGGCGCAGCCGGTTCAACAAAATATCGGCCAGTCCGAAACCCAGATCAACCAACTGGCCGGCCAAGCCGAGCAGAGCCAGGGCCAGCTCGACCAAGCCCATCTCAACATCGAATGGGCGGTGGTGCGGGCCCCGCAGGATGGCTGGGTGACGCGGCGCAACGTCAACGCGGGCAATTACGTCTCGTCGGGCACGCAGATCATGTCGCTCGTCACCACGGACGTGTGGATCACGGCCAACTTCAAGGAAACGGAGCTCGACGGCATGCGGCCCGGGCAGCACGTCAAGATTGGGGTCGACGCCTACCCCGACCTCGACCTCCAAGGCCACGTCGAGTCGATCCAGCGCGGCTCGGGCTCGAAGTTTTCGGCCTTCCCGGCCGAGAACGCCACCGGCAATTTCGTCAAGATCGTGCAGCGCGTGCCGGTCAAGATCGTCATCGATTCGGGGCTCAAGGGCGATGAGCCGCTGCCGCTGGGCGTCAGCGTCGAGCCCACGGTGATGCTGAAATGAGCGACGCGGGCCCCGTCGGCGGCTGGAAGCCGCGCTTCAATCCGTGGCTCATCGCCATCGCGGTGACACTTGCGGCTTTCATGGAGATCCTCGACACCACCATCGTGAACGTGGCGCTCCCCTACATCGCGGGCACGTTGGCGGCCTCGAGCGACGAGGCAACCTATGCGCTGACGTCCTACCTCGTCGCCAACGGCATCGTGCTCACCATCGCGGGCTGGCTCTCGGACACGATCGGCCGCAGACGCTATTTCCTCATCTGCCTCTTCGCCTTTACGGTCTGCTCGTTCCTGTGCGGTGTGTCGCAGAGCCTGGGGCAACTCGTCATCTTCCGGCTGTTCCAGGGCTTCTTCGGCGGCGGGCTGCAGCCGAACCAGCAGGCCATCATCCTCGATACGTTTCCACCCGCCAAGCGCAGCGCCGCCTTCGCGGTGACGGCCATCGCCACGATCGTGGCGCCGGTGCTCGGCCCGACGCTCGGCGGCTACCTCATCGAGCACCTGGACTGGCGCTACATCTTCTTCGTCAACATTCCCTTCGGCGCCGTGGCGGTCGTCGCCAACTACTTCCTCGTCGAGGACACGCCGTGGGAAAAGGAGAAGCAGAAGAAGAAGACCAAGGGCATCGACTTCATCGGTCTCGGCCTAATCACCCTGGGCCTGGGCTGCATGCAGATCATGATCGACCGCGGCGAGGACGACGACTGGTTCGGCTCCGGCTTCATCCGGATCATGGCGGTGCTGGCCTTCATCGGCATCTTCGGCGCCATCTCATGGCTGCTCGTCGCCAAGAAGCCGATCATCGACCTCGACGTGTTCAAGGACCGCAACTTCGCCATGGGCTGTGTGCTGATCGCCGCCATGGGAATGATCCTCTACGCCAGCGCCGTACTGATCCCCCAGTTCTCGCAGCAGCAGCTCGGCTACACGGCGCTGCTGTCGGGACTGATCCTGTCACCGGGCGGTATCGTGGTCATCATCCTGATCCCCATCGTCGGGCAGCTGATGAAGAGGGTGCCGACCCGCTACGTCGTGATGATCGGCTTCACCATCATGGGCTTCGCGCTCATGTATTCGAGCAACCTCATTCCCGATATCGATTATTGGACGCTGGTGAAGATGCGCTCGGCGCAGACGGCGGCGCTGGGCTTCCTCTTCGTGCCGATCTCCACTATCGCCTATCTGACGCTGCCCCAGACGATGCGCAGCGACGGTGCCGCCCTGTTCTCGATGTTCCGCAACGTCGGGGGCGCGATCGGCATCTCGATCGCGACCGCGCTGGTAACGGAGCGCCGGCAGGCCGACCAAGCCCACCTGTCGGGATTCATGACGACGCTGAACCAGGGCTACAACGGGCTGATCCAGCAGTCGGAGCAGAGCCTGCGCACGCTCGGGCGTGCAGCCGCCGCGGTGCACGACCAGGCGGTGTCCCACACCTATCAGACCTACCTGAACCAAGCTGCCGTGCTGGCCTATAACAACGTCTTCCAATACTCGGCCGTGGTGGCCTTCGCCGTGGTGCCGCTCTGCTTCCTGATTTCCAGCAAAACCGCCAAGGGTGGCGGCGGGGGCGGGCACTGACATGGCAGAACTCGCACGTCCCGCCGTCGCGGCGGCCCTGGCCCTCGCGGCCCTGACGCTCGCGGCCTGCACGGTCGGCCCGGAATTCGTGTCGCCGCTGCCGCGGTTGGCCGAAGCCCGCGGCTTCCTCGATACCGGCAGGCCGGTCCGCTCGCCCCTGCCCGTGCTGGCCGGTACCACGACGGCGCCGCCCGCCGCCGAATGGTGGCGCGTGTTCCACGACCCGCTGTTGACGCGGCTCGAGGCCCGCGTCGCAGAGCAGAACCTCGATGTCCGCACGGCTTCGCTCAGGCTGGCGGAAAGCCGGGCACAGCTCGGCACGGCCGCGGCCGCTACGCTGCCGACCGTGAGCGGCTCCAATCAGATCTACCGCGAGCAGTTCAGCCAGAACGGGATCATCAGCCGGGCCACGAGCTCCCTCGGCGGCTCCGCCGCCGGCGGGATCGGGGGCGGGCTCCCGAGCAACTTCACCCAATCCTTCAGCACGCCTTACGAAAGCTACTCGGCCGGGTTCGACGCCTCTTGGGAGCTCGATCTCTGGGGTCGCGTGCGCCGGTCGATCGAGAACGCGCAGGCGCAGGCCGACTCCTCGGCCGAGTCACGCCGCGACACGCTGGTCTCGACGCTGGCGGAATTGGCGCGCGATTACGTGCAGTTGCGCGGCACCCAGGAGCTGATCCGCATCGATCTCGCCAATGTCAAGATCAACCAGGAGATCCTCGACGTCGTCCGGACCCGCCAGCAAAAGGGGCTCGTCACCGGGCTCGACACCGCCACAGCGGCGTCGCAGGTCGAATCGATCAGTGCCCAGATCCCGCAGCTCCAGCAGCAGGAGGTGCAGGGCATCAACGCCATCAGCCTTCTGCTGGCAGAGCCGCCGCTGGCCTTGTCGCAGGAATTGACCACCGCCAAGGCCGTACCCCCGGTGCCGCCGCGCGTGCCGATCGGCGTGCCGTCCGGCCTCATCATGCGCCGGCCCGACATCCGCCGTGCCGAAGCCGACCTCCATGCCGCCGTGGCCGAGATCGGCGTCGCCGAAGCGGAGTTCTTCCCGACCGTGACCATCACGGGCAGTCCGCAATTCAATGCACTCGACCCCGGCAAGGTGTTCCGCGGCAGCTCGCTGCAATACATGAACGTGGGCCCGAGCATCTCGATCCCGATCTTCGACGGCGGCCGCCTGAAGTCGAATCTGGTGCTGCAGCAGGCGCGCCAGCAGGAAGCCGCCATCGCCTACCAGAAGGCCGTGCTGCAGGCCTGGCACGACGTGGTGAACGGCTTGGCGGCCCTCAAGGCCGACGAGGGGCGGCGGTCGAGGCTGCAACGACAGGTGGGCGACGCCCGACAGGCCCTGGCGCTGGCCCGCTCACGCTACACCCAAGGCGTGGAGATCTTCACGACCGTGTTGAGTAACTCGCAGATCGTGCTGCAGGCCGAGGTCAACCTTTCGCAGGCGACCGCCGGCATCTCGACCGACCTCGTGGCCCTCTACAAGGCGCTCGGCGGCGGCTGGGAGACGACCTTCCCGGACCGGCCCATCTCCCCACTGCGCCTCGACGAGGTGACGATCCCGGCCGAGGACATCAGCCCGAAGCCGATCGGCCCGCCTTGAAGCGGTCCGCCGCGAGGCCTCGTAGGTCTCCGGCTTGGGTGGCGGGTGTGTCCCGAAGACGTCCGAAAATCATAGCCAAGGAGCCGAAGCCGGCGTAGCATCTCGGTTCCCGCGGGAGATCGTCCCCATGGAACAGCGTGCCCTGGCCCTGACCGCACTCCTGGCCATCCTGCCGGTCGCGCCATGCGGCGCGGCGGAGTTCCATCACGCCGAACCTGCTTTCGTGCCGGTCCATAATTGCACGTGCCGATTCAACGGCGCGGATGTTCCTCTCGGGCAGCGAATATGCCTGCCGACCGTGCAGGGGGCGCGCACCGCGCAGTGCGTCCTCGAACAGAACGTCACCTCGTGGCGGCCCAGCCAGGACGAATGCCCGCGGGCGTCGCTGCTCAGGCCACGGGTCTGATCGCCTGGCTGCCGCCTTGCCTTCCTGGCGGGAGCACCGGCTGGGCGCCGCGGGATGCTGCCGCGATAGCGCCCGGGCTGTCCTTGAAATCTCCGTCACCCCGACATTCCGCGCACGTCCACGAAGTGACCTGCAATGGCGGCGGCGGCCGCCATTGCAGGTGAAACGAGGTGGCTGCGGCCCTTATGGCCCTGCCGCCCCTCGAAGTTGCGGTTCGAGGTCGTGGCGCAGCGCTCGTAGGGCGAGAGCTTGTCGGGGTTCATGCCGAGGCACATGGAGCAGCCCGGCTCGCGCCAGTCGAAGCCGGCCTCCTTGAACACGTGGTCGAGCCCCTCGCGCTCGGCCTGCAGCTTCACGAGCCCCGAACCCGGTACGATCATGGCGCTGACGGTCGCGGCGACGCGCTTGCCCTCGACGACTCGGGCAACGGCGCGCAGGTCCTCGATGCGGCCGTTGGTGCACGAGCCTATGAACACCCGATCGAGCTTGAGATCGACGATGCGTTCGCCGCCGCGGAGCCCCATGTAGTCGAGCGCAGCCTGCATGGCGGCCCGCTTGTCGTCGCTGCCGGCGTCCTCGACCCGCGGCACGGTGCCGTCGACCGACACGACGTCCTGCGGACTGGTGCCCCAGGACACGATAGGCGGCAGCGCCGCGGCGTCGAGCCGCACGATCTTGTCGTAAGTCGCGCCGGCGTCGCTGTGCAGGGTCCGCCAGTAGCGGACGGCCGCGTCCCAGGTGTCGCCCTTCGGGGACTTCGGGCGGTCCTTCAGATAAGCAAATGCGGTGTCGTCGGGCGCCACCAGACCGGCCCGGGCCCCGCCCTCGATCGACATATTGCAGACCGTCATGCGGCCTTCCATCGACAGCGCGCGGATCGCCTCGCCCGCATATTCGATGACGTGACCCGTGCCGCCGGCCGTGCCGATCTCGCCGATGATGGCCAGGATGAGGTCCTTGGCCGTGACGCCGGGCGGCAATCGCCCGTCGACCTCGACCAGCATGTTCTTGGCCTTGCCCTGGATCAGCGTCTGGGTGGCGAGAACGTGCTCGACTTCCGAGGTGCCGATGCCATGCGCCAGGGCTCCGAAGGCGCCATGGGTCGAGGTATGGCTGTCCCCGCACACGATCGTGGTGCCGGGGAGCGTGAAGCCCTGTTCCGGCCCGATGATGTGGACGATGCCCTGGCGCGGGTCGAGTTCGTCGAAATATTCGATGCCGAACTCGCGGGCGTTCGCGGCCAGCGTCTCGACCTGCATGCGGCTCTCGGGCTCCTGGATGCCGGCGCTTCGGTCGCTGGTCTGGACGTTGTGATCCACGACCGCGAGCGTCCTGCCCGGCGCCCGCACCGCCCGGCCCGCGACCCGCAGCCCTTCGAAGGCCTGAGGGCTCGTGACCTCGTGGACGAGGTGACGATCGATATACAACAGGCACGTTCCATCGGGCTGGCGCTCGACGACGTGGTCGTCCCAGATCTTGTCGTAGAGGGTCCGGGGTGCCGACGAAACATTCTCAACCATGGACCTGTCCCCATGGCCGCGCCGCGCGGGCGAGCGGCCGGGCAGACCAGCCTCGAGATGCCCGGCCGGTCCCCTTTTGCACATGTGAGCATTGGCTCAGGACCCTGACGGGATCGATTCCCGTGCAGGACCGACGATCCTCGAGGGGCACGCGCGGACCCGAGGCAGTCATGCCCAGAGACGCCCTTACTCGGCGGCGGTCGCCGTACCGGGCTTCGCCTTCACCTTGGCTTTCGCCTTGGCCGATGTGTCGACGCGCTCGGTGATGCGGGCCGACTTGCCGCGCCGGTCACGCAGATAGTAGAGCTTGGCGCGCCGCACCTTGCCGCGCCGGACCACCTTGATGGAATCGATGTTGGGCGAGAACACAGGGAAGACGCGCTCGACCCCCTCGCCGTAGGAGATCTTGCGGACCGTGAAGCTCTCCTGGATGCCCCCGCCGTTGCGGGCGATGCAGACGCCTTCATAGGCCTGGATGCGGCTACGTTCGCCTTCCTTGACCTTGACGTTGACCACGACGGTGTCGCCCGGCTGGAATTCCGGGATGGTCTTGCCGACGGACAGGCGCTGGGCCTCTTCCGCATCGAGCATCGCGATGATGTCCATGATCGTCCTTTGCCGGAAGCAGCGTCGAGGCTGCGCGTTTCGGCGCGCTGTTTTGAGTTAAGCGCGGTGCTTACACCGGGCCGCTGGGTTTGTCACAGGAAAAGTTGCACGCTCGCCTCTTGAGCGGAACCAGCCGAGGTCACGCGGCCGGCAGGGCGCGCGAATCGGTATCGAAGCGATCCGACAGGGCGCGTCGCAGCTTCTCCATGGCGCGGTTCTCGATCTGGCGCACGCGCTCCTTCGAGATGCCGAGGCGGGTGCCCAGAGCCTCGAGCGTGGCGGAGTCCTCGGCCAGGCGCCGCTCCCGGACGATCCGCAATTCGCGATCGGTCAGCACCGTCAGGGCTTCGCGCAGCCACACGATCCGCCGGTCGCCGTCGATGCGCTCGCCGACCGTCTCGTCGGGCAGCGGCTTGTCGTCGACCAGGAACTCCACCCGCTCGGTCTGGCCCGAGGACTCGCCGTCCGTCACCGGCGCGTTGAGCGACACGTCGGGACCCGACAGCCGCGTGTCCATCAGTTCCACGTCGGCCGGCGACACACCGATGGCGAGAGCGATCGTGGCGAACATGTGGGCGTTGCCTTCGGCACCGCCCTCGCGCGACAGCTTGGCCCGAAGCCGGCGGAGGTTGAAGAACAGGGCCTTCTGGGCCGAGGATGTCCCGCCGCGGACGATCGACCAATTGCGCAGGATGTAGTCCTGAATCGAGGCCCGGATCCACCAGGTCGCATAGGTCGAGAACCGCACCTCGCGCTCGGGCTCGAACCGCGCCGCGGCCTCGAGCAGCCCGACATGGCCTTCCTGAATCAGGTCGGCGATCGGCAGGCCATAGTGGCGAAAGCGGGCCGCCAGCGCGATGACGAGACGCATGTGGGCGGCCGCGAGTTCGTGAAGCGCGTGTTCGTCACCGCGGTAGCGCCAGTTTTCGGCAAGGGCGCGTTCCTCGTCGCGTTCGAGGAACCGGGCCGCCATTGCGGCCTTCACGAACTGCCGCCTCACGCCCGCCATTTGCAACATGGTCGACTCCCGCTTGGTTCTCGGGAGATACGCGTCGCATCAAGTAAGGTTTCAGGCGACCTGGGAAAACGACCGAGCTGTGGCAATCTCGACCGTTTGCAATCTAGGGCGTGCTCAAGATTATTCCACCACCACCTTGTAACGGCGCCCCGCGTCGATCGCGGCCGAGGCGAGGCCGTTCAGGACCTCGAAGGTTTCGAGTGGATGATCGGGCACGGCCATGCGGGGCGCGAAGCTCTCGGCCGTATCGGCGGCGCCTGAGGCCGCTACGGCGATTCGCATCGGTTTCACGTTCCGCGCATCGTCGGGCGTGATGCGCCGGAAGGTCTCGACGGCGTCACGGAAGCGGCGGTCGGCCTCGGGCGTCAGGTCCTTGGCCGCGAAGGTGAGCCTGTAGACCTCCGGACCGACCCGGATGGCGGCGAGGCGGAACGACCAGGCGTCCGCCCTGGCGCTGGCGGTGACGCCCTGCAGCCCGTTGACCGTGATGGGTTCGGCCGCGCCCGACTGCAGGCCGTCGATCCAACCCGAGGCGAGGTAGCTCGCCAGGCTGGTCTCGACCGGCACCTTCACGCGGTCGAGCCGCAGGGCCTCGGCGCCGTCCTCCGTCACGCCGAGAACCGCCTGCGCGGAGTTCTCCAGCACGAAACCGTCCGGGGCCATGAAGGCGAAGCCGAGCTTCGGGTGGATGAAGCGCCGCCCGCGTACGAAGCCTTCCGCCGGGTCGTCGCCGTAAAGAATGCCGTCGATGGCCGCGAGGTAGCGGTCGTGCCCGGTCTCGCCGATGCCAGGGGCCGAGATGCTGCGCGCCACCGCGACCGCATGGGCCACCCGCTCGGGCGTCGAGGGATGGGTGGCCATCATGTCGGGCTTGGCAGCTGCATTGGGGTGCAGCGACTGGCGCAGTTCCGTGGCCCGGCCGAGCGAGACCAGAAAGCGCGAGGCGGCGAAGGGATCGTAACCGGCCCGGGCGATCACATGCACGCCGATCTCGTCGGCATCCAATTCCTGCTGCCGCGAGAAACTCGCGAGCGACAGCTGCGCGTAGCTCTTGAAGGTGCGGGACCGGTCGCGGTTGTCGATGACGTCGGCGGCCTGGCTGATCACGGCCGAGCGCTTCTCGAGCTCGGCCCGCCTGGCCGCGTGGCGCTCCGTCACGTGGGCGATCTCGTGCGCCATCACGGCCGCGACCTCCGACGTGTCGTTGGCCAGCGCCAGGAGCCCACGCGTCACGTAGATATTGCCGGACGGCAGCGCGAAGGCGTTGACGATGGGCGAGTTGAGGATCGTGACCCGGTAGACCTGGCTCGGCGTGTCGCTCGCAGCCGCGAGCTTGACCAGCACCTCGTCGACGAAGCGCTCGGTCACGGGCGCCCTGTACTCGCCGCCGAAATAGGCGACCAGCTGCTTGTGCTCGCGGGCCGCCGGACTGTCGACACCCGTCGTGCGGGGGGCGGAGAGCGGCACCGGGAGCGAAGCCTGGATGACCTGCGGCTTTTCCTCGACCCCAGCG
>JAABUR0100008482.1_pt1 | contig 11850 bp, 8 predicted proteins | sample 5560091 | NCBI WGS metagenome assembly JAABUR01 (sample SAMN10711879, study PRJNA513375) | rock metagenome | isolation source: Antarctica rocks | place: Antarctica: Victoria Land, University Valley sud
GGGCGGCAGCGTCGCCGCCTTGGCCTCGTACTCCTTCACGAGTTCCGGCTTGGCCTGCCATGGGCCGTGGACGGAGAACGCCCAGTAGTTCACGTAGAACGGCCGGTCCTTGTTCGCCCGGATGAAGTCCGCGGCCTCGGCGGCCATCCGGTCCTCGATGTGCTCGCCGGTCCGGCCCTGCCCCGGCCAGAAGGGCCACGGGCCGAGATAGCCCCTGGTGGGGCTGGCGGCCGGGGTGTGCGGCACGTCCAGATCGAACCCGTGCTGCAGGGCCGAGTGCGGCTCATGGCCCAGGTGCCACTTCCCGAAGTGCCCGGTCGCATAGCCCGCCGCCTTCAGGGATTTCGCCAGGGTGGGATAGGTCGTCTCCAGTCGGGTGGCGCTGACCTGCGGTCGGGCCTTCTGATCGGGTCGTCCCTTGGCGAGCGTCGCCGCCAGCCGGACCTTCGGCAGGTGACACACCGGGGCCGTGATCCCGACCCGGCCGGGGTAGAGCCCGGTCAGGATGCTCGTCCGCGTCGGCGAGCAGAGCGGGTTGGCGGCGTAGGCGTTGGTGAACCGGAGGCCGCGGCGGGCCAGCCGCCGGACGTTCGGCGTCTCGTGGAACGCGCCGTCGCCGCCGGCGGCCGTGTCGCCCCAGCCGAGGTCATCGGCAAGGATGAAGACGACGTTCAACGGGTCCCTCGGCGGTTCGGCCCCGGACACGTGAGCGGTGGTCGCCGCCGCGACCAATCCGATCGACCAGGAGAGGAAACGACTCATGGCACTCGTGCTCGCGGGGGTGTTGTTTCGAGGTCACAAGACTTGGTGGTGTCGGGCAGGCCGCCGGTCTGCAGGCTCGACCGCGACAGCGAGCGGGCCGCCTGCTGGAAGCAGGCCCGGTGGAAGACCATTGCCCGGGTGGCGAGCCGGTCCAGGTTCGGATTCTTGACGTGCACGTGGCTATGCGGCCTGCTGGGGCCGGTGGTATGCCGACGATGACGAAGATACCGCATCGCGAGTGGGGATCAAAAATAATTCACATCCCCCTTTCGCCCGACCGTCCACATTATTACCGTGAAGGCTGGGGTTGCGTGCCGGCATGATCCACACTTCACGCGCGGATTGATCAGGCCAGCCGGCGACCCGGTCCGACCGACTCGTTGGACGGACGACCCCAGGGGCGAGGACGTCCGGTCCCCGGCCCGTCGGCAACGATTGTTCCCCTCGGCCAATCGGCCAAGGTTCTGACCTGATCATCCGATCGGACAGCGACGATAGACTGCAATCCTCGCGACGTTTCCCAACGGCTTGGACTTGGCTCGACCCCGATCGAGCTGGCGGGGTTTCGCCATCAATTGGGGCGATGATCGCCCCGTCCCCCTCGGTGGTCGGGCCGCGCGTTCCCGTCTCGACAAACCTTGCCGGGGGCCCCGGTCGGACCGACACGGTCTCAGGGTGACCCGCGGCGCATCGGAGAGCCCGAATGATGGTGTGCGAGCCTCTTCTTCCCGAGAAACACGGGGTGGATCGGGCCGGGTCCGCGGCAGCCGAGGCCGCTCCGGGGCCGACGGATCGCAGGGCCGACGGCCTTGGGCTGGTTGGCCGGGCCCTGGGCCTCGCGCTCGTGCTGGCCGCGGCCGGCGTCGCGGGCTGCGGGCTCTCGGCGAATCCCAACGAAGCGGCGATCCAACAGGGCCCCGCCGGCGTCTCGTCGCCGAATCCGGATACCGGCGACGAGGCCAGCAGTACGGACGACCCGTCGGATCGGCCACGCCGGCCGGCTCCGGCGAAGCGGCGGTGAGCGGGCCAGCCGGCCACCCCGGCCCGAGTCATCCCGAATCGGGTGGGGCTTTCGCGTTTCAGGGCACGCTCCTGCATGTCGATAAATCCTCCGGGCCGCGACTTCGGCACGCGGGGGCGTGCCCGACCGAGGGGGCGTGATCCCGACGACCCGGCCCCATCGCCGGGAAACCATCCCGGCCTGCGGCATCGACGTGCAGGTCATCCGATCCCTTAAGCCATCGAGGAGCTCTCCCCATGCGGTACGAGACGACGTGCCCGGAGCGGCGCGGGTTCACCCTGATCGAACTTCTGGTGGTCATCGCCATCATCGCCGTCCTGATCGGATTGCTGCTGCCGGCCGTGCAGTCGGCCCGCGAGGCGGCGCGGCGGGCCCAGTGCACGAACCATCTCAAGCAGCTCGGCCTCGCCGTGCATAACTACCACGACCAGCACAACGCCGTCCCCCCGACGGGCACCAACGGCGCCCTCGTGACGGGCTCGTCGCCCGGCCCGTTCAATCAGGACTACTCGATGAAGGCGTTCCTGCTGCCCCACATCGAGCAGACGCCGCTCTACAACGCCATCAACTTCTCGTGGTCGGCCCGAGCGGACGTCGCCCCCGCCAATCCCCGCGCCAACACGACGGTGCTCCTGGCGCAGGTCGCCGTCTTCCTCTGCCCCAGCGACCCGAACCCGGGCATCGCCGGCACCGTCACCTTCGCCGGGACCACGGTCCGGCCCGCGTCGAGCAACTACTCCAACAACATCGGGAGCAATCGGTTCTACAACGGCAACCGCTTCGTCGGCCCGGCCTACACCCTCGGCACCAACGCCCAGACCAGTCCCGTGGTCGGCTTCGCCAACGTGTCCGACGGCCTGTCCAACACGGCCATCTTCAGCGAGCGGGTCAAGGGCAAGGACGCGGGCATCGGCGCCGGCCAGGACGGCCTGCACATGATCTACTACGCTCAGATCCGGGAGAATGTCTTCCTGAACCAGCCCGACCCCGATCTGAAGTCGAACCAGGCGTGCCAGGCCGCGACGATCCGGATAAACGCCCGCAAGGGGATGAAGTGGCTGGCCGATGACTGCCGGTGGGGCGGCGGCTACTCGCACACCACCCCGCCCAACACCAAGGCCTGCTTCTACCAGAATAGCGCGGGGGCCGCCGCGGGCGGCCAGAACAACTGGACCATGATCGGCGCCAGCTCCGCCCATCCGGGCGGGGTGAACGTGTTGATGTTGGACGGGTCTGTGAAGTTCACCAAGAACACCATCAACTACAACACGTGGCTGGCGATCGGGTCGATGGCCCGCGGCGAGATCATCAGCGCCGACGCCCTGTGAGCCCGGCCGACCAACGGCGGAGAACCCAAGGCCCCGCCGCTGGTCGGCAGATCGCCGTCACGATCGGCTTTCCACCGAACAGGATCTGGTCGACGCCGCGATCGTCCTCCTCGGCGACCCGCGACACCTTGTCGTCTCCGCGGCGAGCCAGACACCGGGGATAGACCGCTCACCTACCCGACCCGGGTCGGGCTCATCCGGATGGAACGTGACACCGATCGGGAGTGCAACCCCGAACAAGGGTGTCGAGGCGGTGATATCGGCCTCCACGCCGGTCGGGTATACTCGCCTCGCCTGAGAAGACAGGACGATGTCACGCGATCCTGAGGCCTTTGATGCGCCCGCACCCCATCCTGTACTTCGTCCCCGCGATCGTCGCCCTCCTCTGCCCGGCGCTGGCGCGGGCGGAGCTGCGCGTCGGCGTCTACGCACAGGATATCAGCCCGAAGACGTACCCGGTCATCGTGAATGGCGACTTCTTCAGCCGCACGGCGAACCGGCTGAACCGGCCGCTGCACGCGCGGTGCTTCGTGCTCGACGACGGCGAGACGAAGGTGGTCATGGGGGTGATCGACAGTTGCGGGGCCGGACGGGAAATCCTGGACGAGATCAAGGTGCTGGCCTCGAAGGCGACGGGGATCCCGGTCGAGCGGATGATGCTCTCGTGCACGCACACGCACAGCGCGCCCGCCCTCGGCCCCTCGCTGGGCGTGGGCGCCGACCCGCACTACCCGGCCCAATTCGTCGCGCAGGTCGCACGAGGGATCGACCATGCGGCGAAGAACCTGCGGCCGGTCAAGGTGGGTTGGACGGTCGTGAAGAACCCGGACCAGACCCATTGCCGGCAGTGGATCTACCGCCCCGACCGGATGCTCACCGACCCGTTCGGCGAGGTGACGGTGCGCGTCAACATGCACCCGGGTTGGGAGAATCCCGATACGATCGGGCCGTCCGGGCCGGTCGACCCGGACCTGTCGCTGCTGAGCTTCCAGACGCCAGAGGGCGAGCCTGTCGCGTTGCTCGCGAACTATTCGATGCATTACTACGGGTCCGACCCGATCTCGCCGGACTACTGTGGGCTCTTCAGCGAGAAGATGGAAGCCCTGCTCGCGCCGAGCGACGACGCGTTCATGGCCGCGATGTCGCAGGGGACGGCGGGCGACATGCACTGGATGGACTACGGCAAGCCCGCGCGGCAGGTCGGCATCGACCGCTACACCGACGACTTGGTGAGGCGGACGCACGAGGCGTACCGGAAGATCGAGTACCGGTCCGACGCGACGCTGGCGATGGCCGAGTCGCTCCTGAGCCTGCGGGTTCGCGCGCCGGACGAGAGGCGCCTGGCGTGGGCGCGTGGGGTCATGAAGGGCGTCGGAGACCGCTTGCCGAAGACCAAGGCCGAGGTGTACGCGGGCGAGGCGATCCACCTCCACGAACATCAGGAGGCGGAGCTGAAGCTGCAAGCCATCCGCATCGGCGACCTGGGATTCGCCGCGATACCTAATGAGGTCTTTGCCCTGACGGGGCTGAAGATCAAGGCGCAGAGCCCGCTTGCACACACGATCAATCTTTACCTCGCCAACGGGGCCTTCGGCTACATCCCGCCGGCCGAACTGCACCCGCTGGGCGGCTACACCACCTGGCCGGCCCGATCGGCCGGGTTGGAGGTCGGGGCGGAGCAGAAGATTACCGACGCCGTCATCGGGCTGCTGGAGGAGGTCGCGAAAAAGCCGCGCCGGCCGAGGGTCGACGCCCACGGGCCCTACGCTCGGGCGGTGCTGGCATCGAAGCCCATGGCCTACTGGCGGCTGGACGAGTGGGGCGGGCCGACCGCCACGGCCGCGGCCGGCCGTGTCGAGGCCACGCACGAGACGGGCGTGCTGTTCTATCTCGAAGGCCCCGACTCCCCCGCGTTCAGCGGCCCGGGAGCGATCAATCGCGCACCCCATTTCGCCGGCGGGCGGATGCGTGCCGACCTGAAGGGCCTCGGCCCGTCGTACAGCGTGGAGTTCTGGTTCTGGAACGGGCTGGCCGCAGAGGCCCGCCCCGTCGCCGGTTATCTCGTCTCGCGCGGCGAAGTCGGCGCGAAGGGCGCCCCCGGCGATCACCTCGGCATCGGCGGCACGGCCGGCTCCCGGGGAAATCTCTTCTTCGACAACGGGGACAGGCTCGGCGGCGGGATCGGCGGCAAGACCGTCATCGCGCCCAGGACCTGGAACCACGTCGTCTACGTACGAGACGGCAAGCGCGCCACCGTCTACCTCAACGGCGCGGTCGAACCCGAACTCACGGGAGAGGCCGAGGTCGGCTGCCCCGCCGGGGTGACCCAGCTCTGCTTCGGCGGTCGCAGCGACAATCAGTTCAACCTCGAAGGTCGGCTCGACGAGGTTGCAATCTACGACCGGGCCCTGGGCGGGGACGAGGCCGCGACGCACTACAAGACCACCACACCTCTTCCTCGACTCGGGTACGGGTCGGCCGCCGACTGAGTCCGGGGAATAGCCCCGCTCGCCGATCACGCGAGGCAGACCGACGAGGAGGCCGATCGGGTCTCTTCGTCGGGCGATGCCGAGCGATCCCGAACTGCGGCCTGCCGATTGGGGAGGCGAGGACATGACCGCCGTCGAGGCGAATCGCCTGGTGTCATTCGGGCTGGCTGTGCTCATCTGGCTGGTGCAGGTCGTCATCTACCCGACGTTCGCGTCGATCGACCGCGATCGGTTCGTCCGCTGGCATGCCGGCTACACCCGAGCCGTGACGTGGGTCGTGGCTCCACTGATGTTCACCCAGGTCGCCATTCTCGGCTGGCTCGCGGTCTCCCGTCCGAGCCCTCGGGTCGGCCTCGCCTCCGTCACCGTCGCGGTCGCCTGGATCGCCACCTTCACGCTGTCGGTCCCCGCCCACGACAAGCTCCAGGCGAACGGGCTCGATGGCGACGTGGTCGTTCGGCTCGTCGCGACGAACTGGATCAGGACCGTCGCGTGGACCCTGGCGTTCCTTTTCTCCCTGCCGGGATCGTGATGGCGAGCTCTCCCAGGGGTCGTCGTCGGGGACCTCCAGCGTCGTCCAGCGAACCTTCAACGGGTACGCCGGCATGGGCGGGAGGCGGACTTCCCCGCCGCCCAGGCTGAAGGCCGCGCGACCGGTCCGGACGTCCTCCGGCGTGGCCGGGCGGTCGAGCGGATCGAACGCGAGGACCGCCTTTTTCTGCCCGGGGTCGAACCGGGCCGACGCGTCGAAGTGGATCGAAGTCCGGTCAAGCCCAAGGAGAGTGAAGGGCCCTGGGAAGGAGACGAGTCGCCTTGTCGCGGCCCCGAACGACCTCCTATAATCGCGGGGCTGTTCGGCGAAAGTCTATCCACGGTCCCCGGTCCCCTTTCGCTCGAAACTTCGCATCCGCGATCAGGCGGCACCGATGGACGACGCGACTCGCACCACACCCCGCCGCTATGGCGTGGCAATCCTGGCCGTCCTCGCGGCCTTGCTGGCCGACCTGCTGCTGTGGCCCTGGGCCAAGCCGACCGCTTTCCCCTTCTTCGTGGTGGCGGTCCTCGCCGCCTCCTGGTACGGCGGATTCGGGCCGGGACTGCTGGCATCCGTCCTCGCGGCCTCGGCGGGCCGCTACTTCTTCATCGAGCCCTACTACCGCTTCGCCCTCGACCCCGGCGTCTTGCTCCGGTGGGCCATGTTCGTCGTGCTGGCCGCGGTGGCCAGTCAGATGGCGACCACCCGACGGCGGAGCGACCGGGCCTTGCGGGAGAGCGAGGCCCGGTTCCGGCAACTCGCCGACAACCTGCCCAGCGGGGCGATCTATCAGGTCGTCCAGGAGCCGGAGGGCCGCACCTACTTCTCGTACATCAGCGGAGGGGTCGAGGGGCTCCTGGGCGTCACCCCGGATCGAGTGATGGCCGACCCCATGATGCTTTACGGGCTCGTCTTGCCGGAAGACTCGCCCCGGATGCGGGCCGAGGAGGCGATCGCTCGCCGCGACGAGGTCCCCTTCGATTGCCAGTTCCGCATGAGGACTCGGGGCGGGGAGGTCCGGTGGGTCCAGGCCCGCTCGGCATTGCGGAGGCTCCCGAGCGGGGCGGTCGCCTGGGATGGCATCGTGATCGACATCACCGAGCGGAAGCGGGCCGAGGAGGCGGTGCGGGACCGCGAGGCACGCCTCCGCCAGTTCGCCGAGTCGGACATCATCGGCATCAACTTCGCCGATGTGCACGGCAACATCGTCTTCGCCAACGACTCCTATTTGCGGCTCATCGGCTACTCGCGGGAAGAATTGCGCGCCGGGCGAGTGCGGTGGACCGACCTGACGCCCCCCGAGTGGCTGGACGCCGACGCGACGGCCATCGCCGAGGCCAAGCAGTTGGGTACCTGCACGCCCTACGAGAAGGTGTACGTGCGCAGGGATGGTCGCCGGGTCCCGGTCCTGGTCGGGTTCGTCCTCCTGGGGGAGGCCCGCGAGGAGGCCATCGCCTATATCCTCGACCTGACCGAACTGAAGCGGGCCGAGCGGCAGGCCCAGGAGGCCAGGGAGTCCGCCGAGGCCGCGAATCGGGCCAAGGACACCTTCCTCGCGGCCCTCTCGCACGAACTCCGCACGCCGCTGACCCCGGTCCTGTTGACCGTCTCGGCCCTGCACGCCGACCCGACGATACCCGAAGGGCTGCGCGACGAACTGTGGATGGTGAGGCGGAACGTCGAGATGGAGGCCCGGCTGATCGACGACCTCCTGGACCTGACCCGGATCACGCAGGGCAAGCTGGAGTTGAGGTCGGAGGCGGTCAACCTCCACGATATCGCCCGGCACGCCGCGACGATCTGCCGGCCCGAGATCGAGGCGAAGGGGCTGACGCTGACCCTCGACCTGCGGGCGAGGCGGCATCGCGTGCGGGGCGACGGGGGACGGCTCCAGCAGGTCTTGTGGAACCTGCTCAAGAACGCCGCCAAGTTCACGCCCGAGGGGGGGGCGATCGCCCTCGTCACCGAGGATGTGGACTCGGACGGGCTCCGCTTCCGGGTCAGCGATACCGGCATCGGCATCCCGCCGGCGGCCCTGCCCAGGCTCTTCCACGCCTTCGAGCAGGGCGACCGGGCCATCACCAAGCAGTTCGGCGGGCTCGGGCTCGGGCTGGCGATCTCGAAGGCGCTGGTGGACGCCCACGGGGGCACCATCCGAGTCGACAGCGAGGGACATGGGAAAGGGGCCACCTTCACGGTCGAATTGCCGGAGGCGAACTATCCGACCGAGGCCGGCGGTGGGCCGGGCGATATCGGGGGGGACGGCGAGCGAAGTCGGTCGCTCCGCATCCTGCTGGTCGATGACCACGGGGACACGCTCCGCGTTCTGTCGAGGATGGTCCGGGGCCTCGGGCACGCCGTGACGACCGCCGAGAGCGTCGCGACGGCGCTGGACGCATCCGCGGCGGGGCCGTTCGACTTGCTGGTCAGCGATGTGGGCTTGCCGGACGGGAGCGGGGTCGACCTGATGCGGAGGCTGCGCCCCATGCCGGGCATCGCATTGACCGGCTACGGCATGGACTCGGACATCGAAGAGTGCCGTGAGGCAGGGTTCGTGGCCCATCTGACCAAGCCGGTGGACTTCGCTCGACTGGAGGAGGCGATCCGGCGGGTCGCCGCGAAATCGGGGGACCGCCCCGCTTCTAGGGGAGTCGGGGAGTCGAGCGTGTGATGAACCCTTCACTTGAACCGGCGCGAGTTCGCAGGGGTGCATCCCTCTTGGCCGCCGGCCGGTTCACGCTCGAACTTTCGCTCGCGGCCTCGGCCTGGGTTTTCGCGTGCGCCCTCGCCGTCGCCGTCTTCGCCGGTCAGGTGACGTGGGACCGCGGCGACATCGTGCAGAAGGAGTTACTCGGCTTCGCCTATGCGTTCGTGGTCGCCGGTACGATCACGGGCGTCGCCGCCCTGGTCACGTCCGGCGAGTGGCCTCGGGCCATCGGCTTCGGCGTGATCGGGGGCGTCATCCTGGCGTCCTCGGCCCCGGCCCTGCGTTGGCTCATCTTCCGCCTCACGGCCCCGAACCTCGCCTGGGCTCGACGCGAGTGGCGTGAGGTCATCGAACGCCTGGGGCCGAGTCTCGCCCTCGGCGCCGCGGTCGCCCTGGTCGTCTCCGCCCTCGTCCTCGCGGCCGGTCTCCTGGCACGCCGCATCGCCCCGTGGCAATTTGGCATCGTGGTCGCGGTCGCGATCGCCATCCTGGGGCTGTGGGCATTCCCGGTCGCGATCTCGCACGCGACGGATCGGGCGATCCCGTACCTCCGCTGGCATTACGGCCATCGCCAGGACGAGGCCCTGCGGGGTGCCGCGGTCGGGGCGGGGCCCGGCGCCCTGGCCGGGGCGATCGTCGCCGGATTGACGGCACGATGGCTCGGGGCATCGAAGCGTCTCGGGCACCGATCGGCCTCCCCATGAACTCCCGCAGGTCTCGTTCCGCCGTGACGACAACTTGCCATGCTTCGCCCCGGCGCCGACCTGGGTCCGGCCGCCGTCAGGTTCATCGGCGGCAGAGCGCCGCCACCGGGGCGGGGCGGGTCGGGCACGGGGCATCCAGCCGCAGGCGCCGCATCAACGGTCCTTCGCCCGTCGCCGCAGTGCCTGTGCGTCGCAGGTGACCGCTCGGTACGCGAGGTCCGCCTGAATCTCAGCCGGATCACCGTCCTGGTCGGTCCCGATGGCTGCGGCAAGATGCACCTCGACCGCGTCCCGAGATCGCTCTCGGTCTCCATCACAGCCTCAGCCGGATGATTCGTCATGCACACCTGGTTCTTTCGCGAGCCTGCGAGCACCTGGACTCACCTCGCCGGATTGCTGATCGCGTTGCCCGGCACCGTGCTCCTCTGGCGGCGTGGCGGCGGCGACCCCGGTAGGCGAGTCAGCCTGCTCGTCTACGGTCTCAGCCTGGTCTCCTGCTATGCCGCCAGCACCCTCTATCACGGGGTCCGGCTCCCGCCCGATCGGCTCGACGTGTTCGTGCGCCTCGACAGCATCGGGATCTTCGCCCTGATCGCGGGCAGCTACACCCCGCTGGCCTGGAACCTGATGCGGGGACGATGGCGGGTGTGGACCCTCGCGACCGTCTGGGGTGCGGCGGCCGCGTCCATCGTCCTGATCGGGTCCGGTCGCCGCTTCTCGCCCATCTTGGGGACTTGCGTGTACCTGGGGATGGGCTGGGGCATCGTCATCTGCTATGCCCGGATTGCGCGGGTGGTGTCGCACCGGGCCTTGCTCCCCGTCGTCATCGGGGGCGTGCTCTACAGTGTAGGGGCGGTGCTCAACCTGCTGGGGCGTCCCGCCCTCTGGCCGGGCATCTTCGGCGTTCACGACCTGTTCCACCTGTTCGTGATCGCGGGCAGCCTGGCGCACTACGCGTTCATCCTCAAGGTCGTCGTGCCGTACGGGCGGGGCGCTGGTGGTGTCTCCCGCGAGCCGGTCACCAGGATCGGTGATGCGGCCGCCGCCCCGTCGACCGCACCGAGCCGGATGGAGACTTGACTCGGAATCCGTCCACGCGGTATTCGCGACCGGTCTTCTGGGGGAAACGCAGGCGATCGCCGGACCTTGCGGCCGGGCCTCCTGGCGCGTCAGGCGCACCCGCTCCCGCTCCCGCTCCTTGGCCGCGCAGTTCTCGGCGTGTTGTCCCAGATTGGCCCGGCGGGATCGGGCGCGGCCGATGTCCCGGTCGTAATCGAGGAGCTCGCCGGGAGTCGGTCTAGCGATTGTCCACGCGACCTCGCCCTCAAACCGACCACTGTTTTCAGGGGATCGGGATGCCGACAAAAGGCTTGACCGAGGGTGTCGGGGAATCTTGCCGGATCGTCACGATGGAATCCACCTCGAGCCCGGCGCCGGGATGGATCGAGGAGGTCCCGTCCGGCCAGTCGACCCTCAGGGAGTCGATCGATCGGGCCGAGCCGAGGCCGAAATGGAGTGACGAGTCGGAGGCGGCGAGCATGCTCCCGCCGCGCCGGACGACGTCGACCCGGGTCCTGAGCCCGGCCTCGAGCACGACGACCGCCCCGAGGGCCTCGCGGTTCGGCGGCGACCCGACCAATCGGACCGCGACCGAATGGCCGGCGGGCCTGCCCTCGTTGATGAGGACCCGGAGCGGGCCATCGATGGTGGTCATGACCAGGTCGAGGTCGCCGTCGCCGTCGAGGTCGCCGCGGGCGACGGCGCGCCCCGATCGGAGGGCGCCGAGGTCGGGGCCCCAGGCGGCGGTCGCGTCCTCGAACTGCTCCGATCCCCGGTTCCGCAGCAACAGGGGGGGCTGATCGTAGCGATCGACCGGCCCGTGGGGATACGCGTGGCCGTTCGCCTGGAAGAGGTCGGGCCAACCGTCCTCGTCGAAGTCCGCCAGGACGAGGCCCCAGCCGACACGCCGCGTCGTCAGGCCGGTCACCCTGGCACATCGGGAAATATCTTGATAGGTGCGGCTGTCGAGGTTCCGGAGGATTCGCGTCCCCTCGTCGTGGAAGTTGGTGTAGGCGACGTCGAGACGGCCATCACCGTCGATGTCGGCGACGTCGATCCCCATGCTTGCCTCGGGTTTGCCCTCGTCGCTGTTGGCGAGCCCGGACAGGTGGCCTTCCTCCAGGTATCGACCGCCGCCGAGCCCCCGAAACAGCTCGTTGGCCTGGGTATCGTTGGTCACGAACAGGTCGGCGACGCCGTCCAGGTCGAGGTCCGTGAAGATGACCCCCATCCCCTTGCCCGAGG
>JAABUR0100008483.1_pt1 | contig 11847 bp, 10 predicted proteins | sample 5560091 | NCBI WGS metagenome assembly JAABUR01 (sample SAMN10711879, study PRJNA513375) | rock metagenome | isolation source: Antarctica rocks | place: Antarctica: Victoria Land, University Valley sud
TGTTCATGAATTTGTCTCGTCTGCCTTCGATTGACAATGACTTGAGATCAACGTATGAGTAACATTTGCATTCTCATACTCGTACATGATCAATTGAGAGCTTGATCTCGATGAATGTCTTCTTCGAAATCGTGAAAGCTTCGTTGATCAAGAGTCTCATGATGATTCGATTTCGCAGATAGACATTTGTCTTCGCAGCTTCTGTTTAGAACTCAATGAGAAGTTCAGCATTCTTAATCATGACTCGCATCGAGTTTTCTGTGATGTGTATGATTCTTTCGACTACTTCATTTTGAATCGACATGTGTGAAACAGTGTATTGAGAGACAATGTCAACTGATGAGCATCAGTCATTCAAGATGACTTTAAGTTTCGTGACGTTGTCACTGCGTACTGAGAGAAGTTTGACATCGTTGTGAAGCTCTACGCTGAGTTTTCATTTTCGCAGAGCATCTGATGCATTGAATCGTTGCTTCAAAGAAATACATCAAGTCTTTCTGAAGTGATTGTCAACTATCTCTAGAAAGTACGACTCGCTATCGAGAAACGATGATAGTGATTCACAGATGTCTATGAAAATGAGAGTCAAGATACTTGTCTTTCGATCGCTGACATTGTGTTCTCGTTTGTTGATGAACTTGATGAGCGCACATATCTCACACACATTCTCATGACTGTCGTTGATGAAAATAGATTTTTTCAGAGTGATGATCTTATGAAGTTGACGAAGCTTTGCTGATTCGAGATGAGTGAAACGATGATGTCACAGCTTGTACAACTTGAAGCTTTTGTCATTTGCAAAACTAAGTTGATCGTGATCAACTTCGACCTCGTTCTCATGATGAATCACATAAGTGTGAGGCGTGAAGTGATCTAGATTCATTGAATCGTCGAGATTCATTGAACTGTGCATCGCTGAAAATGCTGATGAGACGTCACGCTGCATAGCTGATAGTAATGCAAATTCATCAAGATCGTTTGCAATTCTCTCTACTATGTAGACGTCTTCGTATTCTAGAGTCTCAATCATCTGATTTTCTCGCTTGTCGTGCATGTACAGATCTTTATCATCAAAACTTTCTTGCAGATCTTTCTCACACATTCTTCTTTCAGAAAGAAGATTCACTTCGAGCTTAGAAACATGAAGAACAGAAGACAGCTTGACTGAGTTTTCGTGACAATCTCGCATGACTGCTGTGTCACAGTGATTGACATACAATTTCTCTTCTTCAACTTTGATGATGCGTCTCTTAATGCGAACTAGAGAATCACTAAAAAGTCAAAGTTGATCAGTCATGTGTGAGAAGACATCAGAATCTGCAATTCAGTCGAATTCAGAAATCTTACTGACAATGTTCTTTGACAGAGCTGCAATATTCTCGCTCTTCTCATTCTCATCTTTCTTATTGTCGTCAGAGATTTCAGAGTCGTCACTTTTCGCGTTGTAAACTCTGTGTTTCTTGTGCTTGCTCTTCAGAAGCTCAGTGAGAATTTGAAGATCATCAGCGCTCTTGTGCTTTGTTTTGCCTTTGTCTTTGCGTTTCTTCACAAGCTTTTGAGCTGCAGACAGATGAGAGCAATCGACTAGACGATGTTCATCTTCACAGAGAAAACATTTTAGAAATCGTTGCGACTGACGACGACGTGATTGATCGCTGTCGAAGCTTGAGAGACTTTTGCGACGATGACTGATTTTGCGTTTGTTCTGCTCATGATCAGTGCGCTCGCGTTCGTTTTTTCGCTTGACTCATAGCGCAGTCTTTGTTGTCTTCAATTGTGCTTTCTTCTCTTGTAGCTTTTGAAGTCTCTTCTCGACATCTGACTTATTCTGCGTATCAATGACATCTCGAATGACTGTGTATTCATCTGACAGCGATTGAAGTAAGGCTTGAAAGCGACGTTCTGACTTGAATAGATCGCTCATGTCTTTCTGTGTTGCGACGATCTTTCGAGTCAACTTGGCGAGATGTGTTCATGTCTTTTCAATGAAGATATTCGTCGACATTCTGTAGTCGATGAAGTTCATCAGATATTGTCTCTCAGTGATTTGTAGCTTCTCTTTGTATTTATAGCTCAGAGCATTTCAAATCTCTTTTGCTGACGTCTTGTCTGCAATGTGTTCTTGATCATCGATGATGATGCAGATGATCAGTCAGTAATGAGCTTTCACGTCAATCTTTTGACTTTCAAAGTCGAGAGATTGAATTTCGCTGATGATGCTGATGACGCTGTCGAGTGTGTCTGAGTCAGACTTGTCTTCAATAACGAATCACAAGTCTTTCTCAATGAGTCATCTCTTCATGAGAGAAAATCATTGATCGCAGTTCTCGCGAGTAAGAATGAGAACAGGTCGTCGTTTGACGAAGAAGTCGTCGAAGTTCATGACGTGTGATGTAGACTCAGCTTGTTGTTAGAATCGAAGAAAAAAAATAAAGATATTAGATAAATTGACGAGTGAAGTGAAAAGAATTTAATCTCGTCAGTGATGATGAAAGTTTATGCGTTCTTCAACGCGATCAAGTGTGTCTATTTGTTCGCTTTCTTGAGAACTCGTAGTAGACTGTCAACTTGATGTGAGTGCTTATTTATCTTCTCGTGAGATGCGTAGTAAGCTGTCGAATTTCACTGAACTTCTCTAAGTCAGTGTACTTATTTGTCTTCTCGTGAGACGCGTAGTAAGTGATCGCTGATTGCTCGTTTGAATAGATTTCGTATCGAGTTGTCGAGCATCAAATGCTTAGAGTGTTTCAATCTAATTACGTTGAAAGCTTCTTGCTAATCGAGCTCATAATCTATTGAAAGAATAGAACGAACAGTATCACATATGATGAAATCTATATAGATTGTGAAGAGAAGTCACAGACTGCTTTATTTATATACTGTCACGCATGACAAAGTCGCGATGCACGACTTTATCTCTGACGCTAGTCTAGAGAGAGCTGCTAGAAACAAGTCTGACTGAATTCAGACTGAATTCAGAGCTATTGCAATAAGCTGCTGAGAACAAGTCTGTCATCGCACTTCTCAACACTTTCAATGATTTTATTTGAATCTTGATGTTTATGTATCATTGATTTATGATGATTGTTTATTATCTTCTGTTTACATTTTGTTGAAACATAAATTAGATCTTAAAATGTCAGTATTTCATTGATAATCTCAAAATTCACGTTGTTCTCAATATTTTCTATAATATTCTGCGTGACTGAGTTCTTTGCTAGCTTTAGCTTTACTCATTTCTCAAGATTTCTGTTGTTAATTCATAAAGTAGCTGCGTTTTGTCTATTATAAACAATCAAATCATCTGAATTCTTTTGTAAAATAGTTTGATTTATCTGTGATTTATCTGTCATGTGATTTGCTCTTCTGCTCAAGATGTCAATCTTTGAGTTTTCAATTTTCTTTTAATATTAAATTTAATCTGTTTTCAATTTAGAACTTTTGTGATTGTAAAGTATAATAGATTCTTATGATCTGTATATACTTGAATTTGATGTCTAAATTCTTTTAGATACATTCTTCATTGTTTGAAAAAGTCAACAATAGCTAACAACTTCTTGTCATGTATCTTGTAGTTTAATTCAACGTTTGTAAACTTTCTACTGTGAAATGCAATGAGATGCAAACATCTTTTATCATTTGATTGATTGATACATGCTTCAATAGCTTTATCTGATACATTCATCTTGAGCGTAATGAGTTTTTCTGATTCAAACATAATCAGTACTGATTGAAAGATAAACAATTTCTTCAGTTTCTTGAAAGTTTCTTCTGCTTTCTCAATTCACATAAACAATATATTCTTTCTTGTAAGATTTGTAAGTAACAAGATAATTCTGAAGTATCTTTTTATGAAGTATTTATAAAAGTTCGTGAATTCTAGAAAGAATTGAACTTCAATCTTCAACTTCAACATCAATTAAGTTGTAACAGCTTTTATTTTCTTTAAGTTCATTCTTAAACTTTAAAACATGATTATGAATCTCAAAAACTGTACACTTTGTACATGAAATTCACTTTTTTCTGACTTGATGTGTAGATCGACTTTCTTCAAAGTCTGTAGAACTTTCTTAACATGTTGCACATGTTCTTTCTTTGTCTTTGAGTATACTAATATATTATTCAGATATACTATGATGAATTGATTCAGATAACATCATAGCACATTATTCACAAATGTCTGAAACATGACTGAAGCATTGATTAAATTGAAAGATATTGTTATGAGTTTGCATAAAGCGAATCATATAAGTGTATTCTAACTAGAAGTTCAAAGCTGAAGAAGAAAGAAGATGCAACACGTCGTGAGTTTTACTCACGAAGGCACGCTAGATTGCTAGCGTGTCAACATCAGCTCTATACTAGTCTATGATAGTCTGACATGATCTATGTTAGATTAACTTAAAGTGCACGCTTGCAACATTACTCTCTTTCTTCATCTAGCAATGTTCTCATTGCTGCAGTTCAATCAACGTTTCTTAAGTTGATTTCTATCTTGACTTGTTCAAATATTGTTCATGAAAGTCATTTACAATCTTCAAGCATTCTTTAAATTCACTTTCATCGACGTTGTATCAATGTAGATCAACGTCATATTCTTTTCAATTGACATGATATTGTAGTCGTTTATCTCATTTGTAGTGTTTGAAGTTCAGTATATTCTTCACTTTTCATTCATCTTCGTCTTCAATCACTATAGAATTAAACAACTCATTTTGTTGTTCTTCTAAAGTGTTTTTCAAATCTAGTCACAGCAGATTTGACACAAACTTCAAATGAATCTTCATAGTTGACAACAGTTTCAGTTGATATGCATGTTCAATCTCGATTAGAATCTTGAAGAGTTCTAGCATTTTATTATCTAGTTTCTTTGATGATCTTGAGATCGTGATGTTTCTTGAGTTCAGAAACATCATGTCATCTATCTTGTAAATCATTTCTTTTCAATGCTTGTCAGTCTGTTTCTTTATTGTGACTCTGACTCTTGCTAATGCTTGCTTGATTAATGCTAGTGATTGTTTCATGTGTTTGAATATATTCTTCGCTTTGCTCGCTTTAATTCTAGCTTGAGTGATCTCATATTCAGTTGAATTCGAATCGAAGCTCATACGAGAGTAAAAGTCTTTATTCAGAAAGAACGCTGACTGTTCAATTGACAACAAAATAGCATTGTTATCTGCGAATTCAGTCATAGATAATCAGGCGAACCAATCATCTTGCATGTATGAGTAATAGCTTCGTAGATATCGTTTCACATTCTGATTCGCTCTTTCTGTTTGATCATTGATCTGCGAATGATAGTCTGTGAATAGTTTCATCTTGATGCTGAGTCTCAAGCATAGAGACTTTCAGACAATTGATATGAATTGTGAATCACGATTGAACACTATTGATCTTGATAGTTCATGAGTTCTGAAGACTCATATCAATAGTAGCTTGACTGTTTGTTCTGCGAAGATTTCTTCGTCATCTAATCAACATGATATATAATGTCGTTTCTTAGACAATCAATCTATGACTGTCAGAATCGCGTTGTTTTCATCACTTTCTGATAGATCAATAATGAAGTCTAATGATATGTTCTGTCATTGCTGCTTAAATATGAGCAATGACTTCAGCAGTTCATTGATTCGATCTCTCGATGCTTTTGATTTATGATAAACGTAACAGTTTCAAATGTAGCACTTGATTGTCATTCTCATCTTCAACCAGCAATATAATCATCTCAGCAGATTCAACGTTTGATTCATGTCAGAATGATCACTGATCGAAAGATCATGTGCTTTTCTTATCAATTAAGAGATTATTGACTGAAAAACTCATAGTCTATCATCTTTTCAGAGTACTTCATTAAGTACTTTGCAATTGTCTAAATCAATATCTTGACAAGTTCTTCTGTTCTGTTTCATGATTATTCAAATATCAAAACACAGTTGATTCATTTGATTTTCAACTATAATCTGATTCTGAATAAAAATTATCTCTTCAATTGAATTTTGATTAGCTTTTGATTCAAATTTCGAAGCTGAGTCAGATTCTGAATCAGATCTGAGCAAAATCTGAGTCAGATCTTGATCAGCTTTCTGATCATCTTCTTGATCAACTTTCATTGACTGCAGTTTAAATTTGTCTTTTGACAATAGCATCTGATGCTGATATAGCTTTCGATTATCATTTGCTTCAACTGACTTGACGTTTGACATTCTGATCAGCGTGTCAACTTTCAGATTCTGTTTTCTCAACTGATATATGATCTTGAAGTTATATTCAGATAACTTCTCAGCTCATTTAGCTTATTGTCTGATCAGTTCTTTGATGATCATGAAGTACTTCAAATTCAGATGATCGATGAAGATCTTGATTAAAATATTCATACATTTCAATTCAAGACATCAATGTTTCAAACAGCGAATAATGATCAGCAGTTCTTTGTCATAAATCTCGTAGTTGCATTCTGCGAAAATTATGTTCTTGCTATAAAAGATCACTGAATGTAGAATGTCTTTATCGTCATACTGAGACAATACTTCGTCGTTCACATAGTTCAAGAAGTTCATTTTCAGAATAGCTTCTCTGATCAAGTCAAAATGCTTCAGAACGAGAACTGTCATCATCTGTTGCTTTAGTTCTTCAAAGATCATCTGACAAATCTCTGTTCATTCAAAGAGATGATTTTTTCAAGTCAGCTTTATCATGAGTTGAACAATCTTTGAGAAGTTCTTTATGAATCATCGATAGAAATTGCAGAAGTCAATAAAGATCTGCACATGAGTCAACGATCACGACACTTCTCAGCTTCGAATCACATCTACTTTTCAAGAGTTTATTTGCAGATCATTGATGAATATCAGTAGTTTTAGAAACGAGATTTTCTGAATCTCGAATTCACACTTGTCAATGTTCATCTGTAGATCAGCTTCACGAAGCTTGTCTAGCACTTCTTTCATGTGAGTTCTATGTTTCTTCAATGTCTTACTGTAGATGAGAATATCATTCAAATATGTCTGACAGAACTTATGCAGACAGTTGAACAACATATTGTTGATATAGTGCTGAAAGAACGCAGATTCATTGATCAATTCAAAGAGCATTACTTTATACTTGTAAATGTTGAAGAAAGTAACAAAAGTAGTTAAATCTTCGCTTTCTGAACTCATGCGCAGTTTATTGAACGTGATGATAATGTCGAGTTGAGTCAGATACTTACTGTCTTGAATTCGAGCTAATACTTCGTCTATCAAAAGTATTGAATAATGATCTCTTTTAATCAGAGCATTCAGTTTTCAATAGTTCATGCAAAAGCAAAGACTGTCATCTTTCTTTTCAACAAATAGTATTGACGAAGCAAAAGAAGCTTTGCTGAGTGTGATGAACTTCTTCTTCAAATTCTTTTCTAGATACTCTTTGATCTTCTGCAACTTGTAGCTCAACATAAAATACAATCAACTTCAAGAAGATTGATTCTCATCTTCTAATTCAATCTTATGATCATATAATCAATGCAAAAACAACTGCGTTGTCTTTTCTTTATCAAAAACATTCAGAAAGTCGTGATAAATTATTGAAAGCTTCTTCTTCAGTTCATTTAATGACATGACAGAGATCATTTCATTCAGTTTCGCGAAATCTTTGACTGAGCTAAATGCTTTGTTGATTTCACTAATGATCAAGAAAAAGATCTTGATCTTCTTATTCTTGACTAGAGATCAATATGCAGCGACTTTGATCATGACAATATTGACGAGTCTCTTTTTCTCAGTTAACTGAAAGAAGCGAAGTTGATCGAGATCAACTTAAGTGCTTTGCTTTCATATGAGTACAGATTCAATGAATCAAACAGATTCAATGAACTGATTCACTAGTTTCTAATTCATGAGTCGCTTCAAGATGATTATTAACATAATCATTGAATTCAAGTTCTTTCATTTCATTTTGCAGATTTCGCTTGAATCAGATTTGTGAAATGCTGATTGACTGCTTGTCTTCGAAACAACAGATTTTGATGTTTGAATATTCAACGAGAATATTAATCAATCATTTGCAGAATTTATCAAAATTTGATTTCTTTTCAATCAGAGATTTTCAATGATTATCTTGTGCTGATCTAAATAAGTTATCAATAAAGACATCATTTCATTCTTGTGTTCTTGAATCATGATTGATGTATACAAAGCGTGTGTAATCGACTTTCGCTCAAAGATTTCATCATATGATTGAATCAACTTTGATTTTGACAGCGATATTGACTGAATATCAAAGCGTTCACATAGCTCTGACATCAAAGATTCATCGATGAAAGTCATGTCAGTGACTTTGATATTTATTAGAACGAAAGATCTGAATATCTTTTCTAGACTACTTAAGATGACGTCAACAGTGAACGACTTGAAATCAAATGAATCATCAGACATGCTGATGAAACAGAATATGAGTATATTGCTCTCAGTCACTACTTTGACGAAGGTAGGTCGTTTTTCAAACTCGCAGCGATCTCGTACACTTGAGTCATCTCAAGACAGTCATATGCTTTATGTTTTGACTTCTTGCATTTGAAGCAGAGTTTTTTCTTAAACAACTCTTTCTGAATAGAATCGAGATTCAATCTTCTGAGCTTTTTTCACGAAGAGACTGATGACGTGAGTCGAGCAGTCGATGTGCTAGAGACAGAGCGAGCAGCTTGAGTCGCTGATGCTTTGACGGCTGATCGAGCGTTCAATTCAGTTAATCTAACATTGACTTGCATGCAGATGTCGACAAACTCATTCAAATTCGTGATTCGTTTATTGAGCGTTGCTTGCTGAAGATCTGAGCTGATCTTATGCTGAAGATCATCTAGTAAAGTCTTGTTATTGTACTCTAGTTCTGCGCTAAATCTCTGAAATTTCATTCAAAATTCATAAAAGAAGATCTTGTTCTGATACAGCTTCAAGTACTGTTGTTGAGTCGTGTAACGTCGATTGAGATCATCGTACATCTTGTTTATGATCGACAACATCTCTTCTGCTTCTAGAAACGAGTTTGTGATCGCGTCTTTCATTCGAGATGCTATGTGTTTGATCATCGTTTCATTGACTCGACTTTTCACATATGCAATCTTCAATTCTTCGATAGAAAAATGATTCTTGTTCGTCTTCAGCTTGTTTCGCATTCAAAACAATCAATTATTCACATTCTGTCTCGAATCTTCAAACAGAGACGAGTCAGATAGCTTGATCGACTTTGAGAATCAATCTTCAGAAATCAAAGTGCTTTGTTGACTTGATGTAGCTTCTAGATGATGTATAATCACGTTCTTGTCTCTATTCTCTTTCTGCAGACGCGTCTGCGTAATCTTCAATGTGATGTTTATCTCGTTGACATCTTTTAACATCTGAATTATGTCATTGTGAATCTCGATTTCGATGTCATGCTGTTGACACATGTACTTGATAAAGACAACAATGTCGTCTGCTTCATGAGTGCTTATTCAAGCATTCAGTTCAGTGCTGATGCTGATCTTGATCATTTCGTGATTAAAAAGCAACGCGTTCGTGTTCTCTTCTTCTGTATTTGATGACGCATTCATGTCTTCTTCTTCTGATGCTGTTCGATTCTGTGGTAGAAGTGATTCTCTTCTAACATTTTGAAGTTCATAGCGAGCAATGCTCGCTGATTCTGAGCTTCTAGTCATTGTATGAATAGAAAATTGCTGGTCGAGATTCTGATGTTACTTTATTGAACTTTCTGAGTTCAAGCAACGACTAGTACTCTATCAAACTTTCTGAGTTTGAGTACTGCTGAAATTTCTGATTTCTGATGACGAGCTTAATAAAGAGTTAATCAAGAGTAACACATTCATGTTTTTTGATTCTGATTCTATCGAAATTTCTGGTTTCGAATCAAGATTTTTCTTTAGAAATTTCTGGTTTCTATTGAGCTTTCTGAGCTTGAGTTCTGATTTGAGTTGTGTAACTTGTTTTTATATCGTCTACACGTCAATAGCAAGGTTAATGAGCTTTGAACTAATGTTATGAGTCTGCATAAAGCGAATCATATAAGTGTATTCTAACTAGAAGTTCAAAGCTGAAGAAGAAAGAAGATGCAACACGTTATGAGTTTTACTCACGAAGGCACGCTAGATCGCTAGCGTGTCAACATCAGCTCTATACTAGTCTATGATAGTCTGACATGATTTATGTTAGACTAACTTGAAGTGCACGCTCGCAACAGATATGATCAAATACTCATAGTGTTTTAGTTGAGTGCAAAAAACTATCTTTCACTCATCTTTTTCTTTAATTTGTATTTGATTGAATGCTTCAAGTATATTAAATTTCATAAATCACTGTGCACTCTGCAGTTTATTCTGCAGTTTTGTTATAAGCGATAATGAATAGCTGTTTTTAATCATAATGTTATTTAATGCTCTGTAGTTGATACATAGTTTTAGACTTTCATTTGATTTTGAAATAAACAAAATTGAGTATTCTGCTGATGATTGCAATTCTCTGATGAATTTTTTTTGCATATTTTCTTTCAGATATTGTTCCAAAGCATTGAGCTTTTCTGTCAACAATGAGTAAATGAACTGTTTTGTAAGTTTCTTGTCATCAACAAGCTTAATCTTGTGATTTCATGATTAATGTTTAAGTAGTGTCTTCTGATCACTTTCTTTCTCAAATAGAATCTTATATTTCTGATATTTTTTAAAAATAATAGCGATAGTGAAATTCTTAGAATGATTGCTCTGAATCTCTCTGCTTTATAACATTTGTGCATCATTAATTTCTTTGAACTCTTCGCGCATTTCTTCGCTCATCATGATGAATATCTTCACATTTTGTGATGATTTCAATATTAAATGCAATTGCATCATTTTTGTATCTAGAAATGCAATTGTTTCATTAACTCAATCAATTATTGAATTGATTGTACAAAGTCATGATATGTCTAGAACTATATCACTGTCTGACTGCTTCATAACATTTAAATGTAACTTCTTTCAATGATGTTCAAGTTTCAAATGAATGAGTTGAATCTTTTGATTTATTAGTTTGTTGTTATACTTCATGAGTGTTTCATTGAAGTTTTGCAAATTGTAAGATTCTTTCTTTTTCTGTATAAATATTTGCGCTTTGCTAGCAAATTCTGAGAATATGTAATTTTCTGCTGCATGATCATTAATCTTGATTCAGACTCATAACTGCAACGAGTTGTTAATGAAAATAAATATGTTTTTGATTTTTGATCTTCAACTAAACTTCTTCAATGATTTATTGATCAAAGAATCTTTTAATTTTTTGAACTAAAAGTTTGTTCTTTCAGTACTTGTTTTATGTATTGAAATCAATTCAAGTTGATCTTCTTAAGTGAATATTTCTTTGAATCACATAAATTAAATCTCTTTCTGATGATTTCTATCATTTGTTTAAGTTCTCTGAATATGTGATTTTCATCAAAGAATATATATTCTTCTTGTTTGATGAACTTGACTTCTGTGAGTGATTTCTTCATGATTATATCATGATATTAAATGTCTTTGTGTGATGCAATCAACTCATCTTGCATAGTGTTATAAATAGCTTGATGTATATCATTTTTGATCTGTTGCATTCAATATGAAAAATCTTTCTCTTTCTGTTTGAAGAAAGTGTACAATTCATTGTACATGCTTATAAAGCTTGCTTGACTTGTAAGCTTTCTGAAATCTTTCTTTACTTCAAGATGATTCTCTTCTTGCTCAAGAGTGTTGAAATCGTGTCTAGAATCTAATCACACTGCAGCGAGATAGTGCGTAGCTGAATAGAATGTTTGATCAATAGAGATAGCTATAACTAGAATATTAAGAATACAGAAGAAATCAAAGAG
>JAABUR0100008485.1_pt1 | contig 11847 bp, 20 predicted proteins | sample 5560091 | NCBI WGS metagenome assembly JAABUR01 (sample SAMN10711879, study PRJNA513375) | rock metagenome | isolation source: Antarctica rocks | place: Antarctica: Victoria Land, University Valley sud
AAGCCAGACAGGGACGTATGCAGCTACGATTGAGCGTACCTCCTTGGCGTTCTGTGCGAACAGGCTAGGGGCAGCCAGCATACGGCTGGCGCGCCGACCACAGACATGTCGCCTTCGCCGGCTACCACACCCTGTGCAGCTGAGGTGGCCCACCAGCAGAGCTGCGCTGCTGGGCCCCAGCACGCATATATGCGGGCTCGGGTATGCAAGCCTTTGGAAGTTTCTGACAGAGCAGCCAGCGCTGCTGCAGAAGCGCACAGGTACCAACGCTTAGCCTGTGGCCTGCCCCCGGCCTACAGCGTGCTCAAGGCACACGGTGTGAGCGAGCGGCCGCAGCACGCTGTGCAGCGCCGCACCGGCCGCGCCGGCGTCCTCGGTGGCGGCAGCGGTCGCAGCGCTCTGCCGAGCGCGCTCCTCCTCCATCGACACACGCAGCGCCAGCGCCAGCTCCGGGTCCAGGTTGGGGTCCACGCCAAAGTCGTAGCCCTCGCCCGGCCCCGCGCCCGCGCCCTCGCCCGCCGGCGCCCCGTAGCCCGCGCCGCCCTCCACCTGGAAGATCGGGGAGCTGAAGAGCATGTCGGACAGCACCGTGCCGGCCGGCACGCTGACCATGTGCGAGTCGCCGCTGTTGACGGCCTCCCGGAAGGCCTCGAGCTTCTCCGTGTTGGCGTCCTCGCCCTCGCTGCCAAAGGCCACAACGTCGACCGCCACGTTGTTCTTCTTCAGCTTCTTGGCGATCTTCACCAGCGCGGCCTGAGCAGCAGCAGCTCTGTCTCCAGCCACGGCCATGCAGGCTCATCCTCTCTACGTGTCCCTGCAAAGACAGCAGGCAGAGCATGGCAGCTGCAGAGCAGCAGCAGAGCGCGCCTTGTCCTCGCGGATGGGGCTGCCGACGAACAGCACGATGCGCTGCCGCTGGTTCTTGTTCTGCCGGTGCTTGAGCGCGAGCTGCGCGATCTGCACCGCGGCCGACAGGTTGGCCTCGCCCTCGATCTGCAGGCCCTGCATCGAGTTGAGCACGCGGCCCAGGTCCGGCGTCGGCGTGACCAGCACGCGCGGCGTCTTGCCGGCCATGGTCAGCACGCCGACCGTGTTCTCCGGGTTGGCCTGCGTCTTGGCGCCAGCCAGCAGGTTGACCGCGTCGGCCTGCGCCTGGAAGCGGCTGGGCGCATAGTCGCCGTTCCGCGTCCACTCGCTGTTGTCTACGCAGACCACTGTGGCCTCCATGGCGTGCTCTGCTGACCTGATAGCCCCAACGCCCTTTTATAGCGCTGCTGTGTTAGAGTCTAGTTCCGCTAGAGCCAATGGGGCTGGCACCAGCAACCCTCAGGGGCAACCACCAATCAGAGCTCTGGTCCTGACAGAAATAGCAAGTTTTCCTGCAAAACAGCAGTAACGAGTGTTGGTGCAGGCTAAGAGAGCGGCTGTCGTTCATCTGATCTCCCCTGCACACTAGCTATTTTACGTGCATCCGCAGAGATGAGACTGCTTGCGCCCCTGCTATTGGCAGTGTCTGCAGCCCTGTGCTGCGCGGTGCACGGGAAAGTGTTCGAGTCTGATCACGTGCTGAAGCTTGGAAGCAGTTTTGCAGAGACAGTCAGCGACGGAAAAGTTTACTTTGTCAAGTTCTACGCGCCGTGGTGCGGTGCGTGCCCGGTCTTCCGTGTGGCTGACGCAGCACACTCACGGCTGACGCAGCACACTCGAGCGGCTGTTCTGGTCTGGCCTGTGAGGTAGCCTGCAAAGCTGCCTGACCCTTGCAGACCAGTTGGCTATCAGCTCCTGTCGCTGTTGGCTGCATTGAGCCTCTCCATGCTGCGCCAGGGCACTGCAAGACGCTGGCGCCTACCTGGAAGGAGCTGGCGGCGGCCTTTGCAGACAGCGACAGCATTGCGATCGGGCACGTTGACTGCACCGCACAGAAGAAGCCGTGCGAGAGCGCAGAGATCAAGGGATACCCGACGCTCAAGGTGTGTCTCGTCGCCACACTTGCCACAGCATGCCTGCCCAACCGCCGGCACTTGAGGCTTGCGCTGTCTGTGCACCAGGTGTTCCACAACGGCGCAGAGGTGTCGACCTACAAAGGCTCGCGCGACCTGGCCTCGCTCAAGGCGTATATTGAGGGCGAGGCCGAGAAGCTGCAGGCTGAGACCACAGAGTAGGCCCTGGTCGTGTTGGTTCCAGGCTTGTGCTACTAGCGGCCATAGCCGCAGTAAGCCACTTGCCTTCCGTTTTCGCCTGCGGGCGGCCAGTTAATGAATGACTGTGACATACGCAGTCGATCAGCGTCGCCTGAGGCAGATTTGCAGTCTGTTGGAGGCCACCCCAGCTGGAGCACCTCAGCAAACGTCAGCGTGGCCTTGTACAGTCAAATTGAATCCATAGCAGACGCTGCAGGGCGACTGTCAGCTGACTCTGCAACTGCTGAGGCTGCAGGTTATCCTGGTATTGCACACTCACTGTGCTGCGCAGCCGCTGGCTAAATGAAAGACTGTGCACTCTCCACAAAGCCATGCATGCGCACGCAGGCGTTACACTCTATATATCAATGCAGATTAAATGATGCATGCAGGCCCGATCAACTGTCCCAGAATAAATCAGAGCCATTGCTCGGCCGAGTGCACTGTAGGCGCCTATAGCAGATCAAACACACTCAACAGATGTCTGGAGCACGCTGCGCAGGCATGCATTGCGCAGGCAGCGCAGTGCTGCGGCGTGGGCGCTGCAGTCTACCCCCGTTCAGCAGCCAGCAGAGGATACCGGGAAAGCCGTGCTCGAGGGCAGCTTGCGCTGCGACAGGTGTTGGGGTGAGCGCAAGTGCATGCTCCAAAAGGGGCCTGTTGGCAGCAGCGCTCGCGCTGCTAGCCGCTCCGGCTCACGCGCCAGCCTGGGCTGCCGAGCGACTGCCGACGGACGCGATCCTGGACATCTTGAAGCGCGACTTCCAAGCGAAGCAGTACTACATCACAGGTGCGTACAGTCCGCCTCAGGGACTGCCTGCAGGCAGGGCGCCAAAGCTGTGCCGGTGCGCCTGCTCAGGCCAGATCACGCCTGGCGTGTTTGCGGACGACTGCGTGTTCACGGACCCCACGACGCGCGTGACGGGCCCGCAGGCCTACAGCCGCGCCGTGGCCTCGCTGTTTGACCCCGCTGTGTCGCGGGCCGACCTGATATCCGCGGAGGTGCGCCCGCCTGCACTCGGCGTCCCGCGCCCCCCTTGTGTCAGCAAGGCCCTCCTCGAGCTTTGACTTTGCTACATGGTCTAGCAGTGTTCTGAGCCAACCACACAGGACACAAAGGAGTCTGGCTTTGAGTGGCTCCCAGCGCCTGTGTGCTGGCCCCGGTCACTTGGTCAGAGCGCTTGGCGGATCCAGGCCTTGCCGCGTCGCACCGCCAGATACACGTCCCACTTGCAAGCAGGTGTACCTCAAGCGCGGCTGACTGCGCAGGTGCTGGACAGCCGGACGCTGCTGTTCCGCTGGCGCTTTGCCGCCACGCTGCGTAGCCCCGTGCGGCTCAAATTCAAGCCGTACACGGGCACGACCACCTACCGGCTGAACGATGCCGGGCTTGTGGCAGAGCACTATGAGACCTGGTGCGCGGCGCCGCGCTTGTCGTTTCGCAGCCCTTCCTGCAACGTTAGAGCCTTCTTCGGAGGACAGGACGGTCCTGATCATGCGGCCGGCGCGGGCTAGGGACATCTCCGCGGCCGACGCGTTCATCTCTGCCTTCTTCCCCAGCTTTGGCGCGCCGCCCGCCCCGCCGGTGGCGCCTATGCCGCTGTGACGGCCCTGCAGCTGGCCTGCCCTGCATCGCAGCCAGCATGGCTACCCGGCACCTCCGCCCCATGCATGCGAGGCGTGCTCAGGCAACGCGTGGCTTGATGCGGGTCTTGCTTGCAAACAAAATGAGGTCTAAAGGTTGATAAAGAGTTCAAATGCATGGCGTCTGCATGATGTACATTAGATGGTAACATTGACTGGGTCTGCAGTGCACAGCTGCATGGAGGAGTTGTCCACAGCTCAAACACTCACTCCTGCAACATGCGTTTTGTCGCCCAGCTCCCTCGCCAGCCACAGGCCAGGCCAGGCTAGTTCGACAGCGTTGCCAGACTCACTCGCATACACACAGACCTTCCAAAAAGTCATGCTGTGCTGTCCGGCCGCGGCAGAGGGCAGCGGGGTAACACACGGGCGCATGCTCCCGCCCTCTAGGCTAATCCACCCCACGGCCGCGACGCTCCTGCCCAACGCTGACCCCTGAGCGATGATAATGTGCATGCACATGCGCATGCCTCTTCGTTCTGCGCTCTCCCTTGGACGCTCGGTTCAGGATGCTAGACCAGATCGGCCCCAACCCCAGCTGTTCAAGATGCTTGCAGGCCAGGGCAGGGGGCTTGGTACGGGACAGGGCTCGCCCGGCGCGGTCTAATTGGCCGCCGCCTGGCCTGACCCACTGGCCGCCGCCTGGCCCGACCCCGACCGCGCGCCCTCGTTGTGCGTCTCGTACTTGAGCTCCGACAGCATGGTGTCCGGCAGGTCGAGGCGCACGCGGTAGGGGTAGAGCGGGTGCGTCCCGGCGCGGATCGCGGCCTCGTCGTCGCCGCGCGTGCGCGCCTTGGACACCGGGATGGCCGGCGCGCCCGGCGGCATCAGATCCCGCGGCTGCGCAGACACGCTCCGGCGCTCAGGCGGGCCGGGCGCAGAACGCTCAGGCACAGCGGCTCGCTTGCCGCGCAGGGCGCGAGCCGCCATGCATGCAGCAGCGCGGCCTGACAGGCCAGACAGTGAGCCGCTGCTGCACCAGTCCAACAGGCTGCCCAGAGGCCTGCCAGGCTGCACAGGGGCCCGTCGTGACCGACGCGCCCCGCCACCAGGCCGCGCTCTGCAGCCCGCGGCTCGACGGCGAGCGCCGCGCGCCATGAGCCCAGCGCACAGGCGGCTCGGCGCCCTTTCGCAGCGCAGCAGGGGCCAGGAGCGGGTCCGGGGCGGCGCAGGGCGGGACGCGGCGCCCGGGCGCGCACCGCCACCTGCATGCCCGGGTATGTGAGCTGGCCCTCCGCGTCGAAGGCAAAGCCCTCCACGTATGCGTCCGGGAAGGGCTGCAAGCCCGCCGCCTCGACGATCTCGCGCACCTGCCGCGCCCAAGCCCGCGCGCTCGGGCGCCGGCAGTGTCGCTGCTGGGGTTTGCAGTGTTGGGAGCGCTGGCAGCGCTGCTCAGCTTGCCGCAGCATTGTCAGCCGAGCGCAGTTACGTCATGTATAAATCAGACTCTAGTATGAGATCGCATGCTTGAGAGCAGCGATAGCAGCTGCTTGCTTCCCAAGAGCAGATGTACCCAAAGATCAGACTACAATCGCGCGCAGACACTGCAGAGCGCACGGCGCGCGAGCGCGGCGCCCCACCTCGCCGCCCGTGAGCGTCTCCTTCACCAGCAGCCGCTCGATCAGCGCCTCCAGCGGGCGGTAGTTGACGGCCAGCCCGTAGTATGCCTTGGCCTCAGCGCCGTCCATGAGCTGCGCCCCCGACCACGGATATCAGGGTTAAGGTTCTCATGAGCTGTGTGCCCTGACTCCTACCAATAGCTTGTCGAACCCGGGGGCGTTGCCACGCACATGACACCTGCCGCGCATCCACATACATGAGGACATGGCCTGATGCGTACCACTCACCGTGCCGGCAATAGGTGCATCGAGCCGCATGACAGGACCTGGCATGGTCAGCTGGCAGTGCTCCATGGTGGGAGCCCACGGCTTGGCAGCAGCGCGCGACGGGCATGGCTTTGCTATACGGAGCTCAGGAGGCCAAGCAGGCGCGCACGTCGCGGACATCGGCCATCGCGATGCGGGCCAGCTCGGTGCCGATGTTGACGACGCTGCGCGGGCTGCTGTCGTTGAGGAAGCGCCGCTCGTTGCTCATGAGCGAGACGGGGCCCAGCCGCCGGCTGAAGCCGCAGCGGTACACCATCTCGCGCGCGATGTTGTTGGCCGCCCGCAGGTCGTTCGCGCCGGCCGTGGACACGCGGCCCTCGCCCAGCAGCATGCGCTCCGCGCACCTGCGCGCGCGGCCGGGCTTGTGGGGCAGGCCGGACGAGGGCGGACGCATGCGTGGCCTTGGAAGAAGTGCAACTTAAAAAACAACTAGGTATGCATTGCTGCAGCATTGCAAACCACGGGTGGCAGCAGCTGCAGGCCCCCGCAGCATGCAGAGCGTGTGTGTGCAGCGACGGCACACCTGGCACACCTGCCCATTAACACATGACCAGACAGCATCTCCGCACGGCTGCCCCAGCGTATCGCCCCGTCTCAACAAACGGCAGAGGGTCAGGGGCTCGCGTGCGGCGGCGGGCTGGCGCGGGGCGCACCGGCCGGCCATGAGGACGACCATGCGCGACTCCATGTAGCCGCGCGTCATCACGCGGCTCTCCAGCAGCTCCTCCTGCGGGATGAAGTAGGTGTAGCCGGTCGGCGCGCCGCCCGGGCACACCGTCACCTGCGCGCGCCGCCCGCGCTCGGCGGGTCGCCCCAGCCACCGTCCGGCGCGCCACGCGCTGGTCGACTCATGTCACGCACCGGCATTTGCCCTGTTACTGCGAGTCAACTTAACGGCATGACAAGGTTATCCCAGCAGCAGCGGCTGGTTCATGGTAAAAGATGCCGACCTCAATCGAGAGCATGCGAGGGCCGCATCTCAGCGCAGCGGCCGCATGCGGCGGGCCGGCGGGCGCAGCACCTTGGAGATCTCGTCGTAGAGCGGCGTCATGAGCGCCAGGATCACGCGCGCGGCCTCGTACACGACGATGCCCTTGCGCAGCGCGGGCGGCACGATGTCGTCGTCGTACTGCCGCTGGCGCGTACCCGCCGCGCCCAGCTTCTCCTGCTGGATGTTCTCCATCGCCTGCGCGCGCGCGGCCGCGCGTCTCACGCGCGCGAGCGTCACCACGCGCTCTACGCGCCCGAGCGCACCGGCGCCCGCGCGCGGGTCAGGCACGCCGGCAAAGGATGGGGCGGATGAGCCCGCGGCGAGCGCGCTCGCTGCCACCGCGCGCGCCAGAGGGGTTTGTGCGCACACGCGCGCGACGTGACGGCGGGCGTGCAAGTGCGCCTGCACCGGGCGGCCGCGCGGGCGCGCGCGCGCGCGCTCGCGACCCGCCGGCGGCCGCGCCTCGGCGCGCCGCGGCCCGGGGGCGCGCGCCTGGAACACGTCGTCCTCCGAGATGACCTTGGAGCCGCGGCGCACGGCGACCATGCCGGCCGTGTTCATGACGTTCATGAGGTCGGCGCCGGTGGAGCCGGCGGTCGCGCGCGCGACGCGCCGGAAGTCGATGCGCGGCGCCAGCTTCTTGTCGCGCGCGTGCACCTGCAGGATCTCCATGCGCCCCTGCGCGCGCGCCCGGCTCCCTTCAGCGGCTGCGCCACAGCAGCCAGGATCAGGACGTACCCGACACTGACCCTACCCCTGCGCTGCTGCAGGCGCCCGCTGCGCGCGGCGCGCGCGGCGGCCGTCGTGGGAGTCCGGGCTTCAGACCGTGCGAGGGCACCTCGGTCAGTCTCCTATGATGGCTTTCCCGGATGCTGCATATGCGGTGCGCGTTGCGGCCATCTGCGGGCGCTGCAGGGACCCCGCAGAGAGCTCCGGCAGCCGCAGGGGCGCCTCTAGGTTGGGCAGCAGCAGGTGGGTGGTGCTGTAGGTTAAGGTTAGGAAATATGGAGCACCTCCAGGTTGGGCAGCGGCAGGTGGATGATACGGTCGAAGCGGCCGGGGCGCGTGAGCGCCGAGTCGAGCGCGGCCGGCCGGTTGGTGGCCGCCATGACGACCACGCCGGTGTTGTCATCGAAACCGTCCATCTCCGTCAGCAGCTGGTTGATGGTCTGCACGCTCTCTGCGCAGCCGCGCGCACACTAGGGTTAGGGTATCTGGCGCACCGCCCAAGTCCACCCTTGCGTGGACGGCCGCGGCTGCTCCGCAGTGCCGCGGCCGCGCGCCCTGGCCTAGCCGGGATACACATATGCGCAGGGCCGGGTGCGAGCAGTGCCGTCGGAGGGCGCCGTTGATACATGCGCGGCAATCGCGTGGGGGCACGCCGTCGTTTCCCACGGCGCTGTACGAGCGCTGCTGGCCGATGCCGTCAAATTCGTCGATGAAGAGGATGCACGGCGCGCGCTTGCGGGCCTGGCGCGCCCCGCACCTCAGCAACGACCGTCACAGGCTGAATAGAATAACACATTTAATTTGTACAACATAATTACCCACAGAACAGCAGCACTTGGCGGTCATTCGCACGTCAAGCAACCTGGCAGGCCACACGCGCCGGGCATGCGCATGTGCCGCTCCCTCACAGGTCTGTCATTAGGCAGCAGCCCAGAAACACAGCGGCACAACAACCGGCAACGTGCCGCGCCTTCTGGAACATGTCGCGCACGCGCGAGGCGCCCACGCCCACAAACACCTCCATGAACTCGGTGCCGGCCGCCGAGAAGAACGGCACGTCCGCCTCGCCCGCAATCGCCTTGGCCAGCAGCGTTTTGCCTGCGCGCCGGCCGCACACATGGCGCCTCGCGCCCGCCGCCTGCAACGGGCGCTGCTGCATCGCAGTCAGGCCCACCACCAGGCCTCCAGCCGCCTCTTTTCAGGGGCGGTGCTGATGCAGCCTGCATGAGAGTGCCGGCTGAGCACAGGGCCAGCAGCGCACAACCGACTCTGCTGCTCCCGCAAGCCCCCACCAGTGGTGCTGATGTGAGCAGCGCATGGTGCCGTCACGGGCACCCCCGCTTCGCCCCGGCCGCACCGGTGCCGGGCGGGCCGACGAGCAGGATGCCGGCCGGCGAGCGCGCGCCCAGGCTCAGGAAGCGCCGCGGGTTCTTCAGGAACTGCACCACCTCCTGGATCTCCGCCTTGACCTGCGCGCCCGCGCCGTGCCCGCGTTGCCGCAGCGCGCCCTAGCCCTAGCCCTACCCCACCCTAGCCCGCATCACCGCAGCGCGCGGCCGGCTCCGCCAGGCGCGCAGCGGGGGGCGGCCGCCGCGCCGGCCGGTCAGCGGGCGCGCGCAGCAAGCACCTGGTCGATGCCCGCGATGTCCTTGAATGTCGTGCGCGTCTTCCCGCGGCCGATCAGCTCCAGGATCGCGCCGCCGAAGATCCTGCGGCGCGCGCCGAGCGCCCGTCAGCGCCCGCGCCGCCGCGCGGCCGCCCGGGCGCACGCCCGCCGGGCCGCGCCATGCTGCCGCACCCGCTGGCCGCAGCCAGGCAGTGTGCAAGGGGGTTAGGCAGGCCCAACCCTAATCGGCGAACAGGGCGCGCGCACTTGTCGCGCCGCTTGACGCCGATGCGGAAGGCGAACATGATGAGCAGGTATGCGAACCAGATGGGGAAGAACATGCGGACGATGGTGTGCCAGATGAACATGTACCGGTTGGTCGGCGTGTCCTGCGAGCCCGCCGGCGACGCTCGCATGCGCGGCCCAAGTGCGCGCTTGCGGCGGGCGCCAGACACGCAGACACGCGCTGAAAGGCGAGCAGAGCGCATGTGGCGCCATGCAGCCACACAAACTCATTGCACCACTGCAGACAGTGAAGGGCTGGTTGCAGGCCCACACTGGTGTGTTTGCACACCCATGTGCCAATGCACGCTCGACCAGCATGTAAGGAGCTCACAGGCGGCCAGCCACCGCTGAACCAGGATCATCACGCCCACCAGCGCAGACTCAATCCCCGGCGAGTGCGCGGGGCGGCGGGCGTGCGGGTGGGGCGCGCGCCGTGATGAACACGCCGTGCTCCATCATGTGGTCGAACAGCTCCGGGTCGTACGGCAGGCCCACCTTCTCGGTGCGCCGGCCGCCCGGCGCAGTGTCCTTGGTCGTGACCTTAATCGAGCGCTTGTCCCAGGTGTACTGCGCCTGCGCGCGGGCCGGCGTGCGGCGCTCAGCGCGCAGCGCAAACCCCAGAAAACCCTGGGCACACACGCCAGCAGGGGCGCGCAACCGACGCCGCGCGCCGCATCGCGCGTCCGCAACCGCCGCGAGCAGAGGTGACGCCGCAGCAGCGCGGGCGCGCGGCGCGCCTTGTCAATTTGGCGCTCCTTGACGAGCTGCCAGAACTGCGTGTAGGTCAGGCCCTTCATGAGGTCGCGGCGCCAGGACGTCTGCGGGATCATGGTCTCGTCCATCTCGTCCCATTGCGCGGGGTCCGGCACGCTCGTCTGGCGCACGTCCCACTTCTTGCCCTTCTTCTTCGAGCCTGCGGATTATTGGCTAGTGTGGTTAGGCTAATGAATCGCGGGGTGCTCTTCAAGGACGGCATTCACGCCCAGGCAAGCTCGCAGGCACACACCCATGACCTGCTTGACAAGCACGATGTGCTCACACGTGCTGCGAAGCTGCCCGACGCACGCAAGGCCGCTCACTATGCCGGGCCGCACCCAGCGCTGCAGCCTTCTGCCTGTGAGGCAGCCTTGGCACGGAGGCGAACAAAGGGGCGCGGGAGGGCAAGTTCACCCTGAGCCTCGTTCACGCCCGCTCGCAAGCCAGGGGCTCACAGCCAGGCGGCCGCGCGCCAACGCCCGCGCGAGCCGGGGCCAGGGCGGCGGGCGCGCACGGAGGAGGAAGCGCTTGTGGCTCTCGCTCGCGGTACTGCGCTCGATCGCGCGCCTGTACTCCTCGCGTGTGGGCCGGTATGCGGTGTCATCCTTCGACGCCATGGCCAGGCGAATGCCGGTGTCGCGCGCGCCGCCGCGCCGCGCGTCTTCTGTCGCGCCGCGCGCCTGGCCGCTGGTGGACGCCGCGTGCGGCACTCGCCTGGACGGCGAAGCCTCCGCCTCCATCGCGACGCCCACGCCGTCCCCCGCGCTCCCAGGCAGGCTGCGCACGCGCGGCGCACCCTTCCACTCAGCCTGAGGAGCGCTGGCAAGCTGCGCCCGCCGACGCTGTTGTCACTCGCAGGACGCGCACGCACACGACTCCACGACCAGCCTGCCCGCACCGCTTAGGCGCACAGCACTGTCTACAAGTACTCACTGGGGCAGTCGCTGCTGGCAACAGGCAGCGCCAGTGCAGGGGCGCCGTCGCGCCGGCCAATTGCAGCAGGGGGCGAAGGCAGGCGTAGCAGACCCGCGCGGGTGGCGAGAGCCCCGCACCTCGCCCTGGCTACGGGTGGCCGGCACAGGCCCGCCGCGACCAGCCCCAGCAGCAGCGCCGCCTTTGACGCATGCCGCACCAGCACGCGCCAGAGCGGCGCGTCGCCAGAGCCGCCACGCTCGCCGCCGCTCCGCCACGCGTCCGCAGGCTCCCGCTGGCTGGCAGCGCTGCTGCTTGCGGAGCAGTGCAGCCCCCCGGGGCGCGGCGCCCGGCAGCGCTTGCCAAGCTGCCGCCGCTGCTGTGCGGCCTGCCTGCTCTGCAGCAGCAAGAGCGCTCCAGGCGTTACCCGCCGCCGCAGTCCGGCGGCCGCAAAGTTGCCACGTGCGCACAGGCACCTGGCCTGCATTCCGCCCGCTCGCTCCGCAGCTAATTAACTTATCAAAGAGCGCCACATGTTCAGTCTCTTGCCTGCGGCACCAGAAGGCAGTACTCCAGTGCAGCCTTCGCCCTCTTCCTTCAGGCCTCCTTTCGTGCTTTGCTTGTGCAGCAAGATTAGCTCCCCAGGTCTTTTGACCTGCTTTCGGCTGCGGCCGAGAAACTTGGAAATGAATTTGGCTGAAGTGCGCGAGGTCTGCAAAGCTAGTCACTCGGTAATAGCCCAGGTGACCTGTGGTGAACGCGTGTGCTGACATCGCAGGCGCCGTCCCCGCACCATGGCGTGGGGCGCCGCCGGGACGCGGGGTGTTGAGGACTGGGTGGAGCGCCTGGCAGCAAACG
>JAABUR0100008489.1_pt1 | contig 11842 bp, 12 predicted proteins | sample 5560091 | NCBI WGS metagenome assembly JAABUR01 (sample SAMN10711879, study PRJNA513375) | rock metagenome | isolation source: Antarctica rocks | place: Antarctica: Victoria Land, University Valley sud
TTTCAGAAGGGCTATATCTTAAAAGAATAACACCAATCACTGAAACTTTATAATGATAAACTAACTCACTAAAGTCTTTATCTTCTGAAATAATAATACCGGGAGGAGACAAAGATAACATTGCAATTTTCTCATCGCTGATGCCCGCACATTCTTCTGCAACAGAAAATACCGAATGTCCCGCCATTCTTGAAGCAATTATCAGATTTTTATTTACGCTTTCATCTGCCATCATTATGCGGGAGTAGATTCTATTATTTCTTCGTTGGCTAATACAGTCCTCGCATACGGATAGCTTCAAGAACATCCTCTCTTTTTATATGAGGATAGGCATCTAATACCCATTCAGGGCTTGCTCTCCTGCAAGTTTATCAAGAATGAGTTCTACTGTTATCCTTGTGCCTTTTATACAAGGCTTTCCTAACATTACTCCGGGATCAATTGTAATTCTTCCAAATTGCATATTGTCTTTTTAACAAAATTATTCAAATATCTACTGCTCCATCGAATTTTCCCATTTGCTTACTACAGTCGTAGCTAAGGCATTTCCCAATACATTTGTTCCTGTGCGAAACATGTCACAAAAGTGATCTATAGGCAATATTAAAGCAATTCCTTCAGCCGGTATTTTAAACATAGCAAGTGTAGCAGTTACTACTACAAGTGATGCTCTGGGTACACCTGCCATACCTTTGCTTGTAACCATTAAAACCAGCAGCATGGTTAGTTGTGTACCTAAACTAAGATGAACTCCATAGGCCTGCGCAATGGCAATGCTTGCAAAGGTCATATACATCATACTGCCATCGAGGTTGAATGAATAACCTAACGGAAGCACAAATGCTACAATTTTATCTTTACAGCCAAACCGCTCCAGTTCTTCCGTTAATTTAGGAAATACTGCTTCACTGCTGGTGGTACTGAAAGCAACTAATAACGGAGATGAAATTTGTTTTAATAAACCAGGAAGCCTTCTGCCTAAAACAATAAAACCTACAGACAATAATACAATCCATAGTAAACCAATTCCTAATACAAATTCTGTAAAATAGAATCCGTAAAACCTGAAGATACTTAAGCCATTCATTGCTATTACAGCCGATATCGCACCAAAAACACCGAGGGGCGCAAAGTTCATAACATAGTTAACCATTTTTAAAATTACATGAGAGACTGCATCAAGGGCCTTAATAACAATTTTACCATAATCGCCTATAGCAGCAGTAGCTACACCAAAAAAAATACTAAACACGACTATTTGCAAAATCTGGTTATCGGCCATTGCTTCAAACACGCTTTTGGGAACGACATGCTCAACAAATTTCTGCAGCGTTAGTTCTTCTGTTTCACCAATAATATTTTTTGCCCCTGCAGCGTTTGCTTCTGCGAAGTTTATACCTGCACCAGGTTTAAAAAAGTTGACCAATACCATTCCCAAAAACAAAGATGCCAGTGAGGCTGAAATAAACCACAGCATACACTTAGCCCCTACCCTGCCAACTGTTTTTAAATCGCCAAGTTTAGCTATGCCAACTACTAATGTAGAAAATATTAATGGTGCAATAATCATTTGCACCATTCTTAAAAAAATGGTTGTGAGCAGTTTAATATTTTCAGAAAAGGAAACTTTTGCGGCTTCAGAAGAAGATTGATTGATTATATAGCCAGTACAAACACCCAATGCCATAGCTATAAGAATATAAAGCGTGAGGCGGTTTTTTGGCTTTGGGTTAATACTATCCATGTAAGATCAGAAATTTATAAGCGATGCAATATAGTATTAAAACCAAAAATGATTTTAATACAAATGAATTAAATAGCAATAAAAGAGCACTCTTTTATAAATAAATCATTATTTTTCCACTTAATTATCACATATAATATTCATCTATGAGTTTATTTGTAAAGAAACCGATTGGAAAACTAATTGCAGAAGCTGATGATACTGAAAAGGGTCTGAAACGTACTTTAGGTCCGGGAAACTTAGTAGCATTAGGTGTGGGAGCAATTATAGGGGCCGGTCTTTTTGTGCGTACTGCCGCAGCCGCAGCTAACAATGCAGGCCCATCGGTTACTCTCGGGTTTATTATTGCCGCAGTAGGTTGTGCTTTTGCCGGATTATGTTATGCCGAGTTTGCCTCTATGATACCTATTGCAGGCAGTGCATATACTTATTCTTATGCTACGATGGGAGAGTTCATTGCATGGATAATTGGTTGGGATCTTGTATTGGAATACGCTGTAGGTGCTGCAACGGTCGGGATAGCATGGAGCGAATACTTTAATAAATTTCTTGAGATCTTTGGTACACGGATACCTTATGCATGGTCACATTCACCCTTTGAAGTCTCGGGCACAGGTGTGCATGGAATAATGAATGTACCTGCGTTGTTTATTATTTTTATGCTTACGATGCTATTGATCAGAGGCACTAAGGAATCCGCTTTGGTAAATGCGATCATTGTGGTTACTAAAGTTGTCATTGTTATTGTTTTTATTATCCTGGGCTGGTCTTATATGAATCCTGTTAATCATGCCAATTATATTCCTGAACCATCTACCTACACAGACTCCCAGGGAGTATCGCATAATTTTGGCGGCATTATGGGGATGCTCGGAGCTGCAGGAGTTGTTTTCTTTGCCTTTATTGGTTTTGATGCTGTTTCCACTGCTGCGCAGGAAGCTAAAAATCCAAAGAAGGATATGCCTATAGGTATACTCGGATCGTTAGCAGTATGTACAGTTTTATATATTTTGTTTGCGCATGTACTTACAGGTGTTGCAAGTATAAACGACTTTAGAACTGCAGGAAAAGAAGCCTCTGTGGCTTATGCCATTAAAACATATATGCCTGGATACACATGGTTAGCCAACCTGGTTACTATAGCCATTCTTGCGGGTTTTTCTTCTGTAATATTAGTGATGCTGATGGGGCAATCGAGAGTTTTTTACTCTATGAGCCGTGATGGGTTGGTGCCCAAAGTATTTTCTGATGTTCATCCTAAATACCGAACCCCTTATAAATCTAACTGGATATTTTTTGTGTTGGTTGGTTTGTTTGCTGCTTTTGTTCCCGGCGATATTGTTGGCGATATGACCAGTATCGGAACTCTGTTTGCTTTTATATTGGTATGTGCCGGTGTATGGATTTTACGTGTAAAAAATCCGGAAATAAAACGACAGTTTACAACACCGCTTGTACCTCTGGTACCCATTCTTGGTATAATAGTGTGCAGCGCAATGATCTTTGGCTTAGGATGGACAAACTGGGCACGTTTAGTTGTTTGGTTATTGATCGGATTTGTTATTTACTTTGGTTATAGTAGAAAAAACAGCCTGCTGCAAAAAGGGAGATTAAGTGAAGCTAAAGACCCGGTCGATATTTTAAACCCAAGATAAAATACCGTCTAAACTGGGATTAATGTGGTTTGTTAGATAATTGTCTGAACTGGGATTTATGGGATTTGTGGGTTGATAGGGAAATTAAGAAAAAAACAATTATCTGCGATAAATCTGTGTAATCAGCGCCATCTGCGGGAAATAAAAGCATTGTCTGAACCGGGATTTATGGGATTTGGGGGATGATTAGGAAATAAGAAAAACTAATTAATTAGCGCCTAAATCTGCGTAATCAGTGATACGAGCGGGAAATAAGAGCGTAAACATGAAAAAAGCTTAATAGAATTACTAAAGATGAATGGAGCGTCGCAACGAAAGTAAAATCCGGGTTATGACTGTTGGTAACAAAAGATTTAATTTTCATTCTTATTTTCTGAAAACTTCCGGCAATTCAATCTCAAAACCTGTAAAAATACCAACCGAAGCTTTGTCTATGTTGTTATATATTTTTCTGAATTGATATTTATTATTCTTTAAATCAAACACTGTAACTGTTTCATCTGTAGGTTGAATGATCCAATATTCTCTTACCCCGTTTTCTTCATAAATTGAATATTTATCGTCAATTTCTTTTTTTGTATTTCCCGGAGAAACTATTTCTATAATCCAATCCGGTGCCCCAATGCATCCCCGTTCATCGAGTTTTTCGTGGTCACAAATAATGCAAATGTCAGGTTGTACAACAGTGTAAACAGCGTTATTATCTTTGGCTTTCTTTGATTTAGATTTTCCTATCAGCCTTACATCAAAAGGTGCGGAAAAAGCTGCACAGGATCTGCCTTTAAGATATTGAGAAATCTCTCCCGAAAGATTCCAGGAAATTCTTTGGTGACTCATATTAGGAGCAGGGCTCATTTCTTTTACCCAACCTTTAAACAGTTCTACCCTTTCATCAAACATCCACGTCAGATAATCGGCATACGTATATCGCTTATTTAAATCAAGCTGTCTGAAATCAGTAATCATCTGATAAACGTTTTGCTGTAAAGTTATCATTTTCCTGTAAACACTTACTTTTGCATCCGTTTCAAAATTTTTAATTAATTCTTTTATATAATATACTATGGGCCGCATATTTGAAGTTCGCAAATCTACCATGTTTGCCCGGTGGGACCGCATGGCAAAGCAGTTTACACGTATAGGAAAAGAAATAGCCATTGCCGTAAAAGCCGGGGGACCAGACCCTGCTATTAACCCCGCCCTTCGCAGATGTTTTGCTAATGCTAAAGGTGTTAACATGCCTAAAGACCGTGTAGAAGCAGCCATTAAAAGAGCACAAGGCAAAGACATGACAAATTATGAAGAAGTTGCGTATGAAGGCTATGCTCCACACGGGATTGCAGTGTTGGTTGAAACAGCAACTGATAACCCTACCCGTACCGTTGCAAATGTAAGAATGCATTTTAGAAAGGGTGAAGGCAGTCTTGGCAATAGTGGTTCTGTTTCTTTTTTATTCACTCACCTTGGTGAATTCAAAATAAAGAATGAAGGACAGGATTTAGAAGAACTGGAACTTGAACTAATAGATTTTGGCCTTGAAGAAATAGGTGAAGACGCTGAAGGAAATATCACTATTCGCACACCGTATGAAGAATTTGGAACCATGGCTAAAGCGCTTGAAGATAAAGGAATTACCCCGCTAAGTGCAGAACTTACTCGCATACCAACCACAACAGTTGAGCTGCCTGAAGAACAGTCAAAGGAAGTGCTGGAACTCGTTGACCGTCTTGAGCAGGATGAAGATGTACAGAAAGTATATCACAATCTTAAATAAGGTAAATAATTATAATTAAGCATTTTATAAAACATATTGAAAATGTGCTGGCTCAAATAGCATATTTTGCCAGCTAAAGACATATTGCATTTTAACAGAGCAGCATTTTGGTTCGTAAACTATCAATTGCTTTTTATTAATGTTTTCCATGACTGAGTGTTGCAAATTTTATTGCTTGTAGTATTTATCAAAAGCATTGTTATACTGCATGTTTATTTCAGAAAGCACCTACAATATCAACATATTGTTGACTAATTACAATAATAATTTCAACTATTAATACTCCGCATACACCTGATCTTTATAACACCATAACCATTGTTCGCCTGGCTCTGCAGAGATAACCACGGGATGATTAGTTCGATGATAGTGTTTAGTCATGTGCTTATTTGGAGAGCTATCACAACATAGCGTTACTCCACAACTCTGGCAAGTTCTTAAATGTACCCAGTTACTGCCTGTTTTCATGCATTCTTCACAAACATGATTGTTTGAAGTTTTTAACTCCTTAATCTGTCTTATGTCGTTACAAATATTTGATTCCATAATATACGTTTTAGATGAATTACTTCTCGTGCGCTGTTGTGCATGATTTATAGCCCTGCCTGTACATCTCCTATGGATATATAAATATACTCAGAATGAATTTGTCAAAGGTTCGAAGGAAATAAAATCCTCAGGTAATTCCGCTAATACAGGCTTTTACTTTATTTCACCGGTTTGTCCATTAAATCAAAAACAATAAAAAATATCAAAATTGGGAAACGAAATCCGGGATTAAAAAAAGTAATAGAACCACGATTGCGAGGATTGAAACGATTAAGAGGAAAATAATAAAATAGATGTATAGAAATACATGCAAAATAAAAAAAGGGCCAGGATAGAAATCCAGCCCTGTTTTAATCCAATATTCTATGAAAAACCATTTATATAGAGGTCAGTTTAGTGTATAAAGTTGCAAGTGTGCCTGAAAAATTTATAATGATATTAGCGAAACGTATGTCTGAAATTGTGTAAAATAAAAAAAGGGCCAGGATAGAAATCCAGCCCTGTTTTAATCCAATATTCTATGAAAAACCATTTATATAGAGCTTGATTTAGTTTATAAAGTTGCAAGTTTGTCCAAAAATTAGTCGGTTTAAAAATACTTTTCATTTTCGTTAGAAAAAATACTTGCACTGCGAGTTTTTTTTATAACTTAATCAGCAAAAGGCAGGGCAGCAGATATTATTTAGCCTCTGGTATTAGTCATGGTAACTCAACAACTAAAGGGTGGCTATTAAAAATCAGCAAAAAAAAGATTTATCTTAAACTAAACTGACAATACATATTATCTTGGAAATAAGATATCCATATTGTTATTTTTTTATAGTTAAGCTAATCTATTGGTTTAAATTTCTCTTTTTTACCTGCTTCTTTTTAATGTCAGGCTTATTATTCTCTCAGCCCGCCCCACTCAAATTTGAATACCTGACCACCATTGACGGACTTTCTCATAACAATGTATTATGTATGTTACAGGACAAACAAGGTTACATGTGGTTTGGAGCAGCGTACGGATTGAACCGGTATGATGGCTACGGATTCAAGGTGTTTAAAAATATCCCCGGCGATTCTTTAACCATTGCCCATAATACGATATATAGCCTGTACGAAGATGAACGGAAACTTTCAAAAATTACACATTGCCAACAGGTATGATACATGATATAACAAAAGATGAAAATGGATTGTTGTGGCTTGCTACCGGCTCCGGATTATTTTCTTTTGACAGTAAAAGTCATAAGCAAATACATTATACCACTACCGATTCTTCACCGGATTATGTTATAAATATATTCAGGGATAAAAACAATGATATTCTTTGGCTGGCTACCATGACAGGGATAAAAAAATTTAATGAAAAAACTCTAACAGTAAAAGCCTATCACTTACCCGTACCACTTCCAAAAAAGAAATTAAGAGAGATTACCTATAATATAATAGCTGACAATAAAGGGCAACTCTGGATAACCACTTATGATTTAGGATTATACAGGTTCAATCCACTTACAGAAAAATTTAAGAGTTATCTGCACGATCCCTCCAATCCTTCTTCTTTGCCAAACAATACAAGTTTACGAATGATGGAAGACACAGATGGCAAAATCTGGATCGCCAACGCTGCCGGGTTAACTTTGTATGATCCTGTGAAAGAATGCTTCATGAACTATAAATGGACTGATCCTAAAGGCCCTGACGTTGGTACAGTGTCACTATTAAAAAACAGAAGCGGTATTTACTGGGTCGGCAGTGGGGCAGGCATTGCAAAATGCGATCCTAAACTGCAAAGTTTTACAACGATTAGGCCTAATCCTCCTCATACCGTACAATCTGCCCTTACCATGCTTGAAGATAAAGACCATGAATTTTGGTTGGGAGATTATATAGGCTTAAGTACATTAGATGTAAATACGGGCATTTATAAAAGATATGACTTGGGGCCTAAAAAATATACGCCTGTTTATTGCTCACTGCTGGATGAGGATGGAACTATCTGGTTAGGCTCTTCAACCTGCATATTCAATGTACATAAAAAAAAGAATGGCAAAAAACAAACTTCAATAATATCAGAAAAAATTACACTTCCTTTCGCAACCCGGCTTGCAGCAATGGCACTTGCAAAAGACCATAATGGCAACCTCTGGATTGGAACGCAACGTGAGGGCTTGCTTCGATATAACCCTTTTTCAAAAACTTTTATCCAATATCAAAAAAATAAATTTAATAAATATGCTCTCTGCCCCAACACCATTATCTGTTTTCATTTTATATCAAAAGACAGTTTGTTGATTGGCACGGAAGGAGAAGGCCTTGTGTTAATGCACTTACAATCAGAAAAATTTGAGCGCATACATTTTGAAATACATGAAGATGCTTCTGATGTTGTCAGAGATATTTATGAGGACAGTAAACACAATATCTGGCTGGCAACTGAAAATGCGGGTTTGTGGCAAACACATACTTCACTTACGAAATTCAAAAATTACACAGTGAAAGATGGATTGCAAAGCATGTATATCACACAGGTAGTCGAAGACGATGCAGGACACAAATATGGCTTAATACCAATCTTGGCGTTGAAGTGATAGATCCATCAGGTAAAAAATTTACACACTTTTCCGCAAAAGATGGTTTAAGCACACTGATGCCTGATTATCTTATAAAAACTTCCTCAGGTGATTTAATACGTGCAGATTTTGCCGGCCTTCATATATTTCAATCATCCAGCGTTAACCGCAATACAGAAGCGCCACCTGTTTATATAAATCATTTGCAGGTCTTAGATAAAATCATTCCTGTTTATAACGATACAGTCATTCATCTTGCTTATAATCAGAATTATATTTCTTTTGAGTATGTGGCTCTAAACTTTACACAATCTTTTAAGAACAGGTATGCCTACAGGCTAAAAGGCTTGGACAAAAATTGGATTGATGCAGGTGAAAGGCGTTTAACATCTTACGCGAATATAGGAGCGGGCACTTATACCTTCGAGGTAAAAGCATGCAATAACAATGGTATCTGGAATGAAACACCTGCGCAGGTCACCTTAATTATTTCACCGCCCTGGTGGCGCACCTGGTGGTTTTATGCATTGTGTATTCTAACAGTAACCGCATCTGTTTATACCTTATTCCAATACCGCTTAAATCAAAAATTAAAGGTCTTCGAATTAAGAAACAGTATCAGCCGTGATCTCCACGATGAGGTAGGCTCTACCCTTAGCAGCATTGGTTTTTTAAGCTCTATGGCATTAGATGATATGAATAATAACAAGGTAAAGGCACAGAACACACTTAGCAGTATTAATGAACAGGCGCATAAAATGCTCGATGCCATGAATGATATCATCTGGAATATTCAGCCTGAAAATGATACAATAGAGAACGTTATTGCACGAATGATCTCATTTGCTTCTGAATTGCTTGAAGCTAAAAAAATAACCCTACACTGTAACGTTGCGGATAATGTAAAACATCTGCGTCTTACCCTTGCCGTCAGGCATGATTTGCTGATCTTTAAAGAAGCCGTTAATAATCTTGCCAAATATTCTGCAGCTTCGGAAGCAAAAATCTATTTAGAATTTCAACATCCCTTTCTCATACTCACTGTAAGTGATAACGGGAAAGGATTTGATCAGCAGAAAATAAAAAATGGAAATGGTTTAAAAAATATGCAAAGCCGGGCAAAAAAGATAGGCGCCGTATATCATCTGAGTACTTGTGTTGGACAAGGTACTAGCATTACTTTAAAAGTAAAACCCACATAATCATGTAGTACAAAAAGTAAAAGGATTTCATAGTTTTATAAAAACTTTATTGATTTTGAAGCACATTGAAGTATTGATTTATGAAGATAACAAGGACATGCGTGATGGCCTGGCACAATTGATCAACCGTACAGAAGGTTTTAAATTATCAGGCGCCTTTGCCGATTGTATGTCAACAGAGACGCAGGTAAAAAAGCTGCAGCCTGATGTTATCCTCATGGATATTGATATGCCTGGTATTACCGGCATCCAGGCCGTTCAATTGATCCGCCACTTTGATATAGACGTACACATATTAATGCTCACCGTTTTTGACACAAACGAAAAAATCTTCGACGCTCTATGTGCCGGTGCGTCAGGCTACCTGCTTAAAAAGACTTCTCCTTCCAAAATCGTTGAAGCCATAAATGATGTGTATTCAGGGGGTACACCCATAACCCCTGAAATTGCAAAAAAAGTACTGAGTCATTTTTCAAAACAGCCCTTAAAAGCTAAAGAACTTTATCATCTTACCGATCGGGAGAAAGATATTTTATTTTGTCTTACCCAGGGGTATAGTTACAAAATGATAGCTACACAACTGCAAGTAAGTATTGATACGGTTCGTTTCTATATCAAACAGGTTTACCTCAAACTGCAAGTTAATTCTGCACCGGAAGCTATTTCCAAATTGCTCCAAGAGCATATAGTTTAACAAGGCAATCGATTAGTTTGTTATTTCCAACGAAATGTCTTAATACATACCTCTCCATACCTTATTCAAGTTATTCGGGCTTTCACTATTATGAAGATTTTTAAATAGTGTAGGCCATAATGGATCTTCTTTTTTTGATAAACATGCACTCTTACAAATCAATAAACAGACTCCACATGATTATGTAGTTGAAACGCCTTTTTTTCATTCTTACTTTTATAATCCGGATTAAGAAGCTTCTTGTTTGATTAGAATAGAAAATTGTAACCATTTTATATAACATTCTAAATAAACAATCACTCACCTCTTTTATTAACAATTAAAATTTAAAAAAATGAAAAAGATTATTTTTTTTACAGCAATCGCTGTCTTAACGCTAAGTTCCTGCAGAAAAGAAGCAACATCTTCTGAAGAGCAGATGTCAAAAATCGTAAATAGCTCTACTGCTAATTCCGTGCGGGCCATACCAATTAGATATGATAATGACCTTTACTTTCCAGACGGGGTCTCTATGTTTAATACTTGTACACACGAATATATTAATTTCAGCGGATATGTTCATATTAACATTCGTGGGGTAATAAACGACAATAAAATTACATGGATTGGACATTACGATGTTCATAATGCAAAGGGAGTAGGTCAACTTACCGGAACCAGGTATGTAACTACCGAAACATTTAATTGGTCTATTACAGATAAGTTTGATACGGAACTCTACGAGACCCAATTCCGTTATTTTCTGAGATACATTACTCTTGGCAAGGAAACTAACTTTACTTTAGAAAATGTAGTTCATCTTACAGTAAATGCAAATGGTGAGGTAACTGCCTCTTTTGATACGGGAGGTGACATTATTAAGTGCCAATATTAATAATTAATATTTCAATGTTTAAGCTCTGCCACTAATTGCTAATGACCATGAAAATGGCTTAACTATCTTTCAACCAAAACAAAATCTGTTACTCACTAAAAAATTAAAATCATGAAAAAGATTTTTTTCTTCACAACAATTGCCTTCTTAATGCTAAGTGCCTGCAGGAAGGAAAATACATCATCTGTGGAACAACAATTATTAGAGAACTAACGGCGTCAACAGAAAATCGGAGCTCAGTAGTGAAGCCATCACAGCCTATCTGATTTAACCAAACTTTTAAGAAACTGTAATCTCTTCACTTCTAAGTAAAGCTTGTTCAAGGCTTCTCATGACGCGTACTCAGTAATGGCCTAAAGAATCCTGTTATTTGGTTTATCAGAATGCAGTTTTTAACCTTAAAATACATATAAAATGAAAAATCAAATTCAATCCATGCTGGTGCTTATTGTAGCATCACTCATTACTTTCACTGCATGTAAAAAAGACCAGCACCCGGCTTTTACAAACACTTCCTTCATTTTGACAACTACTGAAAAAGTAGGTCCGGGTTCCTACATCGGTTATTTTACTTCAAGCGGCGATCCTACAACTTCAGGAACCTGGACTATGCAGTCGGCTCATGTCCCTGGTGATTCTATTCATTTTCATTGCTCTCAAACTGTATAGTCCTGAAATAGGTTGACTCCTAAAAAGTGGATAAGTCAACTAAAAACAGGATGAAAAATGAGTAAAAAACAAAGCTCCAACCGGCGAGGACCGCAACAACTATTTTATACAGAGCAATTC
>JAABUR0100008490.1_pt1 | contig 11841 bp, 12 predicted proteins | sample 5560091 | NCBI WGS metagenome assembly JAABUR01 (sample SAMN10711879, study PRJNA513375) | rock metagenome | isolation source: Antarctica rocks | place: Antarctica: Victoria Land, University Valley sud
CCCGGAGAACCGCAGCCCGGCAGCGCCAGCCGGCCAAACGTCGTGCCCAGAACCGTCCATCAAGCCACTCAGCCGATTACGCAGCAACGCCACCGCACCGGCCATGCCCATGAAAGACCGGGGCTAGTTGCGGCTCCGTGACGCGCGCTTCTCGATTCCTGATCGGTCTGGTCACCTGTTTCACCACGCAGGGCGGCACTCCCGCCGTCGCGCGCGTGGCCTGGCGCCGGTAGGTGCTGGGCGGCACACCGACCAACTCGGTGAAGCGAGTGCTGAAGGTGCCCAGCGACGCGCAGCCGACCGCGAAACAGACCTCGGTGACGCTGAGGTCGCCACGGCGCAGCAGCGCCATCGCACGTTCGATGCGCCGCGTCATGAGGTAGCCGTACGGCGACTCGCCGTAGGCGAGCCGGAACTGGCGACTGAGGTGCCCGGCCGACATGTGCGCGCCGTGGGCGAGCGCCTCGACGTCCAGCGGCTGCGCGTACTCCCGGTCGATCCGGTCGCGGACGCGGCGCAGCCGTGCGAGGTCGCGCAGGTGCTGCGCCACGGCGGGGCTGCTGGTCACCTGCGAGATCGTGCCACGTCGCACCGGACTTGCCTAGCGCCGCTGGCGTCCGTCGCCTCACTAACGCTCGCCGATGCCAGCCGGCTCCCGGCTAGTAGTCGGCCGACGACACGAACTCCAGAAGCTCGTGGAGCGGACGGGGGACGGCTTCCAGCTCGACTGCCTCGGCCATCGCCGCAGCCAGCCGGACCTTTCGTCCGGAACGTGTTCCGGCGAATCGATGCAGCTGGTCGGGGGTCGACCGCTGGCGTTGCGCCGGTTGGCGCTGGAAGCGTCTGAACAGATTGAGCTCTCCCTCACGCTGCAGCACTCGTTCGGCCTTCTCGACACCCAAGGCGGCGAGCAGTTCATCCTCGAGGTCGCGGTCGCAGACGAAGAAGCCGTGGTGTGCCATCTCCTCGCGCGTCGTGGCCGCGAGACCTTCGTTGTCCAGCGCCCGAACGAAGAACCGCTCCTCCCCTGCGTCGCACAGTCCCGCTACCGTGACCCCTCGGCCCATGGGCCCCAGCCGACGCAGGTAGTGGCCGATGTTCGTCGCCCCACCCATCGAGACGATCTCTACGCCGTGCCGGCCGAGGTCTCGAAAAGATCGAGCAGCCAGCACCCGAAGCGCCGCGGCGTCGCTCGACCCCTCGACAAGGATCACCATGGAAATCTCTCCCGGCTCGCGCCTCACAAAGACCATGCTCGCAGGCCCGGCAAGGTCGTTGCGACAGCATTGTGCGTCCGGCGCTCATCGTTGGGTTTCCCGAGGTGCGGGGACGTGACAAGCTGATGACGATCTGTTAGAACAGATATATGACAGGCGGTCCTCGGGTCCAACAGCTTCTGGCTGAGTTGCGGGACCGCGTCGCGCTTGGCGACTACGGCGTCGAAGGTGCGCTGGAGAGCGAGGCGGAACTCGGCAACCGCTACGGCGTCAGCAGGATCACGGTCCGACGGGCTCTGGAGAACCTTCGCGACGAGGGCCTCGTCGCCAGCCGCAAGGGTGCCGGCTGGTTCGTGGCACGGAGCTCCTTCGGCCAACAGCTCGCGGTTGGTACCTTCCAGCATGCCGAGTCGGCGATCGAGCAGGCCGGAGCAACACTGAGCCGGACGGTCCTCGCGTACGCCTTCGTCGCCTGCCCCGCCTCGGTCGCCGCCGTCTTGGCCGTCGATGCCGGGGCCGAGACGCTGCGGGTGAGCTCGGTCCGGCGTACGGCGGGGACGCCGCTCGACGCTGTCGTCGAGTGGGTACCGGCCGAGCTTGCCGCACCGATCAGCCGCCAAGACGCCGAAAGTCCCGGCATCTGGGCGTCGATCCTCGGTCTCGGGCACCAGATCGCCCTGGTCCGGCAGAGCATCGCCGCCGCAGAAGCCACCTCTTCGACTGCGAAGAGCCTCGAGGTGCCGCTCGGCGCGCCGCTCCTCCACGTCCGACGGGTAGCCCACGACCCCAACGAAAGCCCGTTGGCGCTGTCGGACCACCGATACGTCGGGCACCGGTTTCGCCTCGATGTCGAGTTTCGGGGTTGGCCGGCCACCAGCGCGACAGAGCCGCCGGGCGTCATCGAGATCCATCACCGCAGCCCGAGTCCCCAGGAGCATCAACCGTGAAACTGTTTGTCACCGGCGCCGCCGGATTCATCGGAGCGAACTTCGTCCACTACTGGACGAAGACCCATCCAGATGACCAACTGGTTGCCTACGACCTACTGACCTACGCAGGCTCTGAGACGAACCTCGACTCGGTGCGTGACCGGATTGCCTTTGTCCGCGGCGACATCGGTGATCAGGCTGAGGTGGAAGAACTCCTGACGCAGCACCAGGTCGACGTGGTGGTGAACTTCGCCGCCGAGTCGCACAACAGTCGTGCCGTGCTCGACCCTGGCCGTTTCTTCGACACCAACGTGGTGGGCACGCAGCGCCTGCTGGAGGCCTGCCGTCGCCGTGGTGTGCAGCGCGTGCATCACGTCTCCACCTGCGAGGTGTATGGCGACATGGCCCTCGACGACCCTGGCGCGTTCGCCGAGAGCTCCCCGTACCGGCCGCGGACGCCCTACAACGCATCCAAAGCCGCGGCCGACCACGCCGTCAGGGCCTACCACGAGACCTTCGGGCTGCCGATCACGATCACGAACTGCTCCAACAACTACGGGCCGTACCAGTTCCCTGAGAAGGTGGTCCCGGTTTTCGTCACGAACGCATTGCAGGACCAGCCGCTGCCGGTCTATGCCACCAGCCAGAACCGGCGGGAGTGGCTGCACGTCGATGACCACTGTCGTGCCATCGACGCCGTGCTGAGCCGCGGGCGTCTCGGTGCGACCTACAACGTTGGCTCCGGCCACGAGGCGAGCGTCAAGGAGCTCGCCACCCTCGTCCTAAAGACGCTCGACAAGCCATCGTCGATGGTGGCCGCCGTGCCCGACCGACCTGGCCACGACCGGCGGTACCTGCTCGACTCCGGGCGGATACGCCGTGAGCTGGGCTGGACTCCCCTTGTCCGATTCGAGACAGGCATCCGCGACACGATCTGGTGGTACGCCAACAACGTGGACTGGTGGTCACCGTTGCTCGAGCGACGTGCAGTCGACGAACGATCGTGGGAAGCCGCGCCCGCCTGACGGACTGTGCCGAGCCCGGCTGCGTACCGCTCAGCTGGAGGTCGTCAGCTCCGTGAGCACCACCGGAAGCTCGTCGAGCAGCTCGCGGGCCAAGAACCCGGTCGGGCCGACTCTGGCCGCCAGCCGGTCACCGGCAACGGCGTGCAAATGTGTTGCCCAGCAAGCGGCCTGCGGAAGCGACGCGCCGCGTGCCACCAACCCGGTGACGCTGCCGGCGAGCACGTCGCCGCTGCCCGAGGTGGCGAGCCCGCCGTGCCCGGTCGAGCTCAGCCAGGTGTTCGCGTCGGTGTCGGCGACCACGCCCTGGCAGCTGACGACGGCCCCGAAGCGGCGGGCGATCTCGACGGCCGCCTCGGCCCGCTCCTCCACGGAGTCCCCGACCTCGGTGTCGAGCAGCATGCGCGCCTCCCCCGGGTTCGGCGTCAGCACAAGGCGACCGGAAAGCTCGTCGTTGCCGCCGAGCTGTGCGAGCGCACCGAGTGCGTACGCGTCGAGCACCGCCGTCGTATGCGCCCCGAGCAGCCCGATGACCGCATCCAGCAGCTTCGCTGTCTCGTCGCCGTCGTCGAGGCCTGGGCCGATCAGCAGGGCATCCGCGGACGCGACGGAGTCGGCGAGCGCGCGAACTCCACCGCCGCTGACGACTCCGGTCGACGTCTCCGCCACACCGGTCACGCCTGCCTCGGGCAGTGCGACGGCGAGAGCGACGGCGACCGACTCGGCCACGCCCAGCGAGAGCCGCCCTGCGCCCATCCGTAGCGCGGCAAGGCCGGCCAGCAGCGCAGCACCCGGAGTCGCCCGGGCACCACCGATCACCAGCACGTCACCCCGCCCGTACTTCGAGTCGCCCACCTTCGGCAGCGACCAGTCACGCAGCAGAGCCGGAGTGAGAACCTCACTGCGGGAGGACATGCGGGTCTCCGGGGTTGCGGGTGACCGGGGCGTCCTGCTCTTGCAGATGGCTGACGTCGTTGTACGCCTGCAGCTTCCACCAGCCCTCGCCGGACGGCCTCACCAGCCGAGTCATTGACACGTTGTGCAACGGATCCGACCTCGCGGTCTCGAGCACGTCAAGCTCTGACATCCCTTCGCAGACGTAGCGAATGGTCATGATGACCGCGTCGTGGCAGACGACCAGCACCCGCCTGCGGTCCTCCCAGCGGTCGATGTCGGACAGCACGCTGCGAACGCGCAGCGCGACGTCGGCCCAGGACTCCCCGCCCGCCGGACGGTGGTAGAACTTGCCGTGCCAGCGCCGCCGGATCGCCTCGTCAGGGAACCTCGCCTCGACGCCCTTGGTCGTGAGCAGGTCCAGGACGCCTAGTTCGCGGTCCCGGAGCCGCTCGTCGATGCGGAACGGCAGCTCGATACCTGCATGCTGCAACGCCAAGGTCGCCGTCTCCTGCGCGCGCCGGTACGGGGAGCACCAGACCGAGTCGAAGCGGGCCTCCACGGGGAGGCCGCCGAGCGACCCACCCCACGCCTTCGCCTGGGACACACCGGCCTCGGACAGAGGTACGTCGGCATCGCGCATCCCCACCTCGATGACGTCGGCCTGTGCGGCCGCCGCCGCAGCCGCGGCGACGTTACCGATGCTCTCGCCATGCCTGACCAGCACCAACCCGACCGCTCCCATGGCTCAGACCCTAACGGGACCACGGTGACAGCGCCTTTCAGAGCCTCGCGACCGACGGCGCTCAGCCGGCGAACGCCGTCTCTGACTGGCTCGCTGCGACCACAGCATCGACCAGCGCGACGAAGGCGCGGACGTCGTCGACGTCGAAGCACTGCTCGTCACCGGCGCGGTGGCGAACTGCACGCTCGATGAGGTCGGCGTACTCCGGCCACCGACGTGCGGCGAACCGGCCGGACTCGGTCTTCGAGACGACGGAACCGTTCGCGATCGTGCACACCAGCCGCGCCGGCCCCAGCACCGTCCAGACGACCGAGTCCGCGTCGACGTTGTCGTCGTGCAGCTGGTTGGCCGTCAGCGCCGACCGCCACTGGTCGGCGATGCCGGCCCAGTACGACGCCAAGTTGTCACGGCAGAATTGCGCCAGCTCGGCGTACTGGGTGAAGCCACCCCGAGCGCTGTGCCAGTGGACAGCACCAGCGGTCACCTCTCCGCGGGGCGCTGTGCTGAACTCGCGCCAGGTCACCCAGGACAGCTGCCCGTGCGGCCAGGCCAGGTGGAAGCTGCCGTCGATGACCTGGGGTGCGGTCCTCACCCGGTCGGGTCCCCCATCGAGCTCCGCCGCCGTGAGGTACACCCCGTCGACGTAGTGTCTGCCGGTCGTATGCACGCTCTGCGTTGCCGCGTGCGCCTGCGTCAGCTCGGCACCGTCGGCAGAGGTCACCGGGCGACGCACGACGAACACCACGTCCACGTCGCTGTTCGCCGGCTGCCAGTCATCGGTGAGGGCGGAGCCGGTGGGGTACACCTCGGCGAGCAGACCGGGCAGACGGCGGTCCACGTCGACGACGAACGACTCGACGATGTGGAGCGCGGTCGGGTTGACCTCAGGCAGACCTGCACTCTCGCTGCTCGACTGCATGGCGGCCATCGTGGCACGCACGCAGGCGCAGTCCTCGCATCTCAAGACCGATGATTGTCCCCGCGTCAGAGTCAGAGACCCTCCCTGCACATGGTTAGGGTCGTGGCTGTGGCGATAACCCTGGTCCGCCTGGAGCCTGACGACTGGCAGCGGTTACGGGAGGCAAGGCTTGCGGCGCTGGAGGAGGCGCCCGAGGCGTTCGGATCCACCCTGGCGCGGGAGCAGGAGTTCCGGGAGAGCGACTGGCGCGCCCGACTCTACCCGCGACACGGGCCCAAGCTGCTGGTAAGCGACGGTGACGTCGTTGCCGGCTTGGTCGGCTCCTTCACCCGCGCCGACCGTGGCGCGACGGTCCACCTGGTCTCGATGTGGGTGTCGCCCGCGTACCGCGGGACGGGGGTGGCGGGGCTGTTGCTGGACACCTTCGTGGCGGACGCGCGACTCGACGGTCGACGCACCGTTGAGCTCACCGTCGTCGAGACGAACGAGCCGGCGCGCAAGCTCTACCGACGACATGGCTTCGTCGAGACCGGAGAGACCCGAGAACACCCCAACCCAGCCGTGGCACGAGAGGTCGTGATGGTGCTGCACCTGTGACACCGGCTTCTTGCGCTGGGTGATGCGGCTGGGTGATGCGGCTGGGTGGTGACCACTGGGTGCCCGGTCAGGACAGGGTCACCGGCGGGCCGTGGTCGCCCACCTCACCAAGCCGCACCGGGCCCTCGAGCCCGGAGCCGTCGGCTGCCGCGAGATCGACGGTCAGCTCGGCAGTTGCGCGTTCGTGGAACTCCATCGCCACTCGGGCCACCCGTTGTGACTTCGCCGCCCGAGCCATCGCGGCGTCGACCCTGGCTGTCTCGTCGGACGGCCAGTACTGCTGCGTGATCGACTGCCAGACGACCGTCACCACGTCGTCGGGGGCAGGAGCGGACAACTGCTCCTCCAGCCACTCCCCCGCGCCCGCGCGGTCCACGGTCACCGGGTGCTGGCGGGCGATGTCGAGCGCCTGCGTCAACCGTTCGTGGCGCTCCACGTGGAAGGGCCATACGAACGACCGCAACGTCAGCTGACCCTCAGGAGTCGTGGCGTCGACCGGCGCGAGGTCGCACCCGCGGCGCTCGACGATCTCGAACGGCATCGCAATGACCGGACCGACGACGGCATCGACAAGCCGCAACGCAGACTCGTCCGGCCCGAACACCCAGGTCGGGCTCTCGAACCTGAAATGGTCCACCAGCAGGTTGAGTCCCGCGCTGGCGCCAGGCTCGAGCAACCGCACCTTAGTGAGTCCGCACCGGCGTACGACGTCGAAGAGCCCAACGAGCAGCGCCGTCGAACGGCCGGTCTCGTTGGTCTGGGGCGCCACGTCGAGCGCGCGACGCAGCTCCGGGACATGCCCGCCGAGCACGCGCCGCACGTGCGGCCACGCCTCAGCGGGTGCCTCGTTGCCACCGAGGCAGGGGTAGAAGGGGACCAGCTCGGGAGCCCGGTCTGTCAGCACCAGCCGGAACAGTCCACCCAGCAGTCGAAGCTGCACCACGGCACCCTGCGGCGCGTCCTCCCAGCCGCGGCAGATGTCGCGCACCGGTCCTCCGGCCTCCCAGTCGTCAGCCATCGCGCGCATCAGATGGCCATAGAGGTGCTCGCTGTCGCGGCCGTGCTTGCGCATCCGGTCCGCCAGCGTCACGACGGTGAGGCCGGAGGGCCCAGCTGGCGGTAGTCCACGTGACGCTCCTCGGCGGTGGTCGTGTCTTCGGACGACGCTACCGAAGGCTTGCTTCTGCGCGGTCAGCGCCCGGCAGGACGACCTTCTTGCCCGACAGCGGGCAGAAACTTGCGACAGGCGGCCACAAACGCCACAATCACCCCGTGGAAGACGCGGTGCGACCGGACGAGGCGGAGGTGGTCCAGCGGGTGGCGGCGAGCACCGGGCTCAGCCACGCCGAAGCCTCCCGCGTCGTGGCCGACGTGGTCTCGTACTTCGCCGAGCCCGCTGAGAACTTCGTACGCCGACGCCACGCCGACCTCAAGACGTACGGCATGAAGAACCCGGAGATCTTTGCGCGCATCGGTGCCGAGCTCCACCAACGGGTCGTCGCGGCCCCTCCCCTCACGGACCGGCAGCTCCGCCGGATCGTCTACGGCTGAAGGAGCCTGCCCATGTGTGGAATCGTCGGGTACGTCGGCACGGCGCCGGCAGCACCGTTGCTCATCGAAGGCCTCAGCCGGCTGGAGTACCGCGGCTACGACTCTGCCGGGATCGCGGTGCTCGGCAACAGCGGCGTCCGCGTCACCAAGAGGGCCGGTCGCGTCCGGGACCTCGAAGAGGCGCTGCCCAAGCGGCTCGCCGGCAAGATCGGGGTCGGGCACACCCGGTGGGCGACGCACGGAGCCGCCACCGACGACAACGCCCACCCCCACAACGACGTGAGCGGCAAGGTCAGCGTCGTGCACAACGGCATCGTCGACAACGCCGCGTCCCTGCGAGACCGGTTGACCGACGAGGGCGTCGAGTTCCGGTCCGAGACCGACACCGAGGTCATCGCCCACCTCATCGGCCGCTCGGGAGCCGAGACGCTCGAGGACGCGGTGCTCGCGGCACTGCAGGTCGTGCACGGCACCTACGGCCTCGCCGTACTGCACGCCGACCATCCTGACCGGATCGTGGTGGCACGCAACGGCTCGCCGCTGATCGTCGGCGTCGGTGACAAGGAGATGTGGGTCGCCAGCGACGTGGCTGCGCTGGTCCGCTACACCCGCCAAGTGGTCTATCTCGACGACGGCGAGCTGGCGACGGTGACGGCGGGTGGGTTCACCACCTTCACGTCCGATCGCCAGCCGACGCAGAAGAGCCCAACGACAGTCGACGTCAGTGCCGAGGACTACGACGAGGGCGAGCACCGGCACTTTATGCGCAAGGAGATCCTCGACCAGGCCGAGGCCGCCGAGCGGATCCTGCGCGGCCGGCTCGACGAGCGGTTCGGCACCGCCCACCTCGGTGGGCTCAACCTCGACCCGCGGGCGAGCCGGGCAATCCAGCGGGTGAAGATCCTCGGCTGCGGGTCGGCGTACTACGTCGGCCAGCTCGGCGCCGGACTGGTGGAGGAGCTCGCCCGCATCCCCGCCGACGCCGAGCCCGCGTCGGAGTTCCGCTACCGGAACCCGGTGATCGAACGCGACACGCTGTACGTCGCCGTCAGCCAGTCAGGCGAGACGATCGACACCTTGCTGGCTGTGCAGGAGATCAAGCGCAAGGGCGGCAGGGTCATCGGTCTGATCAACGTCGTCGGGTCGACGATCGCGCGCGAGTGTGACGGTGGGATCTACCTGCACGCCGGACCCGAGGTGGCGGTCGCCTCGACGAAGGCGCTGACCAACATGGCGATCGGCTTCGCGCTGCTGGCGCTGCACCTGGGCCGCGTGCGCGACCTTTCTGTGAGCGACGGCAAGCGCATCATCGCCGGGCTGCAGCGGCTCCCGGAGCAGATCGACCAGATCGTCGCCACCGATGAGGACCTGTCGACCGTCGCCGGCGTACTTGCCGACGCGCAGAGCCTGTTCTTCGTCGGCCGTGTGCGTGGGTTCCCGGTCGCGCGTGAGGGCGCGCAGAAGTTCAAGGAGATCTCCTACCGGCACGCCGAGGCGTACCAGACCAGCGAGCTGAAGCATGGCCCGTTGGCGCTGATCAGCGACCAGGTGCCGACCGTGGCGATCGTGCCGGACGACGCGCTCTGCGACCGCAACGTCGCCGCGCTCCACGAGATCGCCGCGCGCAAGGGTCCGCTGGTCGTCGTCACCCATGCCAATGTCGACCTCGGCCACGTCGACGCCACCCGGATCGACGTACCGCAAAACGAGCCCGAGCTCGACCCGATCCTGCTCACCGTCCCGCTGCAGATCCTCGCCTACCACGCGGCGGTCAAGCTCGGCCACGACGTCGACAAGCCGCGCAACCTGGCCAAGTCCGTCACGGTCGAGTGACCCCAGCGGTCGGACCGAGTTGTCAGGGTCTGTGGACGCTCCGGAGCGTGGCGCACCCTGACAACTCGGTCGGAAACGATGGTCACTCCTTGGCGTTATCTCAGATATGAGATAACTTGTGCGCCATGACCGATGACTACCTCGGCCGCATCGGCCGGCTCATCCGCGACGCGCGCACGCACCGCGGCTACACCCAAGCGCAGCTCGCCACCGTGCTCGCCACCAGCCAGAGCGCCGTCAACCGGATCGAGCGCGGCCACCAGAACCTCACGCTCGAGATGCTCGCCCGGATCGGCGAGGCGCTGGACTCCGAGATCGTCTCGCTCGGGGCGCCAGGCCCGATGCACCTGCGGGTAGCGGGTGGCACCACCTTGTCGGGCAGCATCGACGTCAAGACGAGCAAGAACGCCGGGGTCGCGCTGCTCTGCGCCTCGTTGCTGAACAAGGGCCGGACCACCTTGCGCAAGGTCGCCCGGATCGAGGAGGTCAACCGGATCCTCGAGGTGCTGACCAGCATCGGCGTCAAGTCCACCTGGCTGAACGCCGACAACGACCTCGAGCTGATCGCCCCCGACCAGCTCGACCTGTCGGCGATCGACGACGCCGCGGCCCGGCGTACCCGCAGCATCATCATGTTCCTCGGCCCGCTGATGCACCAGCACTCCGAGTTCGAGCTGCCGTACGCCGGCGGATGCGACCTCGGGTCGCGCACGGTGGAGCCGCACCTGTCGGCGCTGCGACCGTTCGGCCTCGAGGTCAAGGCGACGGAGGGCAGCTACCACGCCCGCGTCGACCGTGCCGTCACCCCTCAGCGCCCGATCGTGCTGACCGAGCGCGGCGACACCGTGACGGAGAACGCCCTGCTCGCCGCGGCGTGCTACCCCGGCGAGACCGTCATCCGCAACGCCAGCTCGAACTACATGGTGCAGGACCTGTGCTTCTTCCTCACCAAGCTCGGCGTCGACATCGAGGGAATCGGCACCACCACCCTTGTCGTCCGCGGAGTGTCCGACATCAACGTCGACGTCGACTACTCGCCGTCGGAGGACCCGATCGAGGCGATGAGCCTGCTTGCCGCCGCGATCGTGACGTCGTCGGAGATCACCATCCGCCGAGTGCCGATCGAGTTCCTCGAGATCGAGCTCGCGCTGCTCGAGGAGATGGGGTTCCGGTACGGGCGCAGCGAGGAGTACCTGGCCGGCAACGGGCGCACGCGCCTCGTCGACATCACGACGTGGCAGTCCACCCTGCGCGCACCGATGGACAAGATCCACCCGATGCCGTTCCCGGGCCTCAACATCGACAACCTGCCGTTCTTCGCGGTGATCGCGGCCAGCGCGCACGGGCAGACGATGATCCACGACTGGGTGTACGAGAACCGGGCGATCTACCTGACCGAGCTCAACAAGCTCGGTGCGGCCGTGACCCTGCTCGACCCGCACCGGGTGCTGATCGAGGGGCCGACTCACTGGTCGGCGGCCGAGCTGATGTGCCCACCCGCCTTGCGTCCGGCGGCGGTCGTTCTGCTCGCCATGATGGCGGCCAAAGGGACCTCGGTACTGCGCAACGTCTACGTCATCAACCGCGGCTACGAGGACCTTGCCGAGCGTCTCAACGCACTCGGCGCCCAGATTGAGCCCTTCCGTGACATCTGAGCCAACGCCTGCCTGAGCGGTTTCCCACCCGTTTATGCTGCGAGGACCGACCGAACGTCTTCACCAAGGAGCGCGTCTGATGGCCTCACGTCTCAACCCCTACATCAGCTTCAACGACAACACCCGGCAGGCGATGGAGTTCTACGAGAGCGTCTTCGGGGGCACCTTGGCGATCAACACATTCGCTGAGTTCGGCGCCGCAGACTCCCCCGACGCCGACAAGATCATGCACAGCCAGCTCGAGACCGACAGCGGGTTCACGCTGATGGCCGCCGACACCCCGACCGGCATGGAGCACAGCCCCGGCACCAACATGGCGATCAGCCTGAGCGGAGACGACGCCGACGAGCTGCGCGGCTACTGGGCCAAGCTGTCCGAGGGCGGCAACGTGTCGCTCCCTTTGGAGAAGCAGATGTGGGGCGACGAGTTCGGCATGTGCGTCGACCGGTTCGACATCCCGTGGATGGTCAACATCGCCG